>SDBV01006578.1_pt1 | contig 16073 bp, 19 predicted proteins | sample 2277081 | NCBI WGS metagenome assembly SDBV01 (sample SAMN10402039, study PRJNA504765) | marine sediment metagenome | isolation source: marine sediment core GS10_PC15, 223 cmbsf | place: Arctic Ocean: Southern Knipovich Ridge | collected 2010
TATCCCGACACGTTGACCTTTACCGCATGTAAGCATCCCGTCGATCGCGCGTATACCAAGAGCAAGAGGATCGGTGATCAGCTCACGAGTTAGCGGCGGAGGACTCATATTGTCCAGACGTTTTTTTTCACTTCCTGTCAAGGGGCCCTTACCGTCGATAGGACGACCAAGCCCGTCAAGAACTCTACCCAAAATACTCTCATCGATAGCGATCTCACGAGGCTTATCGAGAGCGATTACCGTATCCCCCGGGCTTATACCGTCAATGTGCTCCAGCGGAAGCAGAATTAAGTTCCCGTCACGAAAACCGATAACCTCTGCCATAACCATATTACCGTTCTTTAGTTGTATCTGGCATATCTGACCGAGCCCGATCTCAGGACCATTGCTTTCGATGGTAAGACCGGACACTTTAAGGATAGCTCCCTTGTACGCCAGCAGATCCACATCATCAAGCGCAGTATGGAACTGACTGAAATCTATAAATCCAGAGTTGACTGCTTCATTGCTCATCAGTGCGTTACTCCTTGTTCTTCAAAGCGTTTTCAATTTGCATAAGGTGTTCGTCGATCAGATATTCGATCAGACCCTTGTCCGTTTCGACGATGCATTCCGAACATCCTACGGAAGGATCACCGATCATTTTAGCATGAGAAAGAAAACCAGGCTTCTCATCGCCGATAGCCTGGTTGTATCGTGCAAGATCGTCAGGGTTAAGATGGATTGTAATATCCTGGTGGCTCGGCACAGTCTTAAGAACTTTCTCAAGAATATTTTCGATGTCATACTTCTTATCCTCGATATCCTTCTGAAGGATTCTTCGAGCTATCTGAACGCTCAGTCTTGCGATCTGTTCGGCGTGAGAGCTGAACACCTCGTTACGAAGCGTTTGGAACTCAGATACCGCACGTTCCAGAGCTGCGTTAGTATTTGCAAAATAGGGGGACTGATCGATTGACGCTCCCAACGGCACTTCCGCTCCGGATGACGATTGAGACATCGCCCCCGAAAAGTCGCCGATCTCTGGAAGATCGTCAACCATGTTCACCGATTGTATCGGCGTAGAGATGTTTACGGTCAGCGTAGGAGGCATTCTTTATTCTTCCTCTATAAATAGCAGTTCCTCAGCTTCGTTAGCGTCGCGTAACGGTTGAACAACAAGTTCCTGTGCTTCGAGAACCTCTTTCTTACGAGGTTCCGACATCAGATCCGCTTCCTCGTCTACCATCTCTGCGGCACGTTGAGAGATATTCGATCGGATCTTTCCGGTAATAATTGGATCGCCGCCGTACATAGCTTTCGCAAGAACACCGGCGTCGACCTTTCGCAATGCTTCCTGAAGCGACCGGTCTTCGATCTTGATAATATCCTCCCAGGTCACCATAAGCGCCTGCACCGTCTTGGCAACAGCATCGTCATTAACCTGGATCGTTTCAAGCAATGTGTCACGCTTGCTCTTATCGAGTCCACTAAGAACGATCGCAACTTTTCGCAGGATCTCTTTAGGAAGAGTCTCTTCATAAGCCATACCTTCTTCGCTCGTCAGTTCAACCAGCTTCTTACAGATCATTTCGCCAACCCGACGGATCGTCTTAGAAGAAATGTCTCCAGGCTTGGTCATTCGCCAAACCGCCTTTTTGCTAATGTCTTCATCGAGCCGCGAAAGCACCTCGGTACTAAGTTTCGGAGAAATATTGGAAAGAACTAAAGCGATTGCCTGTGGAGGCTCATTGGTCAAAGATATTGCTATCTGTGCAGGAGACGCCGCGCCGATCGCAAGAAAAGGATCTTTATCATGAAGTGCCTGTTGCATCTGCTGTTGCATTTCTTCGGCCTTTTCTTTGCCCGCACTGCCCTTTAAAACCGTATCGACAAAGCTTTTGATATGCATTCCGCCAACCGCTGATTTTTGAAGCGATGTGCAAAACTCCTTAGCGACATTGACGGCGTCTTCATCGCTGGTGCCTGCTGCGTCAAGGTGTGAAAGCTCCAATGCAACGGACTGCACGATCTCCTGGGGCTGTCCTTTCAATAGCTCTGTCGCAGTAGCCTGATCAAGACTCATAAGAAGCATTGCGACTTTACGTTTACCACTAAGAGATGCCATCAATCACCCTCCGCAAGCCAGGCCGTAAATAGTTGCCGTACCTGTTCGGGGTTCTTACGAAGAGACGTTGCGATATGACTCTTGTAAGCCGCCGCATCACCGCCGGCAGGCAGCATCGCTACCGGCGAACCCTCGGCAAGAGCTTCCGTACCTTTCTCACCTGCACCGGCCTTCTTACCGGCACCGGTAAATATCTTAAGAACTATCAACGCACATATCGCAAGCACACCAACAGAAGACTGACGTGCGATCTCGATATAACGAGCCATCTTATCGTAGCTCGCCGCTTCATCGTCGCTAACCATCACAGGCCGTTGGAACGAAACATCGACAACCGTAAGCGCCGTGTCATCAAGTAGATCCTTGCCCAGAGCATTCTTGATAAGCAGCTTTACGTCTTCAATTTTCATTATCTTCTCAGGTGTACGAGTATCCGGTGCCGGCTCCGATCCATCTTCAGGTGCCGGCAACGGCGGCAAGGGCTTGTTAAGATCGACAACTGCAGATACGGAGATAGACACGATCTTACCAGGGATTTCGATTACTTTTTTTCTAGTCTCAGGAAGCATGAATTTGCTTTCTGTGGTTTCGTCCTCTGTCTTGCTGCTTGCAGAGGTCTTATTGCCGTCACTATCCTCCGGAGGCGTTTCAGTTGTTGACGTGCTTGTGCTGGTCTCTTCTTGTGCTATACCTTTTTCGTATGTGATTGTTTCTGTCTCGGTGCTCGTCATATCAACTTCGGCACTTACCTTAACGCTTGAACGCCCGGGGCCTAGAACCATCTCAAGCATCTCGGATATCTTTGCCGCCTGGGTCTGTTCCACACGAGATTTATAATCCATAAAAGTGTTCGCGTCGGTTACAACGCCGCTGCCACCCCCCTGGCTTGTCAAAAGTATGCCCTGGCTGTTGACAACCGTAACATCATTAGATGAAAGGCCTTCAATTGCACCGGAAACCAGGTTCGTTATAGCAACAACCTTATCGGGGCTGATCGTCCACCCGGGCTGAAGACGAATAGCAACAGAAGCCTTCGCTTTTTGCGGGTCCGTCGTGAACCTGCTTTGTTCGGGACGAACAAGATGAACGCGGGCAAAGGTAATACCGTTGATCATCTGGATCGTTTTAGCAAGCTCGTTCTGAAGCGCACGGTCGAGGTTGATCTGCTGAACTAAAGGGCTTACACCGATCTTTTCGTTATCGAATAATTCATAGCCTTTCTGCCCGCCCTGGGGAAGACCTTCTTTAGCCATCGTAAGACGTAGAGAGTTTACATGTTCACGAGGAACATAGATACTCGTACCGCCACTACGAAGTTGATATGGGATATCGGTCTCGCTGATCTTATCGACCATCTTGCTCGCTTCTTCAGGTGCTACTCCGCCGAAAAGAAGCTGCATATCGGGTTTTGTCGCCCACTTAGTCAAAAGACCGCCGGTGATAACGCAAGCCATTACAATTCCAACAAGCATTGCACGTTGAACAACACCTATCTTTTGCCAAACCGCATTAATGTTTTGCAGAAAATCCATTATTCTCTGCTCTCCTTCTTAGTAGTGCCAAATAACGAATCAAAACCCAAGCCACCCGCAAGGATGGAGATGGCTTCAGCCATCCTACCCGCTGTAAGCTAGATGCTCTACGCTAACTATATTTGCATTTTCATGGTTTCTTTATACGCATCCACCAGTTTATCACGAACACCAACCAGAAGCTTAAAGCTCATATCTGCTTTCGCAACATCGGCAACAACAGAATTAATATCCTGATTCTTGCCCGTAAGCATATCGGATATTGAAGCCTGTTCGATGTTCATCAACTCGTTGGTTTTCTTGAGCCCGTCGATAAGATTTTTGCCAACATTGTTCTTTGGCGGTTTCATCGCATTTACACCGCCGATCTTCGTCGAAAGAACCGAGTCAAAACTGGGATTAAAATTAATACTCATAATATTTCCTCACTTAAGCTTGTAACAGTTCCAAAGAGGTTTTAACCATCGTTTGGTATCGTTTTAATATAGCAGCATTAGCCTGATAAGCTCGGCTGGCCTGCATAAGGTTCGCTGTTTCCAATGCCATATTTATGTTTGGCATAGCTATATAGCCATCGGCATTGGCACGAGGATCGCCAGGCGTTGCAAGTATCATCTCGAAATCGCTCATATCTTCCATAAGTTCGGATATCTCAACTCCGCTAATACCATCCTTTTGGGCCTTAAAGATTGCTTCGATCCGGCGATAGGGCTGACCGTTACCGGCATCGGTCGTACGAGCGTTGGCAACGTTAGATGAAATAGCTTGCATCTGTTTGCCATAAGCCTTAAGACCAGAGATCGCAATATCAAGAGTACCAAACATACTTCCGTCAATATTCATTTCAAATCCTCTCTATATACTATGAACTAAATAGCGTCCTTACGGGATGCTATCTACCCATCGCAGCTTTATACTGCCCATACTTTTTCCTTAGCAGCATCATAAAAGTCTTATGGCGAAGCGAGTTCTTAACCATCTCACCGACTTCACTTTCAAGGTGAACGTCATTGCCGTTAGATTTCAAAGCCGTAGACATCGGCTGAAACAGCTCGGGAACCATTTCGTGTTCGCCCACCTTTTTGCCGGAACCGATCGCCTTACTCAGAACATCCTGAAAATCGATATCGGATCGACGAAACCCAGGAGTGTTCATATTAGCGATATTGTTGGCGATTACCCGCTGACGAGTACCCTCGGCACGCATCGCAGCTTCAAGATAATTTGTCATATTTGTATCTATTCCCATATAGCGTCTCCATATACGCACATTTCTACACGCTTTTACTAATGCAACAAGCGTGCCAGTTGAAGAAAAAAGCCCTGCTTTATGGGGATATGCCCCAAAATTGACCCAAAAATGACGATTTGCAGATCCAGCCACCGGAACACACACTTGCAGGGACGTAAGGTTTCTATACAGACTTGTGAAATTCTTTACAGATAAATATTTGAACAAAAAACACCGTTTAAGCCCAAAAAACGGAAAAAAATGCCATAAAAACGGAATTTTCTGCAAATATAAAGGCATACACAAAAAAATGACACCGCAACCCAAATCGACAATATAACACTTAAGTCTTTTTGGGACAGGTGGTTAAGTGAAAAAAGACCGGTTTTTTCGGGCTCGCTGGCACAGCAGTTGCTCTATATAAAGGGACCATAGACAAGGATAATATGCAATTAAGGAGTTAGATGTGGCAAATACAGTTCAAAACATTCCGGTAAACGTTATGCCCCAGGCTCAGCCAACCGGACCGGTAGTACCAAACAATGATGGAGTTATAGACGATTCCGCTGCGGAAAACGCGGCAGCACAGGCATCAAATGACAACAGAGCTCACGAAACAGACAACCAGACGAACGTAGAGAACTCAAACCGAGACACCGATAACCCTGTAACTGATGCAAAAGGTGAAGATTTCCAGGAGGTTCTCGAAAGAAAGCTCTCAAGCAAGCCTGAAGATAAGCAATCTACTGCCGATAACGAAAATCAGGAAAAATCCGAAAACAAGAGCAATGACAAGCCCGACGAAAATACACAAAACCTCGCAGCACTTATAGACCTGAAAAGTCAGAACATTACGATCATAAAGGGCAAGAAAAACGCTCCAGTGATACTGGTTCAAGCTGACAAAAATGCAAAACCGGTTATCAAAGACAAAATGATACTGCAGCAAAAGATAGTGGACATCCCCACACAGACTATAGCAAAAGATGCCGGCAAAGAGTCCGCGATGGGGCAGGTAGTTGCAAAAGCTGCAACCGAAACAGCCAAAGCTGAAAAACCAACTGAAGACGGCGTAACAAAAGGGGCCGAAGTTAAGCAAGCAGTAGCGGAAGTTATTGCTAAAGATTCCAAAGCCGCAGATGCAAAACCAGACACCACACAACTCACCGACAAAACCGGCAGTACCAATAAGATAGATACAACCAAAATCACCGGCAAGGAGGTCGCCACCGCCAAACAGAACACAACGGCAACTCAAAAAACAACCGACACTCAGCAAACAGATGCAAACAAACCAACAACACAAAACACCGATATGACTGATGCTGCAAAAACCACCGAAGTCGCTGACAAAGCACTCAAACCAGAGCTGTTAGAGGACGAAAAACCGATCGACACAGAGGTTCTGGATAAGCCAAAGAACACCGAAAACATCAGGCTTGACACGAAGATCGACAATAACGATGCCGGCAAAACCGACGATCTGGCATTGAACGATCAAAATACAAAGACAGAAATAAACAGGGCAAACGCAAATGCCAACTTTAACTATACAAAGGCACAAAACACCGTTGCTGCCAGTAACGCTGCCGCGGATGCACCTGCCGCCGCCCAGACAACTGCACCGTCCGGCACATCTTCCGTTCAGTCCGTAACATCTACAGGCCGGACAGGTGTTGACGCAGCACAGCCGCAATCGCCAACCGAGCAGATCATTGACGCTATAAAGGCCCCCAACGTATCTCCCAACCGGCAGATCAACATCTCACTTAACCCAGCCGAGCTTGGAAGGGTGCGCATTAGCTTCCAGCAAAGCAATGGAGAGATCACCGGACTCATAGAAGTCGAAAGGGCACAGACAAGATACGACGTCGAAAAGAACATCCCACAGATCGTCGCATCACTGCAGGACAGCGGCATGCAGGTCAAAAGGATAGACGTCGTTCAGGACAACAACTCGCAAAACAACAACCAGCAGTCAGAGTTGACCGACCAGTTCACCCAGGCAAACAAGCAGGGATATCCCGATCAGGCAGGTAACCAGCGACAGGACCGATCAGCGCCATCGACAAGAGGTTCACAACTCGGAGCCGATTACCAACAGGCAAAAGAAACCGTCTCACACATAAGCGACGATGCAATTAGCGCCTATGCATAAAGAACAGTGATCAATAGAAAATAAAAAATTGATAGCGTCCGAGAACATAACGCATTGACGACTGTAAATATAGAGTAGCCGCAAAAGCTCATAAATTAGCAAAGAACTAATAAAGAAAAAATGATTCCTTACGAAAATGGGCATAGAAAGCAATGCTTATAGTTGAACGATAGGACACAATGGATAACAGCATAGACTTAGTTAGTAACATAGCACTTAACAGCATTTCCAATAAGGTCGCGCTCACCGCCAGCGCAGACACTGTCGAAAACAACGAGTCAGACATCATGATCCACAGCCGCTTCGCAGGCTTACTAGACAGGGCCATAGCTGCGCCAGAGGTCGATCAAGAAGCCGTCACGCAGGCAAAAGTAATGACCGCAAATGGAACACTGGACACACCACAAAACACCATCTCAGCAGCACAGAACATCATCATACAAGGAATCTAACTGACGGTAACCTTAGATTCGTCAAAGCTTGTGACGATAATAACGGTGGTTTTAGCGAAAAAAACTTTTAAAAATCAGCGAAATCAGTGAAATCAGCGGTTTCTTTTTTGGTCACAGCCATGTTGATTCGCCAAACCCCTCTAATCAGCGGATAAATCCGTTTTTATCACACCAAAACAGCCTTTAAACCACTCAAAATGCACACCCATCCGACCAGAATATTCTAAAGTATGCCATTTAAATAGTCGATTGTCTATTAATAGTGTGTGTACTAAAAAGCAATATTATCCGAACCACTGGAGATGGCAATGGCTAAATCATTATTGGTAGTAGACGACTCGGCGACGATGAGAAAGATCATCACACGGACCGTCCGAAAGGCTGGACTAAGCGTCGACGATGACATCAAAGAAGCCGGTGACGGCAACGAGGCTCTGGCCAAACTGGAAGAAGGCAACGTCGATATCATTCTGTGCGATATCAACATGCCCGGCATGGACGGACTTGAGTTCGTAAGGAAGGTAAGAGAAGATCCTACAAAGGCAAGCACTAAGATCATTATGATCTCGACGGAAAGTGCCGAAGAAGTGATCGACGGGGTAAAAGCCGACGGTGCCGACGGGTATGTAACAAAACCATTTACGCCCGAGACGATCCAAAAAGAGCTTACTCCCTACATGTAATAGTATGTTAAATAAATGATTTTCAGAATCTAATTTTTATAAAGGTGCTGATATGATTAAGCAAGAATGTTTTGCAGAAGCCTTGTTGGATGGAGCCCGCGAGGTCTTTGAAACGATGATGTTTATGACCATCGACGATACTGTAGAAGAAGGTACACAGATACACGGAGAAACCCTGCTTGGCTCGATAACTTTCAAAGGCGGCATAGAAGGATGTCTCGCGGTCTGTTGCGATACGGAATGTGCAAAGACAATAGCGACCAACATGCTCGGCATGGAACAGGGAGAAGATGTTGGCGATGACGAGGTCGCTGATGCAATGGGAGAGGTCGCAAACATGGTAATGGGTTCACTCAAAAGCAGGATACTCGAATCCGTAGGAGAGCTAAATGTCTCGATACCCTCGGTCGTTACAGGTAACGAGCTTGTTAGCAGCCTCGGTGAGGATTCGGCAAAAATAGATATGATCGTCAGCATCGATGAGATGCCTGCAAAATTCAGTTTGTTATACAGGGATACGTCTGCATAACATTTACAAGGATGGAAAAATGCCTGACACGACAGAAGAAATTCAGTCAAAAGTATTAGATCTGACAGTCGAAGCCTTCAACACCTTCGCCGAAGATATTGAGACTATGTTCGACACAGGGGTCACCGCTCAGCAGTCCGATATTACAGAAGGAACTTCTGCCGATCTCAAAGATACTTACAAGAAACTCGCCGCAGTTTGTTCCGTCATAGCAGAAGGCACCGTAAACGGTGAATTTCATGTCATATTTGACAAAGACGGAGTCTTTACACTTCCAGGAACATTCGTAATGCAGCCGGAGCAGGTCATTGTTCAAAACAGAAAAAGCGGAAAACAGGAAGAAGCTGAAGAAATAGGCGATGCACTTGCCGAAGTCGGTAACTTGCTTGTTGGGGCATGGGATCGTATATTCCGAGAAGAGCTCGAAGGGCACAAACACTTCACACAAAGCGGAACATTCATAGGCGATGTATTCAAGGATACACAGGCATCATTACGCCTCGACCCGGACGAAGAGCTCTCGATCATGTCATTTCAAATGACGGTCGCACCATTACCGCCGTTTAACTGTTCGGTGATATATCCAAAGTCAGCATTCCAGCCGGTTGCAGAAGCACCAGCAGAAGAAGCACCTGCAGAAGAGGCACCAGCCGAAGAAGCCCCAGCCGAAGAAGCACCAGCAGAAGAGGCACCAGCAGAAGAGGCTCCAGCAGAAGAACCAAAAGAAGCCGCTCCCGAACAAGAACCAAAAGACGCTCAGGACAAGGGACCGGTCACAGAGGCAATCAGCAAGATGGCAGAATCACCGGCATATCTGCCAGGTGATTTCGCAGATGTCAGCGGAATACTCTCAGGCCTGACCGCAAAAGACGTTATGAGAAAGCAAGTATCATGGGCAACCGTAGAAGCAACCGTAGAGGATCTCGTAGCGAAGATGCAGCAGGACGATACAGGATACATCATGATCGGAGACGGTGAAAAGCTGCAGGGAATCGTTTCAAAGTCAGACGTCCGCGGGGCCATGTCACCTTATCTGCAAAGTATGTTTGCTAAGTGGCGCAGTTCGATGGATGTTGCGACTCTTCAGATCAAGAGCAAATGGGTGATGAGCCGCCCGGTTCGGACGGTTACTCCGGAGGCACCGCTTCAGGTGATCGTACAAACGATGACAGAGCACGGCGGAAGATGCACCCCGGTAGTCGATGCCGCAGGTAAGGTAGTCGGCACGATCACCGTTTTCGATGTGTTCTACGCATTGCTCAACTGCTCAGCCGCATCACAGTCGGCAGGCAGAGCCGTAGAAGCACCACCACTGGCGTAGTTCGCGATCCGTGTTATGATGCTGCAGGTGCTGCTTTTTCCTGGAACTCACCGCACCATCCGATAGGCGTCGTCGACGGCCATCGGATTTTTTTCTGATCGTCAACCGTTACAGGTTTCGGTGCATAACGGTGACATTCCTGCGCCTTCATCTCGAAAAAAGCACAACTCTTACATAGTTTAGCTGCCTCTGCCATCTCTATATCCCTTTATAAACATATCTTCTTATTGGTTACCTTGAGATATCGGCGTTTAAAGTTAGTGGGTTTAATTCTTTATGTGACGATGGCGTGCCTCTGATAGCAAAAAAGCCAGATGTCCGTTTTCATGAACGCCTGGCTTCGGAGGAGGGTGATGAACAATATGATAAAACTCCGCTTAGAACATACACTGCAAAATGGTATATGCCAAATGGAAGCGATATTTTTCTTGAGAAGATAGAAAAAAAGCCAGATTTCCCTTTGCCGGAAGACCTGGCTTAATGAAAAATCGCCGAGTAAGACTGTTTAACTCCTATATACAGTATACACTACAAAACAACAGATGCCAAATTTTTTCTCCCGTAAATTTATCTTGCCGCCTATTTTTTAAGATAGAACACATAAAGCGGTTTTATTGCACAGACTATCAGCAGGGCCACGAACCACCATATACTTATATCCATTATCCGAGGCTCTAGCTTGACGATTATAAGAGCGAGAAAGATCGCAGCCGCCTGGGCCAACTTTTCATCGATTATTCCGAACCTCTTTATGCGCCGATCCATTTCATCCCAAAGTTCCATGTTATTTCCTCCCTTTCTCACAGATTTATTATGTCTTCCATAACACTACCTTGCCTCTCCCTGTCCCTTTGCCATTTCTGACGGGTGTTTATCATTTCTTCATAAAATTCTTTGTCTTTAACAAAATCTTCTTTGTCCCACTTGTGCATTTTGATAAAGATGCCGTCTTCGAGCAGTCGCTCTTTTAGTGTATCCTGGTCTTCGGGTTCATGATCATCGGTTTGTGAGATGTAGAACGATATCAGAGTATCGTAGTAGTCATTTGCCGAATTTAGCCACACACCTCTGACAATTGCTAAAACTACCAATCCGACAATTATCAACAACACAATACCCCCTCCTACTGTCCCCGATCTGTCATATTTATTCTTTTTCATGATTCTCTCCTTTTATTTATTTCAGATTGTCCCTACAGCCTATTGTTTATAGCTAAAAGAGGATAAATTCAAGGTGCCGGTTTACGCCGTATAGGATATACTCGAAGTGCCCAAAAGTCCATCAAAATTCATCCCGGCCCTGTAAGTCCTATGTGATATAAACTATGCCCTCCGTAAGGAGTCCTTAGGCCTGCCGTTTTCTTAAAGCTAGTCCGCCGCCGAGACCTAAAAGTATCATACTCGCAGGTTCGGGAACCGTTAACATTGTATAGCCTGCCATGAGCTTGTCGAATGGAGCACAGCCGAAGTTACGTTTGATCATACTGAACACCATCTCAACCTGCCATCTTTGGCCGTATGTTTCCTTGTCAAAATCGGTTCGCATCATTTGACGATACTTGCCTCTTAAAGGTAATCCGAACTTCGTCGGTCTGCCATGCTTTGCAGGTATTATGCTTTCGATCTTCTGATCATCTCTTGCATACTCATGATTACCCTGGCTGTCATAACCGGTATCAGCCAATATTGATTTGGCGATCTTATAAGCTGTCCGCATCACCTTTTTTGGGGATTTGGTTATTGTGCTCATCGGCGATTCTATAACCAAAGAAAAGCGATGGCGCAAGTCTTTTTTTAAAAAATTATAGCTTTTCTACAGAGCAACTCCCGGTCTCTTTTATTGCGCTTTAACACTTTCAATTGTTAATCTCTGCCAATACCAATTCGATGACCTTGGGTACCGATGCTGCAATCTCCTCCGAAAGCTCAAGGCCACATTCTGTGTTTTTGGGCCTAATACCAAAAATTACCACATCCTTAGGCGCACAGCCAAGATGCCTGATCATCGTCAAGGCCTCACCCAGCCCCAGTTCGTGCAGCGACATTCCCACCCCGTCAGGCTGAACCAGTTCATCAGCAGTGAATCGAAGCACGGTCCCCGGCTCACAATCAGCTTGGATCGCATCGATAACAATTACCTTCTGTCTCTCGGCCAGCACGTCTAACAAATCAGCACCAGCTGTCCCGCCGTCAACCAGTTCGACATCGTCATCGTCGGGCAGGTGCATTTTCTGCATCTGCGCTATCACACGCACGCCCACGCCTTCATCGCGAAGCAAAATATTACCTATTCCCAAAACGAGTATGGGACATCTAATACCAGTACTCATATTAACGCCACACCTCTCGGCTGTTATCTAAATACTTGGACGGGTATGTACCACCATTTCCGGTTTTGTTTTTCCAGGCCGAACCATATGTACCGAACATGCCAGGCACGGGTCGAACGAGTGAACCACTCTCAACACCTCAATAGGTTGAGTCTCATCCGCCACCGGCGTACCAATTAAAGCCTGCTCGATGGGGCCGTTTTGGTCTAAATCATCCTTTGGCGAAGCGTTCCAGTTTGTTGGTGTTATAATCTGATACCGGTCAATTTTTCCACGCCTTGTAGTCGTGATCCAATGCCCAAGCGCTCCTCGCGGCGCCTCGGTCAGACCGATCCCAACCTCTGCCTTTTTGGGGATCGAGACTTCCTCGTATGAGGTCTGGCCAAGATCCAGTTCATCCAGCCAGCCGTCCATAGCATCTGCAACGAGCTTGGCTTCCAGCGCCCTTGCAGCATGGCGCCCAAGGACTGAGAACAGGACACTGATATCGGGGTTAGAGCCAAGCACACTTTCAATTAAACCGACCGTTGTCGCTTCCCCGGACAAATAATTGACAGCCATCCTTGCCAGTGGTCCCACTTCGTGTACGATACCTTGGTAGCGAGGCGATTTCAGCCATGAATAAGCGGTGGTTTTCTCCGTGTCCGGCTCGGTAACACCATAAGCAGGATTAAAGCCGGAGTCGGCATCGTCATATCTGGAATACTTAAGATCTTCGTTTATCTGAGTCGGATCAACACCTGCCACGCCGCCGTTAGTATAACGTCCTCTGTACAGTAGTTTGTTCTGGTCGGAATTGTCCAAATCGAACACACCGTAAGCTAACAGATTGCCACAGCCTGCGCCAATGCCAAAATAGGCCGGAAACGCCCCTGCTACGGTCAATACGTCAGGAATGTAGGTGTCGTTGATGAACGCACGCTGCTCAGCCAATAATGCTCTGAAGGCATCTATCTTCTCTTCCGTTGGCACAACTGTGCAACCACCGGGGACAAAACTGGGAGCACAGGGCAGTTTTCCGCCGAAGATAGCTCCCATCTGGTGGGCTTTGCGTCGGATCGCAAGGGCCTCGACATAGTGCCCCACCAACGCCGTGGCTGTGTCACCTGTCACCATATCTGGTGCGTAATAGTGCGGCTGCCATGGTCCTTTATCAATCGCGCCACCAAGCACACCATCGGTGTTGATATAATCCAGGGCAGCCAGGTGGTAAAAATGCAGGACGTGCGACATAATGAAATTGGCCCCGAGAACCAGGTTCCGCAGGATTCTGCCGTTTGCCGGGGGCGTCACGTCAAAAGCTGATTCAAGGTTTAAACAACTGGCCATACCATGCGATATGGGGCAGACGCCGCATATTCTCTGTGTGAGATGGGGAGCGTCGAGCGGGTTGCGGCCTTGGAGAATATTCTCAAAACCTCGGAACATCGTGCCGGAACTTTTTGCGTCGGTTATCACTCCTCCATCGACTTCTACTTCAATACTAAGATGACCCTCTATGCGGGTCATCGGATCAATCTTAATCGTAGCCATTACTTATCTCCTTATATAAATCAACAATAAACTAACTTTTGTACTTTTAACCATAACTGATGCTAACTTCTCATCACAGACTATAGAACGGGCTCATTCCGTCCGGGAAGTTCGGTTCGGTACAACCCTGACAAGGATTCTGAGCACCTATGCACCAGTTCACTCCCTCCTCATCCCCCAAACCGGCATTCCATTTTCGGAAAGCACAGTCCGCGTGGGTTTGCTGGCCGTTACAACCAAGCCCCACAAGGCAACCGGGATCGCCCAGCTTTTTCGCCTTAAGTCCCTGCCCACGATTCGGACAGTCGTAATGGACGTGCTCGCCGAAAAACTCTATTGGCCTGCTATCGCGATCCAACTCCGGCACGCCACCGGCCAATAACGCCGCAACAGTCCCAACGATCCAGTCCGGATGCGCAGGACAGCCTGGTATATTGATTACGGCCGGACGCTTTTTCTTGGATACTCCGAAATAACTCAATGCACCATTGACCCCCAAAGCGGTGGTTGGATTCGGGTTGCCGGCAGGTATGCCGCCATAACTCGCACAGGTTCCCACTGCCAGGATGTGGCTTGCATTCCGCTGAAAATCATCGAAGGCGGCTTCCATTGTTACAGGGTTGCCGTTTTCATCTTCCCATACGTGACAATAGTGTCCCTGATCGCCGACCGGAATAGAGCCTTCTACTACCAGGATGTAACTGCCCTGGTCAGACGAAGGCACGCTCGGTGCGGCCATTATCGTTGTGTGAAATTTCACATCAAGCGTGTTAATTAGTAGCTCATCAATTGTTAAATACGCTCCACCGCCAGCGTCGTACACACTGTTCAGCAACGATACCGAACAACCGGTACAGCTCTGCCCCTGCAGCCATATCACCGGCACACCACCACCTGCAGCCATCACTTTCTGCAGTTGAAGCAGCCCCGACGCTTTTAAGGCCAGGGCACTGGTTATCGCCGCAGAAGCTTGTAAGAAATCACGACGTGTAATATTCATCTTTAGACCCTTTCAAAAATATTCTTATGGTTATTCTGTTAGCGCAGCATTTGCGCACAGATGTCTCATTAGGATTAAATAAACCAAAAGACTTGATCTTCTCGCTTTTCATTTTACCATCCATTTATTTTTTAACAGATAAAGGGCACTGAAGCTTGCTTGAGACTAAATGCCCTCATCAGATCTATCAACCATAATTTCGCCGTCAATGGCAGTTGACGAACAATGATAGAGGAACTCTTGGCTAAGGTCCTTTATGCCCGTAGTTTCCACGATAAAATTCCTCATGACTAAAGCATCCTCTGCTAATTATTCACTTTTTTAATTAATGGATATTAATCCTTATCCGGGATCGGGCGTACTAAAGCCTCTCGGAATTTGACAGGTAGTTATTGATTTGAGACAGGATACAATCGTGGATAGAGACAGGCTCTCTGCTGTTGATATTTCGCTGCCTCCGTTCTGCAATGTGTTGCACTTCCCAAGTTGCACCGGCTGATGCCGAACAACTTCATCTGGAATCATATGATATCTCATAATATCCTCCTTTGTGAATGAGCTGACATTCACAGAAACACCGTTAGTACGCTACATCGTCACCTCACTGCGTGTCAAGAAAAAAATGGGATTTATTATTTATTTCTGGAAGCAATGGATATTTACCGCAATCACGGAACTTTCTCAAAAGATCAATAATCGCCTAAATCTAAGCCAACAGATGTTCAATGCGATACCCTATGGGTACTGCCTGACTCTTGATTTTTGCCCCTTTTTCGACCCCTGCGATCACAAGTCCTTTAGTAGCAAGGGATTACAAGGGACGCAATTAAAGACACCCGCCTGTCCCGCCTGTCCTGCACTTACACGGTTAGTGCGGGGGCAAAAACTCAAACTGACCGAAGTTTACGCCTTAGGTGGTCATCCTGAACGCAGCCGAAGGAACTGCTAAACAGCCTCCGGCTGCCGATGCCTTTGCCATCCACGAATCACGAATCACTAGTCACTAATCACGGTCTTCTGAATCTACTAACATTCACGATACCCACCCCCCAGTTAGCATTTCCAGCCCAATAACCCACTATTAAGGGTTTTTTCCTACGCAGGTTTTTTTCAAAAAAGCGCCTTTTGTGTAGCTATGGTGCGCGTTTGTGCGCATATTTGTATTTTTTTGTGTTTTTTTGTCATAAAAGTCACGTTT
>SDBV01006579.1_pt1 | contig 16070 bp, 9 predicted proteins | sample 2277081 | NCBI WGS metagenome assembly SDBV01 (sample SAMN10402039, study PRJNA504765) | marine sediment metagenome | isolation source: marine sediment core GS10_PC15, 223 cmbsf | place: Arctic Ocean: Southern Knipovich Ridge | collected 2010
TGGAGGGTGTCAGCGATGTGACGATCAGTATCGAGGCGGCACGCCAGCCGGATCCGGACGCGGCAGATCTGTTTGCCACCGCCAAGCACGCCGCAGCTGAGTTGGGTTTGACAGTGCATGAGATTTGGGCGCACCGCTACAATGATGACTTGGCTCTGGAAATGCATGTGGGAGTTGACCCGCGTTTATCGCTGAGTGAGGCTCATGAGCTGGTCGATAAACTGGAGCAAGATATTCCAATTCGGTTAACAGAAGTCAAATGGGTTCACACGCATATCGAACTGGCAACCACACAGGTTCAGCAGGCGAGCGGAGCATCGATCCAGGTCAGCAGTGAAATGCGGTCGATTGTGGAACGTGCCGTGGCCGACATCCCCCATCTTTTCAACCCCCACAATATCCGTCTGCGCCGCAACCCGGCGGACAGCGACCTGTTATATATGTCTCTGGAGTGTACCGTTGAACCCGATCTGCCTGTCACCCGGGCGCACCAGCTCGCCTCGCAGCTGGAGAGCGAGCTGAGCCGCCGTCTGCAAAATGTAGCTGATATCTCTGTTCATCTTGAACCGCACGATCAGATGTAGTTGAACCGCATATTGCACAGAAAATGCATCCGGCAGGTTTCATGCCGGATGCACAAGGGAGGAGCAGCACCGCGGACGCAAGATATGCGTCCAGCCGGGTTGCATGCCGAATTTATGCGGCCTGAACTTCAGTCACAACTGGCGCTTCCTGGGGAACCAGGATCAACATGACCAGGTAAATCAAGGCCAGTGCACCCGGGATTCCCAGGAATGCTCCAAAAACGAAGAGCAAACGCACCAAAGTGGGGTCGATATCGAAGTATTCCCCTAATCCTCCGCAGACACCGCCAAGCATACGATTCTCACGCGAACGGTAAAGTTTTTTGTATTGGGTAGACATTTTATTCTCCTGTTTATATTGTTCTACTATGATCTACGCAAATTGGCGATAATAGTTGCACAGAAAACCCCGCAGGATTCAGTTCTGCGGGGTAATAGGCACTGATTGAGAACTTACCGAGGGTTGAGTCAGTTCACTCCACAGCTGCTGCAGGCGTGCGTGCTGCAGGAGGTGCAAGCCGGTGCGCTCTGCGTGACCGCGCGCCCGTCGGAATGAGCGAAGAACAGGGAGAGCATGCGCGAGGTATCCTCGCCCTGGCAATCCTGGCAGGCGATGGGAGCGTCGGCTTCCTTTATCGAGCGCAGGGCGTCAAACTGCGTATGGCAATCAAGGCAGGTATATTCATACAATGGCATAATTGTTCCTGTCTACCGGCTAATTTTATCCAGCCAACCGGACCGGTCTGCTGGATGTAACAAGTATAGCATAAAGCGCGCTGGGGTTCATAAAAGAAAGTCTGGCAATTCACCCCTCCAGCAGATGGCGGGCATTCCACAATGGTAAGGCGGTACGAACTGTGGGAGGCAGCACGCCGGGGGGGGCATTGTAAGCTGCGTTGCTGAACAGCCACTGGCTCAGGAGCTGTTCGCTGAGCCCGAATGGCTCCAGCAGGGTGGCGGCGGCGCGCAGCAACAGCTCGCTGTAGCGATCGACATCCACGCTGGCTGGGTCCGGGGGCTGCGGCAGGTTCCAGGCGTAAACTCCCGGCTCGCCGCGCGTGTAGAGGAATCGGACGCGCTCACCGGGGCTGGTGGTCTTCCCTGCGGCCAGCAGCTGCGTCGCAGCGCGTACCACGGGCGAGGGGGTGCGGAATTCATCCAGAGCACGGCTGAGTTTTTGAGCGACCAGCAGCTGCTCCAAAGGCAGACGCCCTGCGCGCAGGGCGGCCAGCTTGCGGTGCAGGGTGGCCAGTATCTTTGGCAGATACATATCTACTGGGGTATCGCGGGAGACGTGTGCCAGTTCGACCAGCATCTCGGCCTGTGTGCGGGCGATAAAGGGGGGCGTGTCCCGCCGTCTGGCTTCGATACCGCGCACCTTGATCGAGCCATCCTGGAAAACTCCGAAATAGCGGTTGGCGACCGGCACACGCGCATCCAGGCGAGACGACAAAAAGGCTATCCAGCGGTAAACTCCCTCGAGGGCGATGGGCAGGCCGGTGCGCTCGCTGATCGCCTCCAACACCGGCTGGAAATCGGGGACCTGGGAGGCGCCGGGCTTAGCGATCCACATGCCGTCTACGTAGAGATGCAGCACTTCGAAGCCCAGGTCTTCGGCAGCCTCCTTGGCGCGCAGGAGCGCCTCCCGCCCGTAAGCGGTGACTGCCTCGTGGGCCTCGATGCGCCCGAAACGGGCGTTTTTGTAGCCCAGGTAGCCAAAACAAGTCACCAGGAGCCATTTGTGGGCTGAGGCGCGCGCCTGGTAGGCTTTGCGCTGCGGGTGCCAGGCCGGCAGGGTCGCCAGGCTTGTCTTGAGCGCCAGACGTTTCTTCAAGAGGGGAGCCAGAGTCTGCGGCACCAGCCCCTGGGGCTGTGGATCACCAGGGGTGCCAAGCTCTGGGGCCGCATCTGCGATGGCCTGGCTGGAGCCGACCGTCTCCGGCGAGATGTTGAAGTGCACCATGATGCTGGGGTACATGGAGATGAAATCGATCTCGGCCACATCGTAATGCAGGCCGATCGTGGGTTGGTAAACTAGGCCGCCCTGGTCGGCGCGCATCAGATCTAAGATGCTCTTGGGGCGTTCTGCCTGTTGCTTGTGCCAGGGAACCAGGATACCCTGGCGCAGAGCGGTGAGCATTTGCATGGCGGAAATGCCTGAGCCCGGCGAGACACGGGCTGCAGTTTGCACTGGCAGGGAGGTGACGCGGGACAGCTCGTAAATGCCGTGCATGCCGTAGTCGTGGAAGAGCATGGCGTTGTAGCGGTCGATATGCCAGCGACCAAAGAGAAGCACCTGCCGTCCCTGGTGGACGACCTGCCCGTAAGAGAAATAGGAGCGCTCTGGTTTGTGGGCTGGGGCCAGGCTCGGTTCGCGGTTGAGAGGCAAAGCCAAATTGGCCTGGTGGGAAAGATCCAGCAGGTGAGGCATCAGCCAGGTATCGCCCCAGGAGGTGAGCAGCAGGTCGGGGTCATGCCGGTTGATTATGGAGCGCAGTCCGACTAACAAGGGACGGATGGGTTCCAACGGCAGCCGGTATGTAAAGCGCTCGAAGCGCAGGGAGAGGTGGGTGGGGGAGGCGTGCGCGGGGTCGCTATCCGGTTCGAGGTCCAAGATGCGCAGGGTGGGGGGTGCGGGGTCCAGTTCCCAGGGCAAATCGAGCGCGGCGATCTTTTCCACCTGACCAGCATCGTTGACGCTCACCCGGCAGCGGGCTAAGGGAAAGATATGGTAGACAGCTGAGTAGCGTAGGGTGAGCTGCAGATCGGCGTCGTAATAGGTCAGCTCAGGGAAGCGCTTAACGATTTGCCGGAAGAGGCGCGGCTGGCGCGCGGGCTGGGCAACCTGGATGGCAAGTACAGTGAGTGGCTGCGGCTGGAACAGGTCGCGGCGTTCGGTTCTAGACAGAGTCACCGGGACGGGCTGGTTCTCCAGGAAACGCCACAGGGCGCGCAGGCGCGCAGCTGGACCAGCGGCATAAAAAGTGATCGGGAAGGCCTGCTGCAGGCGATAGCGTTCCCCATCATCGCCCAGCAGCCATAGGATCACCCCGCCCTGGGGGTCAGCAAACAGGTCGAGCAGCCAGCCAGTGTGTTCCATGTCTGTCCTGCCAAAAGAAGGTGAATCGATTATAAGATAGAACAAGTGTTCTGTATAGGGCATATCACCTGAATCGTGGAGGGTCCCAGGGTGCCTCAGGATTGACACCCCTGCGCGGCTGAGTTATAGTTCTCCTCCGTGGAGAAAGTTAAAAAATTTATTCCGTTGTGGATATTACTCGCTGGGGCACTGGCCTGCAGCGTGCCCGGTTTACCGATAAATCAGGCCACGTCGCTGCCAACTGAAACATCATCTCCGCTGCCAACACTTCCACCGACGAATACTCCTTTGCCCACCGCGACGCCGACGCCGCTCCCAGCTGCACGGGTGGAGCTGGGCGATCGGGCGATCTTCTACGGGGATTGGGAGAGTGCCCTCGCGGAATTCCAGAAGGCTCTGGGGACCAGTCCGGACAACGAGGTCCAGTTCGCGGCACGATTGGGTATGGCGCGCACCCATTATCTGGCGGGGGAGCTGGTTGAGGCACGGATCATCCTGGAGGAAATGCTTTCTGAAGGGAGTGATCAACCACTGCTGGCCGAGGCCTACTTCGCCCTGGCTCAGACTCATGAAGCGCTGGGTAATTATCATGCTGCCGCAGAAGGGTACGCTAAATACCTGCAGCTGCGACCAGGTGTAATCGACAGCTTTGTGAACGAGCTGCAGGGGGATGTGCTCTATGCTGCCGGAGATTACCTGGCGGCGATCCCGGCCTACCAGGCAGCTCTGGGAGCGCCGCGCTTGAATTCCGATTTGGATATTGAGTTCAAAATGGCCCAGGCTTATGAGTTATCGGGCGATCTGGCGACAGCCATCGTGGCCTATGAAGATATTTATTCCCGCACTGCCAACGAATACATGCGAGCCGGTTTGGATTACCTGTTAGGCCAGGCTTACCTCGAAATTGGGGAAAGAGAGCTTGCGCAAGGCGCATACCTGGATGCGGTGATGAACTACCCGCGTTCTTATGATTCTTACCTGGCTCTGGTGGACTTGGTTGAAGCGGATGTGCCGGTCGACGAGTGGCAGAGAGGGCTGGTGGATTATTATGCAGGTCAATATGCAGTAGCGATCGCGGCTTTCGATCGCTATATGCAGGCTGAATCGGCGGATGTCGCCCCAGCTTTGTACTACAAAGGGTTAGCGCAAAGTGCTCTTGGTGATCGCCAGGCAGCAATGGCTACCTGGGCTGAAATCATCGCATCGCATTCCGATTCTGATATCTGGGATGATGCCTGGGAGCAGACCGCTGAGGTGCTTTGGTTCCATGATGGGGAATATCGAGATGCTACCCAGGTTCTTTTAGATTTCGTTGATCAAGCGCCCACTCATGCCAGGGCAGCGGAATTTCTATTCCTGGCAGCCAGGATAGCGGAGCGTGGCGATCACCTGGATCAGGCAGCCACGATCTGGGAGCGGGTAGTTTCTGAATACCCGGGAGCAGAAGAAGCAGAGCGGGCTCTCTACCTGGCGGGAATCACCCGCTATCGCCTCGCAGATTATATTACTGCAGAGCAGCTTTTCCAGAGGGTTTTGGCGTTTTCCTCCGATCCGGAAATGGGTTCGGCCGCGTATTTGTGGATTGGGAAATCTAAACAAGCTTTAGCTGAGGAGGAAGCTGCAAGGGCCGCCTGGGAACAAGCCGCAGGGATCGATCCGACTGGCTATTACAGTGAGCGGGCGCGGGATTTTTTATCCGGGATAGAACCATTCACTTCACCATTGGAATATGACCTTTCTTTTGATATTGAAGCTGAACGTCGCGAAGCAGAAGAATGGATACGCACGATTTTTGGCCTGCCAGATGGGACAGATTTATCCAGCCCGGGTCCATTAACTGGCGATGCGAGATTTCAGCGGGGTAACGAATTTTGGCGGCTGGGGTTATTCGAAGCCGCTCGGGCTGAATTTGAGGACTTGCGGATGGCGATCGAGACCGATCCAGCTAATTCATACCGACTGGCCAATCATCTGCTCGAGTTGGGGCTCTACAGATCGGCGATTTTTGCCGCACGACAGGTGCTTACCCAAGCTGGCATGGATGATAGCGAGACGATGAACGCACCGCTCTATTTCAATCATGTACGCTTTGGAATTTATTTCCGGGAATTAATCATAGCTGCCAGCCAGGAATATAATTTTCACCCTTTGTTCCTATTCAGCGTCGTGCGTCAGGAGAGTTTATTCGAAGGTTTTATACGCTCTTCTGCTGGGGCACGAGGCTTAATGCAGATCATACCGAGTACCGGTCAGGAAATTGCGGCGAACGAGGATTGGCCGCCGGATTATACGGATGAGGACCTCTATCGACCTCTGGTCAGCGTCAACCTGGGGAGCAACTACCTCAACCGGCAGCGAGGTTTTCTGAGCGGTGATCTTTACGGTGCCTTGGCAGCCTACAACGGCGGTCCAGGAAATGCAATGACCTGGAAAAATCTTGTGCCTCCAGATCCTGATCTTTATCTGGAAGTCATCCGCTTTGCAGAAACCCGTGAATATATTAAGGGGATTTACGAGATTTTCAGCATCTATAAGAACATGTATGACCGCACACCTTGATTGGATGAGATATCATCTCAGAAGCAAGTTGTTGAAAACCTAATTCTTACCAAATCCACAATCCGAGACGAATCTTTGGAAGACAATAGTAAGTGAGGGAACATATTGCTCGATATGACTAAAATTATCGATCTCCCCAATTATTTCCCATACCCCAATTTTCCTTACTGCATCGAGAATAAAAAAGACCTGTGTTTGCGTAGCTCCAACCAAATGGGTATTTCACACCTAAAATCAGAACTTCGAGCTGACCAAATGGGGAATAAGATTGTAGTTCTAAACGCGAGTAGGGACGCAATCTGATCGGCGCGGATGATGACCCCGAATCAATTTATCTGACCTGGTTGAGGAATAAAGATCGAATGAGGCTATAATTTAGGTTGACGAAGACTTTACAACAAGGGGATTGTTAAGGACTTGCGGTGGTCTCGACCTGCGTGGCAGCTGCTTCTAATGAACGTTCAGCAATCAGGAACCATGTGGTGACATTAGCAAACCGGTCACTTGCCTCGTATAAGGAGCCCATGGTAACTCCGTTAATACGCTGATCGATCCCATAATTATAGATCGGATAAAAAAGTGGTAGTGCGGGGAGTTCACTAGCAAAACGGACCTGGAAATTGTTATACAAGCGGGTTCGTTCGTTTCTATCCAACTCAACCCGCGCCTCTTCGAGGTATTCGCTGGCTTGACGATCATTCCACTTGGAATAATTTTGCCCACCTGTGATTTGAGCCTGGTCCCAGAACGGGTAGGGGTCTGGGTCGGGAGAACTCGTCAGGTTAATATCCACGAGTGCTGCATCGTATTCGCGCGGATCGAGATATGTGGTGACCAGATCTTCGGAGTCTACTGCCTGTAAATTCGCTTGTACACCCAACCGTTGCCAATCACTGGCAATAGCCTCAGCAAGCTGTTCGTATTTGGTCCCCGATGGGTATACCAGATCAAAAGATAAAGATTGTCCCTCTTCATTTGTCCGCACAGAGCTACCTGAGGCGGGTATGGCGTAACCAGCAGCCCTTAAGATCTGGACAGCGGCGTCCGGATCGTATTCAATTTTCTCAATACCGTCATAATAGGCCCAGCTGCCTGGGAAGATGGGACCATGAGCTAATGTTGCCTGACCATCGTTTAGCTGGTTGATAATCCGCTGGCGGTCGATGCCCATCAATAACGCCCGCCGGATGTTGACATCCTGAAAATATGGTATTTGCGGATTATCCAAATTGAGGAATATGATCGAGAGCAAGGGGACCTGACCGGAGTGCATATTCAGGTTAGGTTCCTTCAAGGCCTGAGGGAGAATGTCATGGGTAACCTGGCTGATTCCAAGGACATCTCCAGACTGGTAAGCGGAGAGCGCAGCTTCTGGATCCGGGTAGTACTTGAAAGTGAACTGTTCGATGAAGGCGGGATCGTTATAGTAATCTTCAAAAGCAGTCAAGGAAACTCCGGTGATTTGATCACCTTCAACCAGGAATTGATCAAAGCGATAAGGGCCGCTGCCAACAGGTTGCAAATTAAATTGGGAATCGATGATCTCTGCTGGGGAAAGGTCGCCTAGAAGATGCTTGGGTAAAATACCAAAAGTCAGGTAATCCAGGAAAGGTGCATATGGCTCGGAGAGGCGAAATTGGAAAGTACTTTCGTCTAAGACTTCAGCTTCAACATTCTGCCAAAGCGAGCGTATATCTTCAGGTACTGGGAGGTCCTCTGAACGCAAAAGTTCTACCGTAAAGACCACATCTTCGCTGGTCAATGGTTGGCCATCATGCCAAACAGCATTTTCCCGAAGTGAGATGTTGTAATTTTGGCCATTTTGGGAGATACCCATCGATTCAACCAGATCATTAACCGGTAATCCGCGATCATCGAAATGGAGTAAGCGGCTGAAAATGAGGCGGTCGACGTCCTGATCGGCAGAGTTGGTGTAATCCAAGACGGGGTTCAAACGGGTGAATGAACCAACTAGGGCTTCTGAGTAAACACCGCCAGTGGAGGGCTTCACCTCTGGTGTGATCGGCAACAGCGTGGATTGCTGACTGAACAGCAATACAGCGATAGCTGCCAAGGCAACAACAACGATCACGATTTGCCAAACCATTTTTCTCATAAGAAACAAAAAAGGGCGTTCACCGGCAGGGCCGTGAATCGCCCAATAATCGGCGAATTAATCAACAGAGTACTACTATCTCGATTAAAGATTACCTGGGAATAATAACCGCTGCTATGCATAAACCGAAAAAGATTATGCTGATCCCAATGGTAATTCTGAAGAGTGTTTTCTCGACACCCCGTCTGGCAGTGAAAACCGAGCCGGCGTCACCACCGGTCAAGCCCCCCAAACCAGCTCCTTTGCTTTGTATGATGACGCTAAAAATCAAAGCAATTGACGTTATAATCAACGCAAGATCCAAATATCGTTCCACAAACGCCTCCGTGAAATACTAATCTAAGCAGGTGGATTATACCTTTCGTTATATGTTTCGTCAAATCGCTCAATGAATGAAATAGTCATCAACCTTCATATGCATACCACATACTCGGACGGCACCGGGACTCATGCGGATATTGTACAAGCTGCTCTACAAGCTGGCTTGGATGCTGTCATCACCACTGATCATAATGTTTTGGTGAATGGTCCGGCAGGATATTACCAGGATGGGGATCGGAAAGTGCTGCTGATGGTCGGAGAAGAAGTACATGACCAAACTGCGAACCCACAGAAGAACCATCTGCTGGTAATTGGCGCGGGTCGAGAAATGGCAGTGCTGGCGGAAGACACTCAACACCTGGTGGACAGCATCAAAAAAATGGGTGGATTGACCTTTATCGCTCATCCAGTTGACCCAGCCGCTCCTGTTTTTGGAGAGCCGGATATCTCCTGGGAGAAGTGGGGGGTGGAGAACTATACTGGTATCGAATTATGGAATGCCATGTCTGAATTCAAGTCATTGATGAAGGATTGGATGCGCGCCATCTACTTTGGATTCAATCCGAAGCAAGTCGCCCATGGTCCATTTTCGGAAACCATACTGAAATGGGATCAGCTGTTAGAGTCGGGCAGGCGTGTGGTAGCGGTGGGAGGTTCGGATGCTCATGCGTTTCATTTTTCTATCGGCCCGGTAAGGAAGACACTGTTCCCGTACAAATTTCATTTTCGGGCTGTGAATACCCATATATTTACGAAGCAACCATTGGGTGGAGATTTCAACTACGACCGCGACATGATCCTGGATGCCCTTGGCAACGGGCATGGCTTCATCGGGTATGATCTTCCGGCACCTACCCGAGGATTTCGATTCTACGCTCAGGGGAAAGAGGGCACTGCTGGAATGGGGGATGAGATCGAGATCAATGAAGGCGTAACCCTGCAGATCCATCTTCCGCAGCGAGCTGAATGCCGCCTGCTGAAGGATGGTAAGGCGATCAAGACCTGGAAAAAAAGGGAAATTTGTACTTACATTGCCACTAAGCCTGGTGTTTACCGGGTTGAAGTATACTTGCGTTATTTTGGTGTAAAGCGGGGTTGGATTTTCAGTAATATCTATGTGAGAGATTAAGAGAATGATAGCCACCAACATAGGCTCGAGGAGTCTCTTACTATACCTGGCGATCAAATAATGTCTCTGAGAAATTAAATCGGTACAGTTGGACAGCCCTCAGGTGTGGTTTGCGATCTGAATTAAAGAGGAAATATGGAATTTAAATTACAAGCGCCATTTAAACCAACGGGAGATCAACCTGAAGCGATCCAGCAGCTGGTTAAGGCGATCCAGGATGGATTTCATGACCAGGTGCTGCTAGGGGCCACTGGTACAGGAAAAACGTATACGATAGCGTCAGTTATCGAGCAGATTCAGAAGCCTACTCTAGTAATGGCGCATAATAAAACCCTGGCAGCACAGCTGTATGCAGAGTTTAAAGATTTCTTCCCCGATAATGCAGTTGAGTACTTCGTCTCTTATTACGATTACTACCAACCTGAGGCATATATGCCCCGGCATGACTTATATATCGAAAAGGAGACGGATGTAAATGAGGAGATCGAGCGCTTACGGTTGGCTGCCACAACTGCGTTGATGTCGCGGAGTGATGTGATCATTGTCGCCTCTGTCTCCTGTATTTACGGGCTTGGAAATCCAGAGGCTTATGGCCGAGTGGTGATAAATCTGGAAAGTGGGAATGTATACCGGCGAAACTCATTATTGAGGCAGATGGTAGAAAGCCATTACGAGCGCAACGATATGGAACTGCGCCCAGGCACATTTCGTGTGCGAGGGGATACATTGGAATTGATCCCGGCACACCAGAATAAATTTGGTTACCGGATCACCTTCTTCGGAGATGAAGTTGAGCGCATTGTAGAGTTCAACCCAGTGACAGGAGAACTGCAACATGAATTAACATCAGTAGCAATCTATCCTGCTAAACATTTCATCACTGAAGAGGAGAAGTTGCGAGCAGCGATCAAGGACATCGAGGATGAATTAGGCGAGAGGATGGAATACTTCCAGGCAGAGGGTAAACTGCTGGAAGCCCAACGCCTGGAACAACGCACGTTATATGATCTGGAAATGTTGCGGGAAGTAGGGTATTGTTCGGGAATAGAAAACTACTCACGGCATATGGACCAACGTGAGGCGGGTTCTCATCCCTGGACATTGATGGATTACCTGCCGGGCGAATACCTGTTGGTGATAGACGAATCTCATATGACCATACCGCAGGTGCGAGGCATGTTTAATGGTGATCGTTCTCGGAAAGAGGTGCTGGTCGAGTATGGCTTTCGACTGCCATCTGCGCTCGATAATCGCCCATTGGCCTTCGATGAATTTGAGGAGCACATGGGATATACGATCTATACCTCCGCCACTCCCGGTCCATACGAACTCAAGAAAACTGATCAAATTGTGGAACAGATTATCCGCCCAACCGGTCTGGTAGACCCACAAGTGGAAGTTAGACCGATTGAAGGGCAGGTAGACGATTTAATTGCAGAAATCAGGCAGCGAGTGGAACGCAGTGAGCGCACCCTGGTGACAACATTGACCAAACGTATGGCGGAGAAGCTGTCAGATTACTTTATGGAAATGGGGGTTAAGGTTCATTATCTTCACTCCGAGATCGACACGCTTGAACGGGTGGGCATCTTGCGCGACCTTCGCCTGGGAGTTTTCGATGTTGTGGTGGGGATTAACCTGCTGAGAGAGGGGTTGGATTTGCCTGAAGTCTCCTTAGTAGCTATCCTGGACGCGGATAAGGAGGGATTTCTGCGTTCAGACACCGCGTTAATCCAGACGATCGGACGGGCGGCGCGCCATGTGCGGGGAAAGGTGGTCATGTACGCCGACAGAGTCACGAAATCGATGCAAAGGGCGATCGAGGAGACCAACCGACGCCGGGCAAAGCAAAATGCTTATAACGAAGAGCATGGCATTGAACCGGTAAGTATTGTTAAGGCAGTGCGTGATCTGACAGACCAAATTGCCGTGCAAGCCATTGCTGAAACGAAGGCGGAATACCGGGTCAAGGGTGTGTCTGCATTACCGAAATCTGAAATTAAGCGGATAATCTCTGAGATGGAAAAACAAATGAAGATCGCCGCCAAAGATTTGGAATTTGAGAAAGCGGCCGTTCTGCGAGATCAGATATTCGAGCTGCGCGCTGTACTAGCGGAGGAATCCAATCTAGCCCCATGGGAAAAAGTTCGTCTATTAGCAGGCGAAGAATGAGGATTTCGTATCCTCCTCACTCTTTAGATTCCAAGAAATTCGAAACAATGTTTGGAGCTGCACCTAATTGACCATCACAGGTCGAGCTTCTGGGTTCACAAACGCATATTCGCACTGCTCGACAGTGAGTTTTTCGGCGGAGTTCACCAGGATATATTCATTTCTTTCTTGCAAAATCTGCAGCATAGATTCAATGATCATCGGATCAAACTGAGAACCCGAATTTCGTTTGAGTTCTTCTTCAATTATTTCAAAGCTTAAGGCACGGCGGTAAGGACGGTCGGATGCCATCGCTTCGACCGCATCTGCTATGGTGATAATGCGAGCTTCGATGGGTATATCCTGCCCTTTCAGGCGATCTGGATATCCGTTGCCATCGTAACGCTCGTGATGATGGCGGACAATAGGAGACAGGTGTTTAAGGGAATGAGCCTTCTCGAGGATATTTGCGCCCAGTGTGGTGTGCTTCTGGATGGTCTGATACTCATCTGGTGTCAGAGGGAAGGGTTTTAATAAGATCGCATCTGGAATCCCGATCTTCCCGATGTCGTGCAGCAAACCCGCATTGCGGATCAAATCAATGCTTTTTTGAGGTAGACCAAGTTTTTTGGCGAGCAACACTGAGTAGCGAGTGACATATTGTGAGTGCCCCAGAGTGAACGGATCACGTAAATCGATCACTTCGGCCAGAGCGATCAACAGATCTTCATTCAGCTTATGGATCTCCTGGGAATTGTTATTCAAGAGGGCATTCTTACCGCGCAGCTCATTGACCATGGAGATGGTGCGATCGATGTATTGTTTTACGCTCAGACGAAGCATTAGCAGCGGAATCAAAATTACAGCCAGCCCTAAGAATCCGGTTGTTTGATAGCCAAGGATAAGAGCATAGGCGATCAAACCCATGGCGATGTAATAGGGTGTCAGCCAGCTAAATTTCTCTTTCCAGACCTGCCTGAAGGGCATACCGGCGTCGATTTTAATGGCGAGGGCAATTAATATCGTAGTGCTTAGAAATAGGATCAGTGCTGATACCACGCAAATAATGAGTTGAACGATCAGGGAATAATCGGTAAATGTTTTTCCCACCAGCATGATTAAACTGGATAACATCAAACCGGCGATCATGTGATTGATGCTGTTGAACACAAAACGATTGAGAGGGCTGTGATGTTTTAGCTTGGCAACCACGGCGAATGTCAAACCCAGCACAACCGCAGCGATGGGGCCGTAAAGCAGAGTTCCAGCCAGAATTGGCGCTGCAGATGTCGAAACTGAAGTGTTCTTCACATAGATATCGATCGATAATCCTTCTGTTACCACCACCATCAGAGCAAACAATATCAGACCAAACCAATCGATCCCAATGGAGGAGCTGTTGAAGAATAACGATAAGGGAAAAGCGACCAGAATCAGGAGGCCGATAAAGAGATTAATCAGCCAACTGGGTCGAGGTTTCGCGGTTGGTTGGGGAGGAAGTTCAGCCTTTGCAGATGATTGATCATCTTGAGGTGGGTTCTCAGCTGGGGGATTCAGCGATTTTCTGTATTGATTGACTTGCCCAGGTCCGCTAAATGGGCTTTCATTCTGATCCATCACAATCTCGTTGCCAGGCTCACAAAGGACCTCAAAACCCTGATCGGTGTAGACACAGGTGCGATTGCGACCATTCAGTTTGGAATGATACAGCGCTGAATCCGCATTGTGGATGATCTCATCGGGACTCTCTGAAAACCCCATCCGGCCGGCAACACCGAAACTCACGGTGACTTTGATCGGTGTGATTCTGGTATGAATCGAGAATTTTGTTGTGTCTATGGAGGCTCGAATTTCCTCAATCTGCTGAAAAGCTTCCTGAGGCGTGGTCTCTGGCATCAGGATGATGAATTCTTCGCCTCCAAAACGGGCAACGGTATCAAATTCTCGCAGAGAGTTTTTCAAGGTGTTGGCAACACCGATTAATACTTCATCACCTGCTAAATGACCATAGGTGTTATTAATGTTGCGGAGCAAGTCTAAATCTGCGAGAACAACGGTGAGAGGTCGATCGAAATTATGGGCGCGCTCAAGCTCGTTTTTCAACACTTTCGAGAAATATTTTATATTGTATAGACCAGTTTTTGAATCGATCTCGGTTTTCCGCTCTAATGCCGGTACCTTGAGCGTGGTGAAGATCAGGTAAAGCGGTAAGATGGCTAAGGGAATAGCAAATGGGTTCAGAATCCAGATCAAAGCGGTGGCAGCACCCATGCATAACAGGGTGTAGTCGATCATCAAAGGGAGGATATCAAAGATACCGGACTTAGCAAAATTCTCGCCGCGGGCAAACCAGACTACCAAACCGATCATAAGATGGTTGACCAAGGTGAAAAAAGCCAGGCTGGCCATTATAGCGATGATTCCCTCGAACGAGAGCAGAGACATCCCGGGATTGATAAACTTATATAAAAGCCCTGATAGATAGGCGACAATTATGAAGGAGGCGATATTGAAGCCTTGAATATACCAAGCGTACTTGTGCCAAGCCCAATCAATCAAGTTGGAAATAATTATTACTACGATGCATGCCTCTGGTCCCAGGAAGGCAAATGTGAACCCGTAAACCAAAAAACTGATGTTGTAATGTGACCTGTTCGTGGTGCCCTCAACTTTAAAGAACAAAGTCACGGATGCTAAGGCGCTTAATGCAAGGATTATCCAATAATTTTGCCAATCGTGGTTTAGCACCAGCCAGGCCAAAATTGCGCATCCAGTGACAATGGTGAGGACAATATAGGTTTTGGTTTGCCAGTAAAAATCTTTCATCGCAACTTCCTTCAACTTAGGAGTGTGGTGGAGTTTTTATGCAGGTATGGTGTGGCTGGCTATCTCAATTCCACCTTTATGCACAACTATTTCGCAATTCATAAATCTTTCTTCCAAGACGTATTTGCAGATTATTAATCACCCCAGAATACGCTGTTCCAGGCTACTGAATTCCATGCCACGGAATTCCATGCCACGGAGTTCCAGGCCACGGAATTCCAAGCCACACTGTTCCATGCAACTGAGTTCCAGGCAACGCTTTCCCATGTTACTGGATTGTCACCCGACCATAACAGCTGGCTGGCTACTGTACCTGTGTTAGCTGACTCGGATGAAGAACCTGTGACAGCTGCATAAATATCTAGGTATGAATTCCCGCCACCAATAATTCTTGCTGAATCAATCAGACGGTATTTCACCTGATCTGGGGTTAACTCGGGCTCATCTTGCAGCAACAAGACTGCTGCACCGGTCACCATGGGCGCCGACATCGAAGTGCCACTCAGACGGAAATATTTGCTATTCAGCACTACACCGTCCGGGTGTTCCGAAATCCAATTGCCAGGCCCCAAGATGCTGATGATGTCTGTCCCTGGTGCGATGATCTCCGGTTTATTGAATCCATCCAGTGTGGAGCCATGAGCTGAGTAGGAGGAGACTGTGTCATCTGAAAAGTCAGAGGAACGGTTTTCATCGCTGGCACCAACAGTTATGATGAAAGGATCGTTGGCTGGGGCAGCGTTGGCTGTGTTGTAGCCGCCACCGGGGCCCTTGTTGCCGACCGATGCAACCACCACAATGCCGTTGAACCACAAGATCTCTGCTGCGGCATCTAGAGGACTTGCATGATAGGAGCTCTCCTGGGTGGAGTTGACGGACAAATTAACCACACGGATGTTGTACTTGTCTTTGTTTTCCAGCACCCACTGCATGGCTGCGATGGCATCAGATTCGTAAGCCATACTATTGTCATCGCTTATTTTCAGACTGATGAAATTGACTTGCGGGGCGATACCCGCATAAAGACCATCTGATCTGTATCCGCTGCCACCAATGATGCCAGCTACATGGGTGCCGTGCCCGGTGGCATCATTTTCATGCCCCACATTTGAGTTGAAGGTTAGCTGTTCCAGGACACGTGAGTCTGGTTTGGCCTTGTACGGATCAACCTGAAGATCCTTTTCTTGATTGGTTCCGCTGTCTATCACAGCTACTGATATTCCCTGACCTTGTAATCCCATGTCCCACAATGGACGAACGCCAAGCGTATCGAGGAAGTAATTT
>SDBV01006580.1_pt1 | contig 16070 bp, 17 predicted proteins | sample 2277081 | NCBI WGS metagenome assembly SDBV01 (sample SAMN10402039, study PRJNA504765) | marine sediment metagenome | isolation source: marine sediment core GS10_PC15, 223 cmbsf | place: Arctic Ocean: Southern Knipovich Ridge | collected 2010
AGCAAGTTACTCGTCAGTTTCTGGTCTAGGTATGCCCAAGCAGTTTGTTCACCAAACATCCGATAAGCAAGATAAACATCTAGGTTAAGGTGTATCTATGACCAGCCGATTTGTTGCTCGGGTGGGTCTTTCTTTCGGCCGAGAGAGGCCATTATCCCACTAAGAACCAAGCGAATATAGGTGCTTGACCAAGCTAGTGCCTGCTCGGGGTGTAATACCAACGTTTCTGGGTCGAAACGAGCGTTGTTTTTGCAACCGCAAGCGGTCAATTACGAGCGAAGCAATAAGCACCTCGATCATCAGCATAGGTGAGTAGAAAAGTTCGAAGACCATCCCCTAAACTCCATCCGCGAGCACGAGGGTCTTACCGTATTCGGTCTGCTAGTATTGCAGTTGGATTCGGCGGCTATCTTGAAAGAGCGTTATGTGTGGGTGCATCTGAAAGAAGAGCAAAACGCATAACATCGCTCGCAAGGAGAATCATGTTGGAAATTAGAAATTCGTCAGAATCAGATCTACGTGATGTGCTAAGTGTCGAAAGCCAAGCTTTTGGCGGCGATGAAGAATCTGAACTCGTAAATGAATTATTGTGCGATTCAAGCGCAATGCCTTTGTTGTCACTTATTGCACTAAATGATGAACGAGCAATTGGACACATATTGTTTACGCGGGCGCGATTAATTGACACTGATGATTCGATATCGGCTGTGATTCTTGCTCCGCTTGCCGTCATTCCTAAAAAACAAGGTAAAGGTGTCGGTGGCCAACTTATTAGAGAGGGCTTGAGGCTATTATCAGATTCGGGGGTCGAGCTGGTATTTGTTCTCGGTCATCCGGAATATTATCCACGTCATGAATTCAGGCCGGCGAGTGCTCTTGGGTTTGATGCCCCCTACCCAATCCCAAAAGAATATGCGGATGCGTGGATGGTGCAAGCACTTCGGCCCGGCGTGCTTGACAGAGTGCGTGGAAAAGTTGCGTGTGCGGATGCACTAGATCGGCCTGAGCTTTGGCGTGCATAATCAGTATTTTATCGATAATCATATTCACCCGGAAGGAGATTCTCCAAAACGCTGTGCTCTGCTAGACGCTAACCTAGCCGTTACTCCTTGACGGCAGAATTCACAACTACCGCACATCATCTTCACGTGCTCTTCAAACACTTTTTAGATAATGAGGGCACGTTAATAGCTTATGTCAAAGCAAGCAGCGCCTTCGCCCCGAGGCGCTTCTTGCTTTCCAGGGCCACGTCGATGCGGTCCCGTGCTATAATTCCGCCATGAATCACCAGTATCTTGTTGGTTTCGACTTAACCGGCATCCCCACAAAACGCACCGATGTTATTATCGTCGGCGGCGGTATCGCCGGATTGACGGCTGCCATAGTCGCAGCGCGCGGTCTTAAGGTGGATGTTTTGGCCAAGAGCGGGCTCAAGCAGACCAGCACCTGGTACGCACAGGGCGGCATTGCCGCCCCATTAGCGGCGGACGATTCGACCCAGTTGCACATTAATGACACCTTAGAGGCCGGCGCCGGCCTTTGCGACCGGGAAGCGGTCGAGGTGCTCGTAAACGAGGCCGGCCCCGCGGTGGCGATGCTGCTGGAGCTGGGGACCGGGTTCGACAGCTATGATGGAGTTCTCGAATTGGGTCTGGAAGGCGGGCATTCGGTTTCTCGCGTGGTTCACGCCGGGGACGCCACCGGCAGTGTAGTGGCTCGTAGTTTAAGTACTGCGATCCGAAATAATTCCAATATTTCATTCAGTAAGGATGTGTTCGTTATCGACCTATTGGTCGAGGGGGGCCGTTGTCGAGGTGTTTTGGTTTTCGATGAGTCGGCCGGCGGCCTAATGGTTTACCTTGCTCCCGCTGTCGTTCTGGCGGCCGGCGGGATGGGGCAGGTCTACGAAGCAACTACGAACCCAGGCGGGGCGACCGGGGATGGCCAGGCGATGGCCGAGCGCAAAGGAGTCGAGTTGATCGGCATGGAATTCATACAGTTCCACCCGACAGCGTTGCACGTCCCGTCGAACCCCCGGTTCCTTATCTCGGAAGTCTTGCGGGGCGAGGGTGCGCATCTTGTCGATGCTGTAGGCGAGCGCTTCATGATCGGGCGCCATCCTTTGGCCGAGTTGGCCCCTAGAGACATGGTCTGCCAGTCTCTTGTCGAGGTGATGAGCCGAGACGGTTCAGAACATGTTTATCTCGACGCCCGGCACATTCCGACCGAGCGTCTGGAAAGCCGTTTTCCGGCTATCTGGTCCCACTGTTTAGAGCAGGGCTTTAATCTGGGACGAGACCTGATTCCCGTTACTCCAGCCGCGCACTATATTATCGGCGGCATCAAGACCGACCTCTACGGTCGTAGCTCCCTCCCCGGTCTCTACGCCAGCGGGGAAGTGGCCTCCACCGGGGTCCACGGCGCCAATCGCCTGGCGAGCAATTCTCTCCTCGAAGGGGTCGTTTTCAGCCGACGCATTGGCGAACTGCTCTTGCGCGAAATCGAGCCAAACGCCTCATTGATCGTAAAGGCACAGATATCGTATCCCGCCCGCGGACTGGGAGGCTCACTCGAGAGTGTCCGCTTGCACCTACGGGAGTTGATGAGCGGTCAGGTCGGGGTAGTGCGGACAGTGGATGGACTCATGGCGGCCGAGGCGCGGCTCAACGAATGGTCGGGGTTGCTCGACTACGAGTACGTCGAGGCGCGTGATTGGGAGACGGTCAATATGATCACGGTCGCCAAACTTATTATCGCAGCCGCCTTGGCGCGCCGGCAGAGCCTGGGTGTCCATATGGTGGCCGGCTGATGGGAGGGGTCGACAAAATGATCGAAGCCGCTCTCTTGGAGGACTTAAGCGAGGAGTTTGAAGATATTACGACCGGCGCGCTCATCGGAGACGAACGGGCATCGGCCCGGATAGTCGCCAACGACCCCGGCGTTATCGCCGGCCTAGATGTGGCGGCTGCGGTCTTTACTCGGATCGACCCCGGTCTTTCTTGGGAGACGCTACTTCGCGACGGCGATGCGTTCGGTACCGGCGCTGTCGTGGCCACGATCGCGGGCCGCTTGAGCGGCATCCTTGCGGGCGAGCGGACGGTCCTCAATTTCTTGGCCCATCTCAGCGGGATCTCCACACTTACCAGCCGGTTTGTTGAGGCGGTCTCGGGAACAACGGCCGAGATATTCGATACGCGTAAGACGACTCCGGGCCTACGGCGGCTCGAGAAGGCGGCCGTAGTGGCCGGAGGGGGACGAAATCATCGCTTAGGTCTTTACGATGGCATCCTCATCAAAGACAACCACTTGGTCGCCAGAGGCCTCATTGAGGCCGTTCGCACCGCCCGTTTAGCCCACTCCGATATGCGAATCGAGGTCGAAGTCGATACCATCGAGCAACTCCATCAAGCCCTGGCCGCCCGGGCCGATATCGTACTGCTTGATAATATGGATATCATGACCTTGCGCGAGGCGATAGTTTTAGCTAAAGACAAGGTGGCGATTGAGGTTTCCGGGGGCGTCGATCTCGAGAGCGTCGGACCGATAGCGCAGGCGGGCGCCGAGCGGATATCTATCGGCGCCTTGACCCAAAGCGCCCGGCGTATAGATTTCTCGCTCGTCGTGGATGAGATCGGCTGAGCTGATGGTCATTTTAGAGACACTCCTCAGCCTCTTTGTTGCCTTTGGATATTTCTTTCTCTTCGCGGCCACGGCGCTTGAGAATATTCCGGTGGTGGGGGCGTTCATGCCGGGAGAGGTCATTGTGGTCGCCGCCGGATTCGCCGCCTCGAGCGGTGACTTCGAGTTACCGATAGTTATCCTAATCGCCGGCCTCGGGGCGTTTGTCGGCAGCAATATCAGCTACGCTCTAGGTCGCTGGGGCGGGCGGTCCCTAATCGAAAGGATAGCGGCTAGGCTGAGAATGGACGGCGGCAAGCTGGACACGGCTGATAAATATTTTCAAACCCATGGGCCGGTCACCGTCTTTGTCGGTCGCTATATGAGCGGCGTCAAGGCCTTCATTCCCGCCTTGGCCGGCGCCCACCATATGCCCTTCGGCAAATTTATGTTCTTTTCTGCTCTCGGGATCGTTACCTGGACGCTTATTGCTGCCTATCTTGGTTTCTATTTCGGTCAGAACTGGGAGGCCCTTATCGGCGTTTTCAAGGCCGTAGGTTGGGTCATCCCTGCACTGATAGCGCTGGTCATCGGGTCGTTATGGTTTTTTAATCGCCGTCGCCGGAGTGCGCGGAAGGAAGCCGATAACGGATGAAAGCTCAGATCGTCGCGGCACTCCAAGAAGCCGAAGGACCGTTATCCGGTGAGATGTTGGCCGGTAAGTTGGGTATCTCGCGGGCCGCGCTTTGGAAGCACATAGAAGGCCTGCGGGCGGTGGGGTATGAGATCCACGGCTCCCCGAAGGTCGGCTACCGGCTACTATCCGAACCCGACTTGGTTTCGGCCTCGGTACTGGAGTCGTTGTTGTCCTCCGAGTTTAAAGAGAATGTGGTCTACGTCGATAGGACGGATTCGACAAATACGTTGGCAAAGGAGATGGTTGCGGACGGCCATCTCAGGCCTGCCGGTCTGGTTGTCGTGGAATCGCAGGCCGCCGGTCGGGGTCGATTCGGCCGCCGCTGGCAGTCGCCTCGTGGCGGTATTTGGTTCTCTCTCGTGGTCAGGCCGCGCTTGTCTGTCCGGGAAGCCGGGGTTGTGCCTCTCTTGGCTTCCGTAGTCGTAGCTGAGGTCGTTGCGGAGGCGACCGGGCTCGATGTGCGGATCAAGTGGCCCAACGACCTACTGATAGGCGGTAAAAAAGTAGCCGGGATACTGACGGAACTGGCGGCCGAGTTGGGCGAGATCGACTATCTTGTCATTGGTTTGGGGCTCAATGCCAATTTTCCCTTTAGCGATCTCGGAGATTCGAGATTGCACGCAACTACACTGATAGATGAGACGGGTCGTGTCGTCGATCGGACCCGGCTCATCGCGGATATAGTCAACCGTTTTCTCTCCGATCTGCCGGGACTCTCCGGAGATGTGGATGGGATACTGGGCCGCTGGCGGGCACATTCCGCCACCTTGGGCCGGACGGTTACAGTGACGGCTGCGGGAGAGGGATTCACCGGGGAAGCCGTAGATCTGGACGGTGAAGGTGGCTTGATAGTGGTTGATGATACCGGCAGGCGCCGCATCTTTCGGGCCGGGGAAGTGACTCTAGGCAGTTGAGTATTGTCAGGAAAAGGGTTTCAGCCGCGCCGGTGAAGCTCCGTGCCCATCACCTCATATGCCTGTTTGGCTGGCGTGGGGAGGGCTACAGTGAGGAATTCACCGAGAACTTCAACGACATCATCACTAAACTAGGCGACTCGGCCCCGGTCGAGCTGGTAGGCGGGGTTGATGATCTCTGCGCGGCGTGTCCAAAGCGGGCGACTGGCGATAGTGGCGCAGACGGCTCGTGCGCGGCTGATCCCAACGCGATCGACGAGCGCGTGTTGGACTACATCGGATTGGAAATTGGGAGCGTCTATAGTTTCAGTCGTCTGCTGGAGATCGTTCGCCAGCGGATCGCCCCGTCGGCCCTGGACACGATCTGCCTGGGATGCTCCTGGGAGAGTAAGGGTTGGTGTGCCGCGGGGCTGGAAAGCGGCCGGATAGCCGGATGAGTTCCGAGCGCCACTACATTCTTCTGGCTCTCGCATTTATAATCATTTGGCCGGCGGTCACTTACGTGGAGGCGATCCACCTGGAAACGCTGTGGAGAGATCCGGCCACCTATCTATCGGCAATCCCGCTCGTCCTCGTTTATTTCAGTGCTCGGCGCGTCGGTCCGGCCATCATGCCGGCCGTTATCTTTATCAGCGGCTCTGCGCTCCTACTCTCGGTCACGGTGTATCTCGTGATGATAGTCGGTGAGAGCGGTTTACCGAATATCCCGGTTCTTTTGGCCATCGCTATATTGGTCGGTGCTCTGGCCGTTGTCATGGCCGTCTCCGCGGCCCTGGCTTTCCTCGGCAGCCGCCTCGGCGCTCACTGAGCGCTCGGCGATTTAACCAAAACACTTCCTCCGAATTAAACATCGTCAGCCTGCTTTACGTATAATGGGGTTCGGATCTATCATGAAGGTAGTATGTTTCGTTCGCTCCGTTTTACTATTCTTGTTCTGTTGCTCTCTTTTTTGCTCATCTCTCCGGCCCTGGCGGGCGGCTGGGTGGAATGGCGGGACCGATTCGGGGCCGAGAACACCTCGGAAGCCGGCCGGGCGGTCGCCGTTTGGGGCGGCCGGGTCTATATGGCCGGCGACACGAGAAGCCCCCTGTCCGGGTCGGTACAGCGCAGCTGGAAAGACGCGTTCTTGCGCGACTATGATCTGGACGGAACGGCGGGCTGGGTACGGCAGTTCGGCGTCGCTGAAGGTAGCTGGTCGGTAAATGATATTGCCGTGGGCGCCCAAGGAAATGTCTATGTTGTCGGGGAGCGCGGCCTCTCCGGTTTTCTCCGCAAATACAGCGCCGCCGGTCAGCTTCTTTGGGACCGCAAGCTCGGCAAGACCGCGGTTGGAAGCGGTCTAGCTATTGGCGGTCGCGGTGCGGTCTATGTAGTTGGCAGAACTCTCAACACTCTTCCTAATCAAGAGTTGCGGGGCGACATGGACGCATTTGTTCGCAAATACAGCCCCCGCGGCGGCATCTACTGGACCCGTCAAATCGGCACCGCCGGCCGGGACGAACTTAATGATGTGGCTGTCGACAGCCAGGGTGCGGTTTATGTTGCCGGTCAAACAACAAACGCTTTTCCGAATCAAGAGAGTCAAGGCGGAGGAGATGCATTTATCCGCAAATATAGCCCCAGAGGTGGCATCCACTGGACCCGCCAATTCGGCAAGGCATCGAACGAATCCGCCGAGGCCTTGGCCGTCACTCCGAACGGCGATGTCTACGTCGTCGGTACCTCGGCCGCCCGGGCTTTCGGGCGAAAATATGCAGCCGATGGTACCCGCTTGTGGACCCGGCTCTGGCGAGATCACAAAGCCTATAGCGCCGCCGCGGACGGCGACGTCAGCCTCTTTGTCGGCGGGCGCAACGCGTCCGCTAAGGCCTTCATCCGCAAGTTCGATCAAGGGGGAGACAAGCGCTGGGATCACCATCTAGCCAACGGCACAGTTTTCGACCTCACGGTTGGTGAGGATGGGCGACTCTATGTTGCCGGTATGATCGATGAACCGATGGCCAGTTCCGGTCAGAGCGATGTGTTTACCTCGACGGGAGCTGGTTCAACGAAGTGTTTGGGCGCTCAGGCCTATCTGAATTGCGCTAATGTTTGGACCGGCGAGCCCGAGGGTTTTGATACCGATGCGATGGCGGCCGTCGTCAACCCATAAGCTAGGTCACGAGCGCCCGACGATCAGGGCCGCGCGCCATCTGAAAGCTGCCGGTCTTTCGAGATCGAGAGTGCGGGCCAATTCGCGGCGGGCCTCATCTCTTCTGGATGAGAAGAGCGCCAAGAGGCTGCCGCGATAGTCTAAGGTATCGATTAGTTCGCGTCCCGAATCGAAGGTCTCGTCAAAGGTCACATACTCTCGCGTGACCTCGCGAAAACCGTCTTTTAGTTCATGGGTGACGGTCCGCGCCCGCCGATCGGCGCGAGACCAGGAGGTGGAGGGGCGCAAATGGTAGGCCACGCGCTTGAGGGCCTGATTGCCATTGGCGGCATTCTTGGGCATTTCCTCTTCTTCATCCTCCGGGCGGTCGGTGACGGCCACGGCCAGCGCCAGGACGCCATCGGTAGCTGCCGCCTTCAACTTTGACCGTTCCGGTTGAGTTAGCCAGTGATATGACATCGAAGCGAAGACGAGCCCCGTTCGTTCCCAATTGAAGTCGCTTAGCGGTTTCTCGATCCAATCCGCCTGCGGGACATATGTGCGGCCGCGAGCGGTCATCGCTCTCGACGGTTCCAGGGCCGTGATCTCGGCTTGCGGGTAGCGTTCGTGCAAGACTGCCGTGGCAAAGCCCGTACCGGCACCGATCTCAAGAACAGCCTTGAATACCGGGCTGTCGCTCACCTTCGCTGCCAGAGCCGTGGCAATCCGCTCGTAAAACCTCCGATTGACGGCGCTGTCGTAAGCGGCGGCGTTGTTCTCATAGAAATCGCGGGCGCGTGTGGTGAAGAAGGGCGCATCTTTGCCGGCCTTCGTCCCCCTATCTGGCGGCATCGGGGTCTTCCTCGATTCGCGCGCCCAGCCAATCGGAGATGGTCCGCCATGTTTTTGGGTGGCTGACGATATCAAGGTGGCCGGTCTGGGGTATCTTCTCTACTCGTGCGACCGTGCTCTGCCATTCTCTGACCATATCTGTCGCGGACTTAATGTCGTTGGCGGCGTACAAGAGCAGGGTCTCGGCGGCTGGTGTAAGCGGATCGCTCAATATCTCGACCAGGCCGGCAAACGGTTTGCTTTCCCGGACTCGGCGGGCGCGTAGTGTTTTCAAGAGGTCTCGCCGTCCGCCTTCGAATAGGGCCGGTCCGGGGAGTGAGATGCTCACACCGGTGGGCAGGCCGGTCGTGAGACCGAGTCTGGCCCCCAGGCTATGGCCGACGAAGAACGAAGGCCGGGTCATCGCCTTCAGGCGTTTTTGTACCGCCGACGCAGCGCTCTGGGAGGTCAACAAGTCGTCCCCGTCGGGTCCGTGTCCCGGCAGGTCGAATAGACGCAGGCTAACTCGGAGTGCATCGGCCAGATGGTAGGCCAGACCCAACAATTCCTCTTTATTTCCGCCGTAGCCATGGATGACGAGTCCCTCGGGCAACTTCAGGTCGGCAGTGTCGGGCGACACCTTGAGGTCCCCGTAGTCGACCTCTTCTACAACCACGCTCTTAGTGCTCATTGCCGCCCACGACCTCGTCGACAGCCCGGGCCGTTGCCTCTACCAGCAGCTCTAACTCGTGATGGGATATCACTGGTGGCGGCATGAGAACCAATGTATCGCCGAGCGGTCTGATTATCACGCCACGCTCGCGGGCCTTCAAAATGACCTCGCGGCCGATCCTGTCGGCGGTCGGGAACGGTTCTTTAGTCGATCTATCGGCGACGAGTTCTATGCCGACCATCAATCCTTGCTGCCGGACGTCGCCCACATGCTCATTGGCAGACAAGGGGCCCAATAAGACCGACAGTTCGGTGGCGCGGGCCCGCGCTTTGTCGAGGAGATTGGTCTCGCGCAGGAGTCTGATATTGGTCCGGGCGACTGCCGTCGCTAACGGGTTGCCCGTGTAGGTATGGCCGTGGAAGAAGGTTTTCAGTTGCTCGTAGCGGCCGCGGAAAGCTTCATATATGCGCTTTGAGCAGAGAGTAGCCGCCAGCGGCAGATAGCCGCCCGTGATTCCCTTGGCCACGGCCATGATATCCGGCTCTATGCCTTCGAGTTCACAGGCGAAGAGGGGCCCGGTCCGGCCGAAGCCGGTAGCCACTTCGTCAGCGATAAGCAGCACGTCGTGCTGTCGGCAGAGGGCCGCTAAGCGGGTCATATAGCCGGTAGGCTGGACGATGATTCCGGCGGCCCCCTGTACCTTGGGTTCGAAGATGACGGCTGCCGTCCGGTCGGCCCGCTCCGCCAAGAGTTTTTCCAGCGGGTCCAGGCAGGCCAGGTCGCAGTCGGTCCGGTCTTGACCGACCGGGCAGCGGTAGCAATAGGCGGCCGGCGCCAGACGTGTCGGGAAAAGCAGGGGCTTGAAGGTGGCGTGGAAGAGCTCGTGGCCGCCGACGCTGACGGCCCCGAGAGTATCGCCATGATAGGCGTTGGTGAAGCTGATGAACTCCTCTTTTTCGGGACGACCGGTCTGACGGTGGTATTGGAAGGCGATTTTGAGAGCCACCTCCACGGCCGTGGAGCCGCTGTCGGAATAGAAGACTTTCTCCAGGCCTGCCGGCGTGATCTCTGCCAGCTCGGCGGCGAGGAGCGCCGACGGCTCATTGGCCAGACCCAGGAGGGTGGAGTGAGCCACTTTACCAAGCTGCTCTTGGAGCGCGGCGTCAAGGGCGGGATGGCGGTGACCGTGGACGTTGACCCAAAGAGACGAGACACCGTCCAAGTAACGTTTTCCGTCGCTATCTTCCAGCCAACAACCGTCGGCCCGAGAGATCATCAGCGGGTGCGGTTTTTCGCCCAGATACTCGTCCATGGCGCTGAACGGGTGCCAGACATGGGCCGCATCGGCGGCCAAGGCTTCGTCGCGAGTTTCGTCGTCGAGCTCTGCTTGACCGTCATCCGACGTTAGAAGCTCGAAATCGAGTCGGCCGGCGTCTTCCGGAGAGGGAAGGCGGAGCTCCGCGACCGAGACATCCAGTTCCGGGATGAGGCCGAGGATAGGCAGGCCGGTCAACCGGGCCAACTCACGCGGGTTTGTCTCTTCGGCGATTGTTGGTGTTGTCGGGTAGCGATTGATGACGATACCCGCGATCTCGACTCCGCGAGCCCGGCAAGCCTCAACCGTCAAAAGCGTGTGGTTGAGTGTGCCTAAGGCCGCGCGGGTCACAATAACCGCTCGCAGTCTCAGCCTGGCGACGAGGTCGGCAAAAGTTTCTCTCGGGGTCAACGGAACCAGGGCGCCGCCAACGCCCTCGACGATAACGGCCTGATGAGAGTGGCGTGCTTCGTTGATCCGGGCGGCGATCTTTTCGAAATCGATCGCCTCACCGGCGCGTTCGGCGGCCAGGTGCGGTGAGAGCGGCTCGGGAAAACGATAGATACTGACTGCCGCGACCTTTACGTCTGCGGCCCGGGCGAGGTACTCATTGTCGGCGTAAATCTCCTCCCCGTCGAATTCGACGGTTCCTGAGACGACCGGTTTGAGGGCGACAGTCGAAAACCCCGCTTGCCTGAAGACTTCAATCAGTAAGGCGCTTACGACTGTTTTGCCGACCCCGGTGTCCGTACCGATGACGGCGATAGCGGTGCCGGTTGCGGTTCGGTGGTCCGGCACTATATCAATCCTCGCTCGGTGGCAACCTTTGTCAGGGTGGCGAGTAATGCTTCGATTTCTTCATCGGAGTGGGCGGCGCTGACCGTCAGCCGCAAGCGCGCTCGGCCCCTGGGGACGGTCGGGTGGCGGAGGGCGGGGATAAAGAGCCCGGCGTCGAGACAGGCTTCGGCGAAGGCTACGGACTCCCGTTCATCTCCGATCATCAGCGGAATAATGGGGGAGTCGCCGGCGCCGACTGTGAAGCCTGCTTCACCCAGGCAGCTCCTGACATGAGCGGCGAGTTTTAGCACCCGCTCACGGCGCCAGGGTTCGGTGTCGATAATATCGAGGGCGGCGTTGACCCCGGCCAAAGTCGCCGGTGGCAGTCCGGTGGTAAAGATAAAGGATCTCGCTTTATTGACCAATAGTTCGATCGTCTCGCGGTCGCCGGCGACGAAACCGCCTAAGCCTCCCAAGGCCTTGCTGAAGGTGCCGATCTCGATCGTCGGATGTGTCCCGGTGTGGGCCGCCGAACCCCGGCCTCCCGGTCCGAAGACGCCCGTTCCATGGGCGTCGTCTACAACGAGCGCGCAGTCATGATCAGCGGCAAGAGAGACCAGCTCCGGCAGCGGGGCCAGGTCGCCGTCGACCGAGAAGACTCCGTCGGTGACGATGAAGCGGCGCTCGTAGGCGGTCTCCCTGTCCAGCTGGGCGCGCAGGTGTCTGGTGTCCGCATGCCGGTAGCGTTTCAGTTGCGCGTTGCTCAGCTTAGCACCGTCGTAGAGGCTGGCGTGGTTGAGCTTGTCCATGAAGAGCAGGTCGCGCCGTTCCGCTACGGAAGTGAGGACGCCGACGTTGGCCATGTATCCGGTGGGGAAGACAAGTGCCGCCTCCATTCCTTTGAGCGCGGCCACTTTCGTCTCTATCTCATCGTAGAGTTTGTGATTGCCACAGATCAGGCGCGACGCCCCGGCTGATGCTCCGTGCTCCTCGAGCGCCCGGGCCGCCGCTTCGAGCACGGTTGGATGGTAGCGTAACCCCAGGTAGTCGTTGGAGGCGAAGACGGTTGCTCGCCGGTCGTCAAAGGTAGCGGTCGTCGGACCGGTATCGACCTGCTTCCTAAGACGCCGGTAGAGACCGGCTGACCTGACCGCCTCCAGGCTCATCTTTCGGTCGCAGTGTCGGGCACGTCCTCGCCCTCGAGCCGGAAACCCAACGAGCGGAGCATTTCGAGATCGACTTGGACCGCCGGTCCGGCGGTCGTCAGCAGGTCGCCGATGAGAAGAGCGTTGGCTCCAGTCTTAAAAGGAAGGGTCGGGTCGTCGGAGAAAGTGCCGATTCGGCCCCCGGCCAGTCTGATATACGCTTTAGGCATGACCAGGCGGAAGATAGCCAAATACTTGAGAGCTTCCATGGCGGTCATCCGCGGTTGGTCCTCCAGGGGTGTGCCGCGGCGTGGATCGAGAAAGTTGATCGGGATCGAGATCGGATCGATCTCTTTCAGCTCAAAAGCGAACTCGACCCGCTGCCGCGGGGACTCGCCAAGGTTGAGGATACCGCCGACGCATTTTTCAATACCGGCGCTCTCGAGATTACCGACAGTCTCCAGTTTGTCGTTATAGCTATGTGTCGAACAGACGTCGGAGAAATGACCGGCCGCCGTCTCTACATTGTGGTGGTAGCGATCGAGCCCGGCCCGGCGCAGGCGGACCGCGCGTTCCGGGGTCAGGGCGCCGACGGAGGCGCACCGGTGTATGCGGGTCTCCTCTCCGAGTCGGGCGACAGCTTTGACTACTGTCTCAAAATCGTCATCGCTAAGGGTGTCGCCGCTGGTGACGATGCAGAATCGGTGGGCCCCCGCCGACTCGGCTTCCTTGGCGGCTGCCACTATCTCTTCGATGGGCTTCATCGGGTAGATGGGGGCATCGGTGTCATAGTGGCTGGATTGTGTGCAAAATTTACAGTCCTCCGGGCACCGGCCGGAACGGGCGTTGATTATCGAACAGAGGTCGATCGAGTCGGAAGTATATTTCTGACGGACCATATCGGCCGCCTTGGCCAAAGCGGGGACATATTCGTCGGGGACCTTTGTTAGGCTAAGCGCCTCATCGAAGGTGAGTTCGCCTCCGTCTAGCAGGCGTTTCTTAAACGCGTCAATATTATCGGGCCAATTGTAAACCTTATCCTCCATGACAGTTGACATAATTGGTGAAAAAGCGATTGCAGTCAAGGCCATCCTTGAGCTAGCATCTATTCATGCTTTTGGCTATCGATATAGGGAATACCCAAACCGCCATCGGTCTCTTTGATGGGGAAGACTTGGTCGGTGATTGGCGGACGACTACGATTACCGACCGGACGGATGATGAGCTGGCGGTTGAGTTGACCGGCCTCTTCGCCTTGATCGGACGTGGCCTGGGAGACGTCACGCAAGTCGCACTCGCTTCGGTCGTGCCCGGCGTCGGCGACTCATTCTTGAAGATGGTCGATAGATATTTGGAAGCCGAGACGCTGGTTGTAGGACCGGAAATTGAATCGGGTCTAACTATCGAGTACGACCACCCCGAGAACGTCGGCGCCGATCGGATCGCCAATGCCGTCGCCGGCTTTCATATGGAGGGTGGTCCGCTTGTCATCGTCGACTTTGGCACGGCCACTACTTTTGACGTTGTTTCCGCCGAGGGGGCCTACCTCGGCGGTACTATCGCTCCGGGCGTGATAACAGGGGCTGATGCCCTAGTGCGAGCGGCCGCGGGCCTCCATGGGGTCTCCCTCGAGGCACCGAAGAATTACATCGGCCGTGATACGGAGGGGAGCCTCCGTTCCGGGATAATATTCGGCACCGCTGCTATGGTGGACGGTATGGTCGCCGGCATCAGACGGGAGATAGGAGTCGCTTGTCCGGTCATCGGCACCGGCGGCCTTGTCGACCTGGTCGGCCTCCATTGCCGCACCATCGACCGCCTTGAACCCAAACTCACGCTCTATGGCCTAAAACGCCTCTGGAACCTGAACAACTAACCGGGGGTCAGGTCTTGTGCCGCCTTCAGTTCAACAGCGCCCGCTTGACCGGCCACTCAGCGAATGCCAGGAAGAAGTAGACAAGAAAACCGATGATTGGGATGAATAGCGCGAGCGCGTACCAGCCGGGATAGCCGGCCTTGGAGAAGATCAGCCGGGAAGGCAGGATGACGAGGCGGATTTTATTGATTTAAAAGCGCGAAGCGTGAAGGTGAAACACCAAGCGGAAAAACAATAGACGGGCTTAGGCAGACCGCCTGGTGCCGGCCCGGGATTTCGCCCGCTTCCAGCCGTTCTTAGACGACTTCTTAAGCTTGTCCCGCAGGCGCTTGAAGCGGGCCGTCCGGCGGACGCGGCGAATATCGGCTCGCGAGATGTCTTTGCCGAAGTTACGCAGGCCGGCCAACTCGAAAGTATGCTTTTCGCCGATGGCTGCTATCTCGCGGACTTTTTCTACCGGAATATTGCGGCCCAGACTGAAACTTTCCGGCTTATTATCGAGTGCCAAAAGCATGGTCTCGGCTTCGCAGGCAAAGGTCAGGAAGTCCGGCATGCCGAGGTCTACCCGGTAATTGGTCGATATTGCGGGACGTCCAGGCATACGGATGACTCCGCCCTCAATGACCAGCACGTCCTTGCGGCTGCTGACCCTATTGGCGACGTCTCGTGGCCGAGCGACGTCGCAGACTACCGAGCCCGGCAAGAGTTTGTCGACCTCGATGACCGGGCCAATAGTGTTTGTTGCCGACAGAATCAGTTGGGCTTCATGTAAGGCGCCCGGGGTGTCGACGGTGACGACAGCCTTTGGGCCGATTTTCTCGGCCAAACGCTCAAGCGGAGCGGAGACTTGGCGGCCGGCTAGAATTATCTTCTTGACCTGTGGTCCGAGCAGTTCAGCGCAGGCACCGCCGATGGAGCCGCTCGCGCCAACGATGAGTGCCGTTGCGTTGCTGACGTCTATCTTCATTTTGTCGGCCGACATCTTCAATGCTTCGACGGCAGAGAAAGCCGTGAAGCTACTGCCGGTCGTGACCGGGATATTCAAGCGCGGGGCCAGCTTCTTCCCGCGATTGCCGACGACCGCACTGAAGGCGCCTAAACCGAGGATCATGGCGCCGTTCTCTTCACCCAGCTTACCAGCGAGCGTTAGCTTCTCGAGCACTTGGTCGGGCGGCAGGCCGAGTATCTGCTGGGGCAATAACGGTAGGCAGATAAGCATGCCTTCGACTTCAGCGTGCGGAGAGACGATGCCCACGCGGTTCGCGATAATGAAAGGCGGCATCCACTCCAGCATCTTCTCAACTAATCGCTCCGGCTTGTCGGCCGCTTTCGGCTCGAACGTGCAGACCTCGTCAATAGAGAGGGGGTGCATGATGAAGGCGTACTTTCTCACGATCCGCGTTCCACCTCGTCTTTGATACCGTTGAGCATCATCATCGCGTTCTCTTTGACCTTGACCTCCAAGATCGGCCCGAGCAAGTCGGCCAGAGTGGGCATCCCGAAATCGAAATCGACTGTCAGGACTACCTCGGTGCCTCCGTCCTTCAACTTAAACGTCCAGGCTCCCTCGAACTTATCGAGGTCGCCCTCGATTAGGTGGTAGGTGATGGAATTGGCATCGTCGTCGAAGATGTCCTCTTCTTTCCAGCAGATAGGGATGCCTTCGACGTTCGTCGTCCATTCGCTGATCGTCCGGTTGGCGCTGCGCTCGAGCACCTTGATCTCCTCGACGTCAGCCATGAAATCGGGAAACTTTTCTTGCTGCTTGGCGACGTTATAGATGTCCTTTGGGACTCCATTAATGATTATGCGGGCTTCAATTAGGGGCATGTTTTCTCTACTGCGAATGATAACGTGTTCGGCGCCGGACAATCAATACCCGGACCCCGCGTTCGCCAAAAATCCGGCTAAAAAGTCCGACGGCCGGTCAAAGCTGGAGGCCCAGGATAACGCCGCGAACGGGGTTTTCCTCGCGCTTTCTTGAAATCCGACCGGAAAGTCCCCCGGCCGGTCAAAGTTAAAGAACGCGGCCCAAAGCGCCGGGCGCTAGGCAGACGAACGACGACGTGAGGGAAGTGTACATGAGTACACGA
>SDBV01006581.1_pt1 | contig 16069 bp, 24 predicted proteins | sample 2277081 | NCBI WGS metagenome assembly SDBV01 (sample SAMN10402039, study PRJNA504765) | marine sediment metagenome | isolation source: marine sediment core GS10_PC15, 223 cmbsf | place: Arctic Ocean: Southern Knipovich Ridge | collected 2010
CATAGATCTGTTCTAGGGCAAAGGCTGGCAGGAAGGTACCAAAGTCATGCCGATAAAAGTTTACAAAAGAACATCCCCGGGCAGGCGGAACAGTTCGGTCAACCGGTCCGACGAGATCACCGCCACCAAACCGGAGAAGTCGCTTCTCAAACCGCTGAAGAAGACCGGCGGGCGGAACCACCACGGGAAGATCACGATGCGGCACCGTGGGGGCGGGCACAAGCGCATGTACCGCCAGATCGACTTCAAGCGCAACAAGGACGGGATGGCCGCCGAGGTGAAGACCGTCGAATACGACCCCAACCGCTCGTGCAACATCGCCCTGGTCGAGTACGAGGACGGCGAGAAGAGGTACATCCTGTCCCCGGCGGGCCTTCAGGTCGGGCAGAAGATCTATTCCGGCGAGGGCGCCGAACCGCGGGTGGGCAACTGCCTCCCGCTCTCCCGGATCCCGATGGGTCTGGCGGTGCACAACATCGAGATGAACCCGGGGCAAGGCGGAAAGCTGGTGCGCGCGGCGGGCGGGGCGGGGAGGTTGGCGGCACGCGAGGGCGGGATCGCAACGCTGATCCTTCCCTCCGGCGAGATGCGCCTCATCAACGCCAAGTGCCGCGCTACCATCGGACAGCTGGGCAACGTAGAGCACATGTCGGTGCGGTGGGGGAAGGCGGGGCGCACAAGGCATCTGGGCCGCCGTCCCCACGTCCGCGGATCGGCGATGAACCCCGTCGCCCACCCCATGGGAGGGGGCGAAGGAAGGCGTGCCGGCGGAAGGCATCCGGTCTCGCCGACCGGGGTGCTCGCAAAGGGCGGGAAGACACGCAAAAAACGAAAGACGTCCAACAAGATGATCCTGCGCCGGCGCCGCAACGTGCGGACCGGGCAGCTTGTCCTATAGCTGAGAGCTAGCTATGACGCGAAGCGCGAAAAAGGGACCCTACGTGGATGAGAAGCTGTTCCGCAAGGTGATACGGCAGCGGGACAGCGGAGAGAAGGATCCGATCCGGACCTGGGCTCGCCCATGCACGATCGTTCCGGAGTTCGTCGGGTACACCTTCATGGTGCACAACGGGAAGGTCTTCAATCGCGTGTTCGTGACCGAGGACATGGTGGGGCACAAGCTGGGCGAGTTCAGTCCGACGAGGACTTTCCGCGGCCACAGCGGCGGAAGGAGATAGAGCGTCCCTTAGGCGGAAGCGTCTTCGGAGTCGGTGTCAGATGGCGTGGCAGGCAAAACATAGATATGCGCGAATCAGCCCGCGGAAGGTTAGGTTGATCGCGGAAATGGTCCGCGGGCGGGACGTGCAAGACGCGTTGAACGTCCTGCAGTTTTCGCCGCACCGGGCGGCTGTGATGGTCTCGAAGGTCCTGGCCAGCGCTATCGCCAACGCGAACGAGAACGAGGCCAACGTCGATCTGCTCTACGTCGCCGAGGCGCGAGTGGACGATGGTCCGACGGTCCACCGGTTCCGCCACAAGGATCGCGGGCGGGCGCATCCGATCCTCAAGCGAACTTCTCACATTACCGTCGTGGTCGAGGAAGAGCAGGAGCAACAGTAGCGAGGCGCAACGATGGGTCAGAAGGTAAATCCGATAGGATTTCGAACGGGCGTGACGATCGGTTGGAAGTCGCGATGGTTCGCCCCCAAGAGCAATTACGGCGAGTTTCTCGTCGAGGACGAGCGGATCCGCCGGTTCATCGATGAGCGGCTGAACCGCCAACCGCCTTACGCCGCCGTCAGCGGCGTCGAAATCGAACGCACGCGGGAAGAGGTGAAGGTGATCCTGAAGACGGCGCGCCCGGGTCTGGTGATCGGGCCCAGGGGCGCGGAGGTGGACAAGCTAAAGGATGCGCTGGAGGACCTCACCAACCGCCGCGTCAACATAAACATCATCGAGGTGAGGAACCCCGACCTGAGCGCGCAGCTGGTCGCGGACGGCATCGCCGAGCAGCTCAAGCGGCGGGCGGGTTATCGGCGGGCGTTGAAGCAGCGGTGCGAGGCCACCATGCAGGCGGGCGCCAAGGGCGTTAAGATCATCATCTCCGGTCGCCTGGGCGGGGGCGAAATGCGACGCCAGGAAACTCAGATCAAGGGCAGCATCCCGCTGCACACGCTGGAGGCGGATGTGGATTACGGGTTCGTCCCGAGCTTCACCACCTATGGAACGATCGGTGTGAAGGTGTGGATACACCGCGGGATGTTTGGAGAGCAGGTGGAAGAGGAAGATAACGCCCGCTCGTCGGCGATGACGCGGGCCCGTCGGCGTCGGGAGCACGGTGGAGGGCGCGGCGGGGGGCGCGGGGGACCCGCGGATCGCCCGGCCCAGCCCATGCAGCGTCCGGGTGGGAGCCGGCTGGGAGCGGCTCGCAAAGCCGCCCAGGAAACTAAAGCCGTCGAGAAGGCCAAACCCGAGAAGCAGGCGGAACCACAAGCTGAGGCAGCTCTCGAAACCGAAACCTCCGCCGAATCACCGGGCGCGCGCATCACCGAACCTTCGTCCCCTCAGCTCGTCCCCACAGAGGATGCCCCGACGGACGAGCAGCAATCGGCCCCCGAGGCCGCGACGAAGGAAGGCGAAGCGCCTGATGCAGCCCAAGGCGATGAAGGAAAAGCGTAGGCAGGTGGACGCATGGCGTTAATGCCCAAGAGAATCAAGCATCGCAAGCAGCAGCGCGGGCGAATTCGCGGGAACGCGACACGTGGGAACACGGTGGCGTTCGGCGAATACGGGCTGCAGAGCATGGGTGCGGGATGGGTGACGGCGCGGCAGATCGAGGCGGGGCGAGTCGCGGCGACCCACTATCTCCATCGTGAAGGTAAAGTCTACATCCGAATCTTCCCCGACAAACCGGTAAGCTCAAAGCCACTGGAGACCCGGATGGGGAAAGGGAAGGGCGAGACCAAGGATTGGGTCGCCGTCGTCAAGCCCGGTACCGTGCTGTTTGAGATCGCCGGTGTGGACGAGAACACCGCCAAGGAAGCCCTTCGCCGCGTCGCGATGAAGATGCCTGTCCGCAGCAGGATGCTGCATCGGCGGCACGGACTGTAGGGCGTTGGACGAATGAAGATCACAGAAATTCGAGAATTGACGGATGAGGAGTTGACGGTCGAACTCGAACGGGTTCGCCGCCATGTCTTCGACCTGCGGGCGCAGGCGGTGACCGAGAAACTCGAGGATCCGTCCCTGATCACCAATGCCAAGCGGGATATCGCCCGCATCCTGACAGTGCAGAGAGAACGCCAAAGCGTCGGTTCGGGCGAGATGGCATCCTGAACGGCGAGCGGAACGATCGCATGATGAAAGAGAACCAGGGAACCAGAGCTAAGTCCCGGCGGGCAAAGGCAGGACTTGTCGGGTCGATAAGCGGCGACAAGACGATCAGCGTGATATTGAGCACGCTGGTGAAGCATCCGCGGTACGGAAAGTACGTTCGACGGCGGACGAAGCTGGCGGTTCACGATCCGACGAACGCCGCCGGCGTGGGCGACGTGGTGGAGATCGCCCCATCCCGTCGCCTCAGCAAGTCCAAGAGCTGGCGCCTGCTTCGCGTCGTTCGCCGGAGCACCGCCGTCGAGACCGCCCAGGATAAGTAAAGGACGCCGCAAGTGATCCAGCAAGAGACCCGATTAGAGGTGGCCGACAACACCGGGGCACAGGTGGTCGGGTGCATCAAGGTGCTGGGCGGTTCGACTCGCCGAAAAGGAATGACCCGCCGCAGCGCCTCGATTGGCGACGTGATAGTCTGCTCGGTGAAGAAGGCGCTGCCCGGGAGCGACGTCAAAAAGGGCGACATCGTCAAGTGCGTGATCGTCCGCACGGCGTTTCCGATCCGCCGGTCCGACGGGAGCTACGTCCGGTTCGACCGCAGCGCTGCGGTCATCATCGACGAGAACCGCAATCCGCGCGGGACGCGCATCTTCGGCGCCGTCGCGCGGGAGCTGCGGGAAAAGAACTTCATGAAAATCGTATCGTTGGCGACCGAGGTGGTGTGAGGATGGCACGGCACGTTCGAAAAGGCGACGTGGTGCAGGTGATCGCCGGAAACGACAAGGGCAAGGTCGGCGAGGTGATGGTCGTCTACCCCAAGGCCAACAAGGTGATGGTTCAGGGCGTCAACCGCGTGTACCGCCACCTTCGCCCCTCTCGCCAGCATCCTCAGGGCGGGCGGATCCAGAAGGAGATGCCGATCCACATCTCCAACGTCCTCCCGCTGGACCCGAAGACCAACCGTCCGACGCGGGTGGGATTTCGCGTTGCCCGCGACGGGTCGAAAGAGCGATACGCCAAGCGGTCCGAAGAGTCCCTGGGCGTGGTGAAGAAGGCTAAGTAAGGTCGATGTCAATGGTTGCACGACTCCTGGAAAGGTACAGGAACGAGGTGATCCCGGGGCTGAAGAACCGGTTCGGGTATGATAACCCGATGGCGGTGCCCAGGCTCGAGAAGATCGTCGTTTCCATGGGCATGGGCGACGCCCATGAGGAACAGGCCAAGCTCGAGACCGCCCAGAAGCAGCTTGCCCAGATCGTCGGACAACTGCCCGTCGTCACGCGCGCGAGAAAGTCGATCAGCAATTTCAAGCTTCGCGAAGGGATGCAGGTGGGCTTGAAGGCGACCCTGCGGGGCCGGCGCATGTACGAGTTTCTCGATCGCCTGATCTCGCTGGCGATCCCCCGCGTGAGGGACTTCCGCGGGCTGAGCCCGTCGAGCTTCGACGGGCGGGGAAACTACAACATGGGCTTGGTCGAGCAGACCGTCTTCCCCGAGGTGGACCCCTCGACCGTGACGTTCACGCAGGGAATGAACATCGCCATGCAGACCAGCGCCCGGACGGATGAAGAGGCGCGGGAACTGTTGAGCGGGCTCGGGATGCCGTTCCGGAAAGACTGAAAGGATCGTTAAGTTCATGGCGACGAAGGCGCATATAGCGAAAGCGAAGAGGCCGCCGAAGTTTTCCTCGCGGTTGACGCGCAGGTGCGAGCTCTGCGGGCGCGTTCGCGGGGTCTACCGAAAGTTTCATGTTTGCAGGATCTGCCTCCGGAACCTGGCCAGCCAGGGCAAGATCCCGGGAATGAAGAAGGCAAGCTGGTAAAGAGGTTGTGAGCAATATGAGTCTGTCCGACCCAATCGCCGACGCCATCACACGTATCAGGAACGCCCTGTCGGCGCGCCACGAGGCCGTCAACATCAGGGCCTCCAAGGTCTGCGAAGGCGTCTGCCGCGTGCTGAAGGAAGAGGGCTACATCAAGGACTACACGCGAATTGAAGACAACAAGCAGGGGCTGATTCGCGTCTACCTGAAGTACGGTCCGATGGGCGAGGACGTCGTCACGGAACTGAAACGGATCAGCAGACCAGGCCGGAGGTTCTATTCGAGCGTGGCCGATCTGGAAAGGCCGCTCGACGGACTGGGGATCGCGATCGTATCGACCTCGGTCGGGGTGCTGAGCGATCGGCAGTGCCGGGAGCGTAACGTCTGTGGCGAGGTGCTCTGCACCGTCTGTTGATGAAAGTGTTACTATGTCGCGGATAGGAAAGAAACCGGTCTCCATACCGGACGGAGTGAAGGTGACGATCTCCGGGCGGACCGTCAGCGTCGAGGGTCCCCAGGGGAAGCTCTCCTGGACCCATCGTCCGGAGATCACCGCGCGGATCGACGAATCCACCAAGCAAATCGTCGTCGAGCGCGGTAGGGACGACCGTATCAGCCGGACGCTGCACGGGCTGACCCGAAGCCTTATCGCCAACATGGTCGAGGGCTGCTCCAAGGGCTTCTCCAAGGCGCTGGAGCTCTACGGGGTGGGTTTCGGTGTGCAGGTCCAGGGCGAGAAGTTCACGATGAACTGCGGGTTCTCTCATCCGACACTCCTGCAGATTCCCTCCGGGATCACCGTGGAGATCGCCACCCCGCAGGCGCGCGGTGATACGGAACCGGCCCGATTCAGCATTCACGGCGCGGACAAGCAGGCCGTCGGCGAGTTCGCTGCTCGGATCTACAGGCTGCGCCCGCCCGAACCGTACAAGGGCAAGGGCGTGCGATATGCCGGGCAGCGTATCCGCCGCAAGGTCGGGAAGGCGTTCGCCGCAACAGCCGGATAGCACTCGGCCGGGCGAATCCGCCGGTCGGGCAGTGCGAGAAAAGCATGAAGCCGATAGCAAGAAAAACATTGCGACGCCAAAGGCGAAAGCGCAGGGCGCGCAGAAAAATCTCCGGGACGACCGACAGACCCCGTCTGACCGTATTTCGCAGCCATACGAACATCTACGCCCAGATCATCGACGACTCGGTGGGTCAGACGCTGGTGGCGGCTTCCACCATGGAGAAGCCCGTGCGCGGGCAGGTTGCCGGTAGCGAGGGAAAGATACCCTCGGCGCGGGCGGTGGGCGAGGCTTTGGCGGCCAAGGCCGTCGAGGTCGGGATCCGGCGGGTCGTCTTCGATCGCAACGGGTATCCGTTCCACGGACGGGTTCGCCAACTCGCCGAAGCCGCCCGTAAGGGCGGGCTTGACTTCTAGACATGCATGGGAGCACGTAACGTGGCTTTTCAACGCAGGAAACCGGCCCGGGGCTACGACGAGAATAAGCCCTTCGAGGACAACGTGGTGCAGATATATCGCTGCTCGAAAGTGGTCAAGGGCGGACGACGGTTCAGCTTCGCCGCCCTGGTCGTTGTCGGCGACCGGAAGGGTCAGGTCGGCATCGGGTACGGGAAGGCCAACGAAGTCCCCCTCGCCGTCGAGAAGGGAATCGCCGAGGCGCAGAAGGCGATGGTCCCGGTGTCTCTGAAGGGGACGACGATCCCGCATCGGGTGATAGGGCGCTGCGGCGCTTCGCGAATCGTGATGATCCCCGCCTCCGAGGGCACCGGGGTGATCGCCGGGAAGAAGCTGGTCCCGCTGCTGGAACTGGCCGGGATCCGCAACATCCTGACCAAGGCTTACGGGTCCACCTCGCCGAAGAACCTGCTCAAAGCGGGAATGAACGCACTGACAAGCCTGCGCACCGCTGAGACTATCAGCGCGCTGCGGGGAGTGAGATTGGCATGAAGTTGGATGAGATCCTCAGCACCGCCGGGAAAAACAAGACCCGCAAGCGCGTCGGGAGGGGGACGGGCAGCGGGAAGGGCAAGACGTGCGGGCGCGGGCACAAGGGCTACGGCTCGCGCGCGGGGAGCGGGAAGCGCCTGGGGTACGAGGGGGGGCAGAACCCGACGCTGGCGCGGATTCCCAAGCGCGGGTTCTCCAACGTGAACTTCCGCAAGGAATATCAGATAGTGAACGTGGCGTCCCTGGAGACGTTCGACGACGGGGCGCAGGTGGATGCGGCGGCGCTGGCCGGTGCGCGGTTGATCGGCGACCCGACCAAGCCCGTCAAGGTGCTGGGCGACGGGGAGTTGACGAAGAAGCTCAAGGTGGTGGCGTCGAAGTTTTCCGCCGTCGCGGCGGAGAAAATCACGAAGGCAGGCGGCAGCGTCGAGGAGGCGAAGCGTTCTCCGGCGGGCGCCGCTTCGGGATAAGAATCTATGGCGTTTCGATGGTTTAGAATCCTGGTTGCTCTCGTCGCCCTGGGATTGGCGGCGTGGCTGGTCGGCGCGGGAGTGGACCAGGCCCTGGTCAACTGGCGCTCGATCGGTGCGTCCGCTGCGCTGGTGATTCCCGTCTTGCAGATATTCGCCGGAGTGCTCATCCTGGGCGCCTTCTACTACGCGCTGATGGCGGAATCCAGGATACACATCGTCCTGGAGAACATCTTCTCAATCCCGGAACTGCTAAAGAAGCTGCTGTTTACGCTCGGGCTACTGTGCATCTACCGCGTGGGGTTCCACATCCCCCTACCGGGCCTGAACGTGAAGGCGATGAGCGAGTTCATGAGCGGGCAGGCGGAGGGTCCGTTCGGGCAGGCCCTGGAGTATTTCAGCATGTTCACGGGAGGGAACCTCCAGAAGTCCACGCTGTTCGGGCTGGGGATCATGCCCTACATCTCCGCGTCCATTATCTTCCAGTTGCTGACGACGGTGGTTCCTGCCTTGGAGCGGCTGCAGAAGGAGGGCCCGGCCGGGCACAAGAAGATCCAGGAGTACACGCGCTATGCGACGGTGGGCCTGTGCTTCGTCCAGGCGGTCGTCTGGATGCGATATGTGACGAGCGCCACCGTGGGCTCCGAGACGCTGATCTACGCCGACTATAAAGGCTCGTACATGATCTTCTTCATGGGCGTGATCGCCATGACGGCCGGGACGATCTTCCTGATGTGGCTGGGCGAGCAGATTGACGAGTACGGGATCGGAAACGGGATCAGTCTGCTGATCATGGCCGGTATCGTCTGCCGCCTGCCCCAGGCGATCATGGATCTGGTCGGACGGGCCGACCTGAGCCTGACCGGCGCCGCGGCCGAGAAGATCGGGCTGGTCAAGATCCTGTTCCTCATCGGGGCGTTCGTGTTCGTGGTTGCCGGGGCGATCCTCATCACGCAGGGGCAGCGGCGGATTCCGATTCAGCAGGCCAAGCACACTCGCGGGCGGAGGGTTTACGGGGGGCAGAGGCAGTACCTACCGCTGAGGGTCAATCACGGCGGGGTCATGCCGATCATCTTCGCCTCCGCGCTGATGATCTTTCCCGGGGTCATCTTCGGATACATGTCAAGCGCCTCCTGGGCCGCTCCCACGACCATGCTCGGGGGGATTGTCCGCGTGCTGAACGACGCCTTCCGGATGGACAGCGTCGCCTACTCTCTGTGCTACGTCGGACTGATTTTCTTCTTCGCGTATTTCTGGACGACGATCCAGTTCCGCCCGAAGGACATGGCCGATCAGCTTCGCGATTACGGGAGCTTCATTCCGGGGCTTCGCCCGGGCAGGCGAACGGCTGACTACCTGGAACGCGTCATGGAGCGGATCACGTATTGCGGGGCGGCGTTCCTGGCGCTGATCGCCGTGATCCCACAGGCGATGGCGGCGGCGCTGGAGATTCCCTTCGGCATTTCAGCGTTCCTGGGTGGGACGGGGCTGCTGATTACCGTCTCGGTGACGCTGGATCTTGTCCAGCGGATCGAGGCGAACCTGGTGATGCGAAATTACGGCGGCTTCCTCGGCGGGAGCCAGCGGATCAAGGGGGCGTACCGTTGAGACCGAACCGCCGGCGAAACACCCTGAAAGATCGTTTGTGAAGGACGCACCGTGGCGATCAAGCTCAAAACGCCCGAGCAGATCGAGCGGATGCGTCAGGCCGGGCGCCTTGTCCGCCTGGTCTTGAACCGCCTGGGCGAGATAGTGCGCCCCGGGATAACAACTGAAGAACTGGATGCCGAGGCCGAGCGGCTGACTCGCGCAGGCGGAGGGGAATGCCTCTTCAAGGGCGTTCCCGGGCGCGGGGCGAGCGGACCGTTTCCCGCCTCCATCTGCGCATCGCTGAACGAGCAGGTGGTGCACGGGATTCCCGGCGAGCGGAAGGTCCGCAGCGGCGACATCGTCAGCATAGATTTCGGTGTCGAGCTCGACGGATGGTGCGGCGACGCGGCCGAGACCTATGTCGTCGGCGAGGTGCCCGAGACGGTCCGCCGGCTGGTGGAAGTGACGCGAAACGCCCTGGCGATGGCGGTGGAGATGGTCCGGCCGGGCGAGAAGTGGAGCGGCGTGGCCGAAGCCATGCAAAGCTACATCGAGTCGGAAGGATTTTCCGTGGTGCGAGAGTTTGTCGGACACGGGATCGGCGAGGACATGCACGAGGACCCGAAGGTCCCTAACTTCGTCTCGCGGGAGCTGGTGACGCGTGACATCATGCTCGCCGAAGGGATGGTCCTCGCCGTCGAACCGATGGTGAACATGGGTTCCACGGCGGTCGAGTACGGTGCGGATGGATGGACGGTGGCGACCCGTGACAGGCTGCCCTCGGCGCATTTTGAGCACACGATTGCGGTCGTTCCCGGCGGGTCCGACGTGCTGACCGACGGGCGCTAGCGAGAGAGACATGAAGGTAAGAAGCTCGGTCAAGAGAATGTGCGAAAATTGCAAGATCATTCGCCGCAAAGGGGTGGTGCGGGTGATCTGCACGAACCCCAAGCACAAACAGCGCCAGGGATAAGACCCGACCGGCGCAAGGAGAGTGGCGTATGCCGCGCGTGGCAGGTGTTGACATTCCGAACAACAAGCCGACCAGGATAGCGCTGCGCTACATTTACGGGATTGGCCCGACACACGCGCAGGAGATCTGCGAGAAGAGCGGGATCGACCCCCAGATGCGCGCCAAGGATCTGACCGAGGAGGAGCTTTCGAAGATCGCCTCGCTCCTCGACAGCGATTACGTCATCGAAGGGACGCTTCGGCGTCAGGTACAGCAGAACATCGCCCGGCTGCGGGACATCGCCTGCTACCGGGGGATTCGGCATCGCCGGGGCCTCCCCGTGCGGGGACAGCGCACCAAGACCAACGCCCGCACACGTAAGGGACCCCGCAAGACAGTCGCCGGGAAGAAATCGGTCAAGGAGATGCGGTAGATTATGGCCCAGGGACGCAAGAGCAAAAGAGTCAGGCGCGGGGTGGCCCGCGGGATCGTGCACGTGCGGGCGACGTTCAACAACACGCTGGTGACTATCTCGGACACCAACGGCGATGTGCTGGTGAGCGCGTCGGCCGGGACGATGGGGTTCAAGGGCTCGCGGAAGAGCACCCCGTTCGCCGCCCAGCGCGCCGCTGAGACCGCCGCCGGGAAAGCGAGGAAGATGGGCCTCAACGAGGTCGAGGTCAAGGTGAAGGGGCCGGGCAGCGGGCGCGAGAGCGCCATTTCCGCCCTCCAGGCCGCCGGACTCAAGATAATCTCTATCGAGGACGTCACCCCCATCCCCCACAACGGGTGCCGCCCGCGAAAGAAACGCCGAGTTTAGGCGTCATAGAAGAGCGTAAGGAGCGCAAGAGACAATGGGACGTTATACCGGACCGTCATGCAGGCTCTGTCGGCGAGAGGGCATCAAGCTGATGCTCAAGGGCGCCAGGTGTGAGGCGGCTAAATGCCCGATGGAGAGGCAGTGGCGAAACTTTCCTCCGGGGATGCACAGTTGGCGCCGCGGGCGCAGCAGCGAATACGGTCTGCGCCTTCGGGAAAAGCAGAAGGTCAAACGCTATTACGGAGTGTTCGAGAAGCAGTTCATGAAGTTCTTCCGTATGGCTGAGCGGACCCGGGGCGACACCGGAGCGGCGCTGCTGGGCATTCTGGAGCGGCGTTTGGACAACGTCATCTACAAGCTGGGATTCGCCCCGTCCAGGGCGGCCGGGCGGCAAACCATCACGCACGGGCACGTCTACGTCAACAACCGACGGATGAACATCGCCAGCTATCTCGTGCGGGTCGGAGACCGCGTTTCGGTTAAGAGCTCAGACCGGTCGAGGAAGCTCATCCAGTCTCGCTTGGAAGAGCTCGGCGAACCCAACGTTCAGAATTGGATGAGCCTGGACCTGACGACGCTCTCGGCCGACATCGTCGCTCTGCCCACGCGGGACGACGTGATGATTCCGGTCGAGGAGCAGCGCATCGTCGAGTTGTGCAGCCAGTAGTCACGCAGGTGACGGAACACGGAATTACAGGAAACCTTTTTCAGTCCGAACAGGACGGAGGCAAGGGTCAATGCGAATCAGGTGGCGCGGCCTAGAATTGCCCACAAGAGTGGTCAGCGATCAGGTGGTTTCGACGCCGACGTATGGAAAGTTCCTCATCGAACCGTTCGAGCGGGGGTTTGGGACGACGGTCGGGAATGCGCTGCGGCGAATTCTTCTCAGCAGCCTCGAAGGAGCCGCCGTCACGAGCGTCAAGGTCGCAAACGCCGAGCACGAGTTCACCTCTCTTCCGGGTGTGCGGGAAGATGTCACCGACATCATCCTGAACGTCAAGAGCCTCATCGTCAAATCGCACGCTGACGGGCTGAAAACCATCCGCGTGCACAGCGAGGTGAAAGGACCGGTGACGGCGGAGCTGATCGAGGCCGACCCGGCCATCGAAATCGTCAGCGGCGATCTCGTGCTCGCAACACTGACCGACAACGTCCGCTTCGACATGGAGATGGAGGTCGAGACCGGGCGCGGATATCTTCCCGCGGTCCAGACGATCGACCCCGACGCCGACCAGGAGGTCGGGAGGATCTACGTCGATGCCTCCTTCTCGCCCGTCACGCGGGTGAGATACGTGACCGAGGATACTCGCGTCGGGCAGAGAACCAACTACGACAGGCTGGTGCTGGAGATTTGGACCAACGGAACCATCACCCCGGAGATGGCGATGGTCGAGGCCGCCAAGATCCTTCGAAAGCACCTGAACCCCTTCGTGCAGTACTTCGAGCTCGGGGAGGAAATCCTGGAGACCGGTGCTGTCGAAGCCCCGCAGGGGCTGGACGCCGAACTCCAGAGGAAGCTCAGCGTGTCGATCCACGAGCTGGAGCTGTCCGTCCGGGCGAACAATTGCCTGGAATCGGCCAAGGTCGAGACCGTCGGACAACTCGCCAACATGACCGAGTCGGAACTGTTGAAGATCCGCTCCTTCGGGAAGACGTCGCTCCGCGAGGTGAAGCGCAAGCTTCAGGATATGGAGTTGTCGCTGGGGATGAACGTCCCGATATCCGGCCCGGCGGGGGCCGCCGGTGAGGCGGAAGAGTAAGCGTCAGGTCGAAAAGGTACTGGAAGAGAGAGCCGTCACATGCGTCACCGTTTAGCCGGAAGACACCTTAACCGGACGAGCGCCCACCGCAAGGCGATGCGCCGGAACATGGCCGCCTCGCTGATTCAGCACGGGGCGATCCGCACGACCCAGGTAAAGGCCAAGGAGCTTCGCCGTTTCATCGAGCCAATAATCACGATTGCCCGAGACGGGACGCTCCACGCCCGCCGCCGCGTGCTGGCAAAGATGCCCGACCGCCCCATGACCGACGACGAGGGGGAATTCCTGAACCAGACCGTCGTCCAGAAACTCTTCGACGAAATCGCCCCCAGGTACGCCGACCGCCCCGGGGGATATACGCGCATCATCCGTCTCGACGAGCGCCGCATCGGCGACGCCGGGTCGCAGGTGATCATTCAACTGGTGGAAGAAGGCGAATCCGGTTCCGCCGAGGGCGGAGGGCCTTCCCGCCGCAAGCGCCGCGCCGCCAGACGCCACGAAGCCGCCGCCGCGACGGGACTGTCCGACCAGAGCGAGAACGGCGCCGAAGACACGGAAGAAGCTGAAGACACGCCCGCCGAAGAAAAACCCTCCGACGAGGAAACCGCCGATCAGCCTGAGCCCGAAGACCCGGAGACGGAAGAGAAAGACGAATGACCCGTTCGCCGGTGTGACGTCGAGAGGGCATCGGAACGTCCGGCGATAGCAGCCGGGATGCCTCCAGGCAGCTTCGCTCGAACTGTGGGGTGCGACGATGAACGACGATTCAAGCTGCATCTTCTGCAAGATCGCGAGCGGGGAGATCCCATCCCAGAAGATCTGCGAGGACGATAAGTCCTTTGCCTTCATGGATATCGGTCCGTTGGCCGAGGGGCACGTTCTGTTGATTCCCAAGGGTCACTTCGTGACGGTGGACGAGATGTCGCCGGATGACGCCGGGGCGATGCTGCGTCACGTTCCGCGGTTGGTGCGGGCGGTTCAGGCGGCGGCCGGATGCCAGGGGATCAACGTCCTCCAGAACAACGGTAGAATCGCACATCAGGTTGTCCAGCACGTTCACTTCCACATAATTCCCCGGAACGCGGGCGACGAGTTCCACTTCAACTGGCCCGCGGGGAGCTACCCGGAAGGGCGGATCGAAGAGATCGCCGCAAAAATCCGCGAGCAGCTCTGAGGGGCAATTCGACGGCGCCCGCACTGACGAGAATCCTTTTCCTCGGACACCCGGTGCGCACCTGTAGGACCGCTCTCCAGACGTTCCTGACTCGCGGCCGGTCGGGCCGGTGCTTCGGACGGCCTCAAAGCGATTGTCATTTGCACACTTGACCGGAGTCTGCAATCACTGGTAGAATTGGCATGACGGTCGGGACGGTGCCCGGCCGGTTCCAGTGGGCGTACCGCGCGACGCAGCGCATCAGGGCTTTCCATGGGCTGGGCCGACGTAGCACATACGATCTTCATGTCCGTGTACACCTTTGTACTGGTGATGGTGTCGATATACGGACTGCATCGCTACGCCCTGGTGTTTCTCTATTACCGCCACCGCAGTAAACGCCCTTCTCCGGCGGGCGAGTTGGAGCAGTGGCCTCGCGTTACGATCCAACTGCCGATGTACAACGAAAAGTACGTCGCCCGCCGCATAATCGAAGAGACTTCCCGCATCGACTACCCCTCTGACAGGCTCCAGATTCAGGTGCTCGACGACAGCATCGACGAGACCTGTCGGATCGCCGAAGAGACCGTCGCCGAGCTTCGCCAAAGTGGCTTCGACATCGAGTACATCCATCGCGACGAGCGGACCGGATACAAGGCGGGGGCGCTGGAGAACGGGCTGAGGACCGCTACCGGGGAGTTCGTCGCGATCTTCGACGCCGACTTTGTCCCCACACGTCCCTTTCTCAAGGAGTCGCTCCCCTACTTCACCGATCCCCGCGTTTGCGTAGTGCAGACTCGGTGGGACCACCTCAACCGCAACCAGAGCCTCCTGACGCGCGCCCAGGCGATCTTCCTCGACGGGCACTTTGCGATCGAGCACGTCGCGCGCAACCGGAGCGAGCGGTTCATGAGCTTCAACGGGACGGCGGGTACGTGGCGGCGGTCGGCGATAGAGGATGCGGGCGGGTGGGCCCACGACACGCTGACCGAGGATCTCGACCTCTCGTACCGCGCCCAGTTGAAGGGATGGCGGTTCGTGTTTCTCCCGGAGTTGGCGACCCCCGCCGAGCTTCCTGAGGAAATGAGCGCCTTCAAGGCTCAGCAGTTCCGCTGGACGAAAGGCGGAGCACAGACCGCGCTGAAGATTCTTCCCAAGGTCCTGCTCTCCAAGGCCCCGCTGAAGGTGAAGGTCGAGTCGTTCTTCCACCTGACTTGCTTCACCCTCCACCTTTACATGATGATCCTGGTCACGATGTTCTTCCCCGCGATCTACCTTCAGTGCGTCCCGCTGGACAGCGGGTCGTTGTGGCGTGGGGTTTTCGACGTCAGCGTTTTCACCCTGGCGACCCTGTCGGCGAGCGTGTTCTACGTGGCGTCTCAGTACGAGTTGTTCCGCGACTGGCGCACGGGGCTGAAGTTCCTGCCCATGCTCATGGCGCTCGGTGTGGGTTTGTGCGTCTCGAACACCAAGGCGATCCTCGAAGCGCTGTTCGGGAAGAAGAGCGAGTTCGTCCGCACGCCGAAGTACGGGGGGAATATCGCCCTCCGCGATGCGGACCGAACGGCAGTCGGGACCCGGCGGCGACGCAACTGGTTGCCCTACGTAGAGTTCGGCTTCGGGTTGTACATGTCCGCGTGCGCGGTTTGCAGCATAGTGAATGTGAGGTCGGCCCTGACCGCCCCGTTCCTGGTAATGTTCGCGTTCGGGTTCTTCTACGTCTCGGTGATGACCTTGCAGGAAGAACGAGCACGTCGCACCGCCCCCGACGCCGAGAAACAACCCGCAAGAGTGCGAACCTGACCCTCTCCCGGGCGCCTCGGGACCAATAAGAGCCTATCCGAATGACCACACGCCTCGCGACGGAGCGGATTTCGCCGCAGGCCAAGGCGCGAGGGCGATGTCGGCCCTTCAGTGCCCCGTCGAGCCCGAGCAACGACGGGGCACCCCGACGCCTTTTTTGCCAAAAAGTGCGGCGGGGACCCCAACGGGATGAGGCGAAAGCCGCCCGTCCCTTTGGGTTGTGACGAGAATGAGCGTCTGCGGCGTCACAACTCCTCGCCATACCGTAAAGGTATGGCGTCGTCGCTGTTCCTTGCATCCATCTCATTCTCGTTACAACGCGCCTGCGCGTGGTTATTCGGATAGGCTCTAGACAGACGAGCGCAGCGCCGAACGGCAAGCCACGGCTTGAAGTCCGGCGCTGCTTTCCATGCGAGGGGCGGGACTCGAACCCACACCCCTTTCGGGACCAGGACCTAAACCTGGCGCGTCTGCC
>SDBV01006582.1_pt1 | contig 16068 bp, 14 predicted proteins | sample 2277081 | NCBI WGS metagenome assembly SDBV01 (sample SAMN10402039, study PRJNA504765) | marine sediment metagenome | isolation source: marine sediment core GS10_PC15, 223 cmbsf | place: Arctic Ocean: Southern Knipovich Ridge | collected 2010
AAAATATAAAAAAAAAAAAATAAAGATAACACATTTAATAAAAAAAAAAAAAATACTACTAAAAAAACAGTGAATTTATTTTCGAAAGTAATTAAAAATAGTGAATAGCAATTTTTTTAATTTTTTTTTTTTAAAAACTATCGTTAAGATGAAAAAGCAAGCTCGCATAATGTAAAAAGAGAATTGAACAAATAAAATTATATTAAAGAAATAAAAGAGAGAGAAAAAGAATTAATCATTTCTTTAAAGAGTAGAGATAACTATAAAGATTTATTTTTTATATTAAGTAATTAAGTAATTATAAAGTCCAAAAATTTAATGAAAATGAAACATCTCTAGAAAATCTTTTTCTTAATATTGTTTAAGTGATATTAGAATTAATTTATTAAAATTATTTTTTAAGAAATCCCTTGATCCATTTTATTATGGTCTCTTTTAATCGTCCAATATCAAGTGACAGAAAAATTTGAATGATTTCATTTAAATCGTGTTTAAAATAATAAAGTTTTTTTAAGTGCTCTATTCTATTTAAGTATAATATTACGGCTTTGAAATCATTTCTTATTGATTTATTTGAATTAGAATGTATAGATTTCCTGAAAATACCTCTTACAGTCTCATCTCCAACTATCATTTGAAATCCGTGTATTTCTAATAGATTTCTAAGAGTTAACATTGTAAAATGATATACATGAGCATTTTGAAGGAATTGAAGGAAATCAAAATAATATCCATAAAGATTTTTTACACCAGGCACTCTAATATATAATACTCCATCGTCTGATAGTAAACGATGTATATTATTTAATTCCTCTTTTATTGAGAGAATATGTTCCAATACATGGTTGTAAATAATAATATCTGGAGTTTTATCAATTGATATATTCGCAATCGTTCCAACAACCAAATCTAATCCATAATTCTTTTTTCCAAACTCGATATATTCTTTACCTAAGTCAAGACCTAGTATTTGACATCCTTTTTCTTTGAAATATTGGAGGATCCCTCCTGCGCCACATCCAACTTCAATAACAAATAAATCTGATGGGGATTTAGTAATAGAACTATTCCTTAGCATGTACGAGTATATTTTTCTTCCTATATTTTTTTGGTTTAAAAAGAATAATTTATTAGCCTCTTTTACACCTACATAAAGTTTCCGATATTCATTGTTATAAAAGTTTTTATAAGCCTCTTGTGTCATTCTTGGATTTGTCTGAATTAACCCACATTGAGGACAAATAACAACAGACATATATAAGCCATAACGATCTTTATTTGATAATCGTATAAATTTTTGATTTCTACAAATACAGCAAGATGTCGATTCAAATTGATAAATTTCTTGCTTTACTTTTAAATCAATTTGCCTTTTCATCTCAAATTGTATTTCATTCAAATCCAATATGGATTTACCATTATTTTTAAATCGTTTCCTAAGCATAATTTTTTTAAATTAACTAATTATTGATTTATAAGGTAATTATAAATTTATATCTAATCATACGAAAATCGATGTTATTTTATGAACCGTAAACAAGATCTCACAAATCTTCCAGAATTAATGAAACGTTTGTATGAGAAAGAAAAATATTATGTCTCAATATCTCCCGGAGAAAATGAAAATTATGAAGATAGATACTGGAGTATTATTGAAGATCCAGATGGAGAAATAAGGGATAGACTCAAAGAGCGAGATGTCTTCTTAAATAATATTAAATATCTAACTGATTTTTTAAATGGTTTAAATGGAGGAAAAATTTTAGATGTGGGGTGTGGTTTGGGGTGGTTATTATCTGCTTTAGAGAATTCATGGGAAAAGTATGGAATTGAAATTTCAAAATTTGCCATGAAATTTGCAAATAAATTTGGAAATATTTTTAATGGGTCACTATTAAAATATGAATGTGTGGATAATTTTTTTGATGTGATCGTAATGCACCATGTTATTGAGCATATGAAAAATCCCATATTAAATTTGAAAAAAATTAAAAAAATACTTAAATCTAATGGAGTTCTCATTATAGCAACACCTGATTTTGATTCTGGATGTGCTAGGCGATTTGGAATAAATTATAGATTATTAAATGATAAAACACATATTAGTCTCTTTTCAAACGATTCAATGCATCGCTTTTTGAGAGATCATAATTTTAATATTTTTAGGGTTGAGTACCCCTACTTCAATACAAGATACTTTACTGAGAATAATTTGTTAAGATTATTTGACATAAGTAAGGTATCTCCACCATTTTATGGGAATTATATGACATTTTTTTCAATAAATAAAAAAGAAATATAATATGAAAATAGTTTCAGTGATATTAGCTAGGGGAGGTAGTAAAGGAATCCCAAAAAAAAACGTAATTGATTTATGTGGGCATCCTTTGATTTATTTTGTTATTAACACATCTTTAAATTCAAATGTAAATGAAACATGGGTAAGTACCGATGATGATGAAATAGCGAGGATTAGCGAAAGTTTAGGGGTGAAAGTAATAAAGAGACCTGTAGAATTAGCTCAAGACAACTCTTCAAGTGAAGATGCTCTTATGCATTTTGCTAATAATGTTGAGTTTGATATTTTAGTCTTTATTCAGCCCACATCTCCCTTAATAATTCCATCTGATATAAATAAAGGCATAAAAATGATGGATGTATACGATTCTGTATTTAGCGCCTATGTTGATGATTGGAAAGGATTATGGAATGAAAATTTAGACCCTATTCATTGGGATGTATATAATAGACCAAGGAGACAAGAAATAGGGAAAATTTATGTTGAAAATGGTGCGTTTTACATTACAAAAAGAAGTAATCTCCTAAAATCTAAATTGAGATATAGTGGAAAGATTGGCGTTATAATAATGCCTTTTCTTAGAAGCCTTCAAATTGACAATTATGATGAATTAGATTTAATTAGATCATTAATTGAAAAAGGTTTTTTTAAAGAAAAACAATAATATAGTGATTTATTATTGGATTTATTTAAAACATAATAAGACATTAAAAATCCTATGTTTTTTATCGCTCCCAATAATAGGGAGCAATCCAAGTTCCTTTACGAGGATAGGAGCATTCATTACAAATTTTAGGTAATTTATGTAGATCTTTATTAAGGTGGAAATTTCTTAATTTTTTAACAATCTTACTGTTCCATATATTCTTAATGGATTCTTTTCTAACATTTCCTAAAATTATAGAGGAATAAGCATCGACACAACATAATCGTACTCTACCATCATATTGTATGGCACATTGACTAAATGGAAAATAACAGGGAACAAAAGTGTTATTAATATTATTAATTAACATTCTTTTATCTTTAACCTGACCCCCCCAATTATGCATTTTATAACATAATACTTTATCGGCTTTTCCTTTCCAATAATCATTAAATTCATCTACTTCATCTTTGGTTAAATCTGATATAAGAAGCCTAGTAAATATCCGGGGATATAATAATTTTCTTTCATTTCTTTGCCTGATTAAATATTCTGTGTTTTTTACTGCTTTTTTAAAGTTAACACCAATTCGATTATTACGATATGTTTCCTCATTTTGTCCATCTAAAGAGCACATTATATATTGCAAAGTGTTTCCTAGATTTTCATTTAGAATCTTATTGGTTAATTCAGGGGTGAAAAATTCCATATTACTCGAGATATAAAGATTTTCAATATCCAATTTACGAGCATATTTTAAATAATCAACTAATCCTTTATGCAGTGTTGGCTCACCATCCATGAAAAGTGCAATAGATTTAACTCGCCAAGAATAGTGGTTTATCTCATCCATTATCTTTTTGTATAGATCAAAATTCATATAGCCCTTTTTTCTCTTACTTGAATGGACTGGACAGAACCAACATCTAGCATTACATATATTAGTAATTTCAATTGAAAATACTATAGGGAACTTGGATAGATATTTTAAATGCTTTTTTAATAATATTCCTTTGAACCTTTTAGGTATATTTCGATATAAAAATGGCTTTAATCCCGTTCTATTTACTAACTCAAATACTAAATCTCTTAATTTAAGAATCTTACTTGCTTGTTTATATGGTAATTTGAAAACTACCTTTTCTAAAAAAAATTGAGTGAGTAGATATTTTATCACTTTCATAATGATTCATCAAGCTTTAACAAATATGAGTAAGAAACTATATTTTAATTAATCCATTAAAATAATTTAATTTATTTATTTATTTCAAATAAAAGGAAAAAGGCCGATAAGATTTTTTTTTTAATTAAATAAAAGTTATTATTCATTCTTTCATTACTTAAAAGTGTAAATTAAATATAAAAGACCAGATTTATGAAGCCATTTATTACAATTAATAATAGAAAAGTTGGTTCCGATTATCCCGTATATTTTATAGGGGAAATAGGATTAAATCATAATGGATCTGTTGAATTTGCTAAATATTTAATTGATACCTGTGTTAGAAGTGGTGCACAGGCTGTAAAATTTCAAAAAAGAGATTTTAATACTTTATATGTCAAAAATATTTTAGAAAATCCAAAAAATTTTGATCAGCAAACATATTACGCAATTTATGCTCAAAAACGAGCAGAACTCTCCTTTGAGGAACTAAAGTATCTTAAAGAATATGCTGAGAATATTAATATAGATTTTTTATGCACTCCATTTGACAAAAAAAGTGTGGATGTTCTTGAAGATCTTGAAATAAGTGCATATAAAATAAGTTCACCTGATTTAACAAATTTTCCATTATTAAATTATATTTGTACTAAAGGAAAACCAATGTTAAATTCAACGGGTATGTCATCCTATGCTGAAATTGAAAAAACAGTTAGATTTTTGAAGAGTAAAGATATTCAGTTTTGTTTATTACATTGTAACAGTACTTACCCAGCTGCAAACGAGGATATCAATTTAAAATTTATTAACATACTAAAAAAATTTGATGTTCCCGTCGGTTATTCTGGACATGAAAGAGGTTTAGCAATTTCATTAGCAGCAACTATCTATGGTGCTTGTATTATTGAACGTCATATAACTCTTGATAGATCGATGAATGGACCAGATCATGCAGCTAGTTTAGAACCTGAAGGAATTAGGAGATTGATTCGTGATATAAGAGTCCTGGAACTGGCAAAAGGATATGAAAAACGTGTTTTATCAAGAGGAGAATATTTTAATAGGAATATTTTAGGAAAAAGTTTAGTTGCCGCACATTCAATTAAAAAAGGAGACACTTTTACTGAGTATAATTTGATAGCTAAAAGTCCAGCCAAAGGAATCACTCCTCAATATTATTTCGAATTTATAGGTAAAAAAGCGATAAGAGATATAAATGCAGATGAATATCTGGAATTTTCTGATCTTGGTATAACTTATAAAGATATAAAGTTAAATGCCTCCTATAATTGGGGTTTCATTGTTAGATTTTTAGATTATAAAAATTATATTCCTTATAAACCAAATATATTTGAATTTCATTTTACTGATCAAGATTTATTCGCAGATTTAGATGATTGGTTTACCGAACCGATTAATACTGGTTTAGCAGTCCATGCACCCACCAACTGGGAGGATGATGTTTTAGATCTAAGTTCAGATAACCAGATGCTTCAAAGCCGTTCAATCGAAAGCCTGATTAAAACAATAGATATTTCAAAACGTATGGTAGAAAACTTTAGAAAACAAAAAAATGAACCAATAAAACTGGTCTTACATGCTCCTGGTATTAGTCGATTTGAAAGGGTTGTTGACAATGATCATTATTATAAAAATTTGCATGATGCTATACATAGTATTGATTTAAAGGGATTTGAGTTATTAATTGAGAATCTTGGGCCCTATGGATGGTACTATGGAGGACATGGATTCAATAATATCTTTTATGAACCTAAAGAAATTCGGCGATTTTTAGAAAAAGAAAATCTTAAAATGACTTTTGATACAAGTCATGCTGCCATGTATATAAATTCTTTTAAAGAAAAGAAAATGACTATTGGACAATTCTATAAGGAAGTAAAACACTTAATACGACATGTTCATGTAGCAGATACAATAGGAACATTAGGAGAAGGTTTACAAATAGGAGAGGGAATGATAAATTTTAAGGACTTTTTACCAGAATTAATACAAACTAATATATCCTACCTTCCTGAAATTTGGCTAGGTCATAATGATGGAGGACGAGGATTCATTGAAGCCTTGAATAAAATAACAGAGATAGTTTCAGACTAATTTCTGTTGAAGATCTTAACTAAAAATATTCTTTTTCAGCACTTTTCTAGTAATTCATATCGTAAAAAGCATGCCATATGGTATTTAAATTCCTCACCTACATCCGCTAATGTGAATTCTTTATCTTTAAATCTGAAATAATATTCCATATCTTCATCATTAATAAAAATTGTACTTGCACCCCATGGATTTACACAATAAAATCCATTTTCTCTCCTAAGTCTAATTGAATCTACAAATCTAAATTTATCATTTTCAAATTGGTTAATATATTTTTTCATTTGATTTTCTTCATAATTCTCAAACATTTCATAGAAATTTATCTTATTATTTGGATTTCTAAGATTGTCAAAAGCATGCAAAGTTTTAAAATAGGCCTGTGCGGCAACCCTGCAGCCACCATTACATTCATCAAATAATGGACATTGTTGGCATTCTTGAGGAAAAAAATCTCCTCTCCATTTTTTCATATTCTCCCAGACTTTTTCTAATCCATCCTCATAAATATTACCATAAGATATAGCTTCGTGTACACACGCCGTACAATTTCCGTCGACATTAATACAGATCATTTTATTACCTGCAGGACACCCTCTTCCTAAAAACATTTTATATTCTTCTAAATCTCCCACAAAACAAGCTGGCAGCGTCCTCAATGTTCCAATCTTAATATCTGTTTCATTTTCCAAACGTTTTAATGTTTGAATGAGAATTTTTCCCTCTTCATCAAATATCCAGTATTCTTTCTGCAAATCAATATCTTTAGTTAGAGGAGGGACAGTTCTATTAGCAAAAAATCCACTTACTCCTAATTCTTCACACAATTTTCCAGTTTCATAAATATGATCAATGTTTTTTTTTGATACAATTAAATTAGCACTAATTTTAATACCTGCTTTTACAGAATTTTTGATATTTTTGATTATTTTTTTATGAGCTCCAATAAGATTAACAATTTCATCATTAGTTTCTTCTTTATAGGAATTTAATGTGGTTAGAATATGTTCCAATCCTACTTCCTTTAATTTAACTAAATTATCATATGTCATAGCAAATAAATTTGAGTTTAAGCTTGTAGACATTCCTAATTCAGTAGCTTTTTTTGTTGCATATAATAATCCCTCAAAATTTAATGTAGGTTCCCCACCAGTAAGAATAATATGCATTACACCATTGTCTTCTAAAATTTTAAATAATTTGTCTAGTTTTTCAGGATTAAGCTTCTCAATTTCACGGGGAATTGAATTATCTCTCCAGAAATTATAGCAATGTCTACATCTAAAATTACATTGAGTAGTAAGTTCTATATGAACAGTAATAGGAGAGGATAAGGAAAATTCGTTAATAGGTGTTCGTCTAACAATTCGTTTCATTTTCCTATCAAAAGAGTAATGTTGTTTAATTGCTAAAATATTTAATAGTTTATTATTTTATACATTTGATTAAATATTTAAGATAAAAATATTCTTATTTTCCAAAGAAATGTATTCTAACTAATAGAGATCATTATAATGGATATACAAATATATTAAAAGAATATTCGAAAGGATATTCTTTGTATGATGGAAAAGAAAGTCCCATTGAGAAAATATATATATAAATTTCTAAAATTTTCAATCTCAAAACAAGCAATCTCAAAAACTAGATTTACAAATTTATTAACAGACAATTTTTCTTAGAGAATAAGTATTAATTTTGAAAATTTGAAAATAATTGATGTAAAAACTAATTAATTTTCTTTAATATAATCAAGCGCTGCAATTTTTCCTAATAAAGTAAATAATGTTCTTTTAAATTAATTATTTCTAAGCTAATGTTTTATAAAATGTTTTATAATTATTTTTTTTAAAAGAATTTTGTCTTTTTTATTACTCAGTGCCTTATCCATATTTCTAAGTAATGTTAATAATAGTATTCCAAATCTTTTATCTGGTAAATTAGGATAATTTAAATATAAAATATGAATATAAAGATTAGTGATGTTTGAGACAAATGTATAAGGTTCATAGCATTTTTTACAAGCATAGACTATTAACTTATTTGGATTTAGATGTTGTTCTCTAATAAATTCAGATTCCTCTCCATTCCATATATCGAGAAGTGAATTAGTCCTTAAATCACCCACGATTAATTCACCATCATAATCTCGACAACAAAGTGTTACTTTACCATCGTAAGTAAAATATATATAATTGAATGGCATCGGGCAAGGAATTGTCCTTTTTATTAAATTTGGGAATGGAAAAGTTTTCCAAAAATTTGTTGTATCTGGAGAAAGTCCTGTAATAAGGTGAAAATTAATTGATTCGGGCCAACAATACTTTCCATAGACTTTAAAAAATAATGGTATTTCATTAATATTAGTAATACTTAATACTGCATCAATTCTAATAGGTATTTTAAAGTTAATTTTATTACGATTGAATTTGTGAACAATTTCAAGCGATTCAATAAGTGTAGAAAATTTTCCTCCCTTTCGGATAGATTCATATGTTTCAGGTTCTGCACCATCAATAGAAAAACGAATATAATTTAATAAGTTTGAATTATTTGAAACTATTTCCCTTAGTTTTTTTGGAATTTGTCCATTTGTGCTCAGATTAACCTTAAAATCATATTTTTTAATAATTTGGAATAGGTTGTTAAGATTCTTATATATTAAAGGTTCGCCTACCGTATGAAGTGCTACTGTGTTAATTCCAATTGTTCTTAATTGTTGTAAAATCTTTTCGAATATGGCTGGCGTAATATTTCCAGGAGGTCTTTTAGATAAATTAGTATTGCACATTATACAATTTAAATTGCATGTATTATTTATTTCGATTGCAGCTCTAACAGGAAATTTGGTTTTTTGAAATATAGAATTTACCTCAATATCATCTAAATTTTGTATAATATCATCTATATAGTGTTTATGCGATAATATTATATTAAATCTTCTTTCAATTACTCTTAATGGATATGTTAGAAAAGGAGTTTTACTCAATCTATTTATTATTGAATCATATATCATTTGTATTGATAAAATGTTATTAAAAGAGCACATGTAAACATACAATTGATCAATTAAAATAATTAATTTATATTCGATATAACTTTTATTCAATTATTAATATTAATAAATAATATGATTTTAATCTTTACTAATCTCAAATTCTTCAAATTCTTTATTTTTATTCCCTAAATTAAATCTTCAATTAATTTCACAACTCTTTTTGTTGATCGCCCGTCTAACTTATGAATATAATCTTTAAGAAATAATTTATAATTTTCAATTGGAATTGGGTTATTTAAGGATTCATTTATTAAATTAAACAATTCTTCAGAGTTAGTTGCTGTTTTGAAGATATTATACTTATTATAGGGAATTACTTCCATACAACGCCTGAAATTAATTAAAATAATTGGTTTTTCTAAAATCATAGCTTCCACCGCAGAAGTTGAATATCCCGTTATAAAACAATCACATGATACAATTAAATCGACAATTGAATAATTTTTTGTGATTGAGACGTTATCAATTCCTAAACTTTCTTTAATTTTTAATGGTATGTCATCACGCATATCTCCGGGATGAAGTTTTATTATTAAATAAGAATCTGGTATCTTTTTTATCGCGTTCATTGTCATATAATACATCTTTTCAATTTCAAGGTGATTAAAATCAAGGGTACTAGCAATTTTATAAAAATGATTATGAATTGTTGCTAAAACAAACAGTTTTTTATTCGTATTAATCCCGAAATTTTCAAATGTAGAATTCTTAATTTTTTCTTTAGAAGTTGAGTTTTGATTTAGATGAATATATTGATCATATCGAGATGATCCTGTTATTACAATTTTATCAGTTGGCAAGCCATATCTTTCAAAATCTTCTTTACTTGTTTTACCCCACGCAAGAACTTTATTACAAAATGAAGGAGCAAAACTAGTAGGATGAACAGTTGCTCCATGTTGAATAACTATTGTTGGAATATTCAGCTTTGAAGCAATTATTGAAAGACATCTTTCTCTTTCTCGGGAATCTGCTTCAAAAATTAAAAGATCAAATTTATTTTTTGAAAGAATTCTGTAAGAAGTTAAAATAAAATTGATTAATCTCTTAAAATTTGGAAAAACTGATTTGGGAATTTTTTTTTGAATAATAGGCCAAAATGATATATTAATATAAACGAAAATTTCTTTAAAACTTGGTAGCTCAGTGAATTTTTCCCATCTCTTCATTAATTTTGTATAAATTACATCTGTATGTTTGTCAGTTTTACTAGATCTATAAAACTCGTAAAATTTTCGATACGTGCCTTTTCTTTCAGGATTGATCTGAAAATTTTCCCGATTTTTTAAGATATTAGGGCGATCATCAAATAAATATAAATTAAAATTTTTATATCTTCGAAGGGCATTCACTACTGAATTATGATAACTATAACCATACATTAAGATATTTTTTCTTCCTTTCCTTCTGAATAATTTTACTTTTATTTCGGGAATAGCCCAAAAAAGTTTGAGTACTGTTTTCATTAAATGGTTAAAATATTTTGATGACCCTATAATGGTATTGATAGAATATTGCCCCTTAATTTCACTTATACTTGTTTCAGAAATATTAAGTCTTGTTGAGAAATCTACAGGTATTAAGTTTAAAGTTACATTCTTAATTGAGCAGATATATTCAAGAATTTCATTAATTTCTCTTATATGGGGATCTATGTTATCAAAAGCGATTATCTTATCTGGTTTTTCTTTATCTATTAGATTTATGAATACATGGAGATTTCTTATTGTTTTAGAAAAAAAATAAAACATTATTCTTTCTATTAATAATCCAAGTGATATTCCTTTTATTGTAAATAAATCATTATGCCAATTTTTACTTATATGAAATGCTAATTCGTCCATAATTACTGCCTCTTCTTCGGAAACATAATCCTCAAGGAGATAATATTTAACTTTCTTTGCTTTTAAAAATAACCTAATTTCAATAGTAAAAGCATATATTTTTGTTGAAGTATTATCGTTATATTCATTTTCTAGCTTTTTATGTTTTATGAAATCATCAATAGTATGTAAAAGTATTAATCTCTTCATTTTAATTAGCACTAATTACTTATAATCTTATAAATTTTAATAAGTTCTTCATAAACAAAAAGATTTAATATTTATTGTATTAAAAATTTTCCCAATTTCTATTTCTATTAATTAAATTATCTCTATTTGTAATATTTCTAATTTTTAGAAATTACATAAAATTTACATAATATTTGGTAATTTAGATAACGCTTTTGTAATTAAGGATATTACATAACATATATTATTAAATTTTATATGGTAAAAAAAATAAAAAATAATATGGTTATTTTATCTAAATTAAATGTGTTACCCGATGATAACAGTTTAATTAAATTTAATGATAGATTTATTTTAAAAATTGTCGAAAAGTTGAGAAATGATGGATTTCACTATTATATACTCCCTCAGCATCTCAACTTGCCATTTGGTTATATTTGTGAAGATATTTTAGTTGAAAATCCTTTTTAATTATATTTTAAATTTAAATTTTAAGGTAATTTTAGTGGAAAATTTAACTATAGGATTATGGCGAAATAAAGCTCCCAACAAGCCTTTAAAAAAAGGAATAAAATCTTATCCAGTAGAGCGTATATTCCCAAGTGGGAGGCAGGCATTGAGTTACAGTATAGAAAAAATGGATTTGGGTCGCACTAATCGCGTTGCCATACCTGAATGGAGTTCCCATTGTGTAATTAGTTCGGTTGGTAGATATGCTAGTCCTATCCCTATGAATGAAGTTGTCAATTTTAAAATTAATGTAGATGCGGTTCTATTATATGAACAATGGGGATGGCCAATTCGCTCTCAATTAAAATCTAAATTACTTGAAAAATTTAAAGACACTACTATTATTTTAGATAGAGTAGATTCAGCTGATTTACATAATGAAAATAGGATAAAATTCTATCCTGAAACTAATCAGATAGATATCATAAGTTTATCTAAATTACTGGGACTACCTGGAGGGGGTTTATTACAAATTAATGGAAAATATCTTACTTTTAATGCCAGCATTGTGGATGAAGAGATTAGCAAAAGTATTTGGAGCAGTGAAATAATTGAAAATTTCTATCCTAAATTTCTAAAGATTCATATGAATGATTTTGAGACATTACATCCTGAATTAAATAAGTGGCTATTAATTAACGATTTATCTAAAGCAATAGAAGAAGAAAATACTATAAGAAGAGAGAATCTCATAAAAATTATTGATAGCGAGCTATCCTCTATTTGGCCTGAGTGGATGATTAAAGCGTACAAAGATGGTGCTGCCCCCGGTATTGTCCCAATCTTAAAAAACCAACCTAAAAATACATTGTTAGAAGTTTGTAAATATTTTATGAAAACTTTTGGCGTTGAAACATCAATATATCATTTTAATTTCTCAGGTGATCCTATAGAACCTAAATATGAGATAATCCTGGCATTTCCCATACATGGAATGTTAAAAGATAAATTGGCTGGTTTTATAGAAATTATGACCAATTTTATTAAAAAATAAGCGAATTTCTTATTATTTCTAATATATTATTAATTATCTGAAATTTAAACCATGTTTTAGGCATGAAAATTAAAAAATACTATTTAGATAACCCAAAATGGGATGGATTTTGCCTTGAATCTGATGACTGCTGGTTTTGGCATACCTCAAATTGGATAGAATACACATTGGAATATTTTGGACAAGGTTCTGAACAGTTTTCCTTTTATATTGAAGATAGTAATCAAGATATTTTAGCAATTTGCCCTCTAATAAAATATAAAAACAGGTTTACTTTTGGGGGTTTTTTTGATCCAAATCCTGCATTAAGGAATAATCTTTCCCCTAAACTTTCAAAAAAATTATTAGGTGATATTTTTTTAGAAATTGATAATATCGCAATTAACAACGGAATCAAAGAGTGTACAATGAATATTTCTACGTTAACAAAGAATCGGTTAAAAAAATTTGCATTTAATTATTTAATGAAATACGATTTTGAAAACATTTCGTTAAATACACAAATTATTGATCTTGGAAAAGATGAAAGAACTCTTTGGGGTGAAATAAAAAAAAGTCATCGTTATGAAATAAAAAGAGGGAATAAATTGTTCAAATTCAAAATTGATTTACCTTACAGTAAAGATGATACAAAATTTAAAGAATTTAAAAATCTTCATCTTTTTGCTGCTGGCAGAATGACGAGATCAGAAAAAACCTGGGAAAAACAACTACAATGGAAAAATGGTGGTTATGCTGTAATCATTAATGCATATGTAGATGATACTCCAGTCGGAGGGATTTATACAATTCTATATAAAGATGGATCTTACTACACTAATAGTGCTAATCATCCAGATTACGAACATTATCCTATTTCTCATTCCATTCAATGGGAAATCATTAAATGGTTGAAACGAAATCGATTCAGATATTATGAATTAGGAATTCAACACTTTTCAGACCAACCCTATAATCATCCAAATAAGAAAGATATTGATATTAGTCTATTTAAAAGACATTTTGGAGGTTACACGATAACACATTATAGAGGTAAAAAGAGATATCTCCAGAATAAACAATCTCATAATAACTGAATTTTAATCAAAAAGTAATTGTTTATTTTTAATATGTTTATTTATATTTACAATTTCTGGATTCTCTTCAACAGCCTCTAATATATCGTAAATAGAAAAATCAATAGGCTTATTTTTTTCGACTAATTTCTTATAAAGCTTTCTGCACATCTCAAGATCTTCTGGTTCATCTATTGTTAATCTTAAGCCTTCGATTTTTTTCAGACCACTAATGTTATAATAATGAATTGAAAATAAATCGGGATGGAAATTGATAAATGAAGTAACATGCTCTTTATCTTTTTTTGATCTCGCCAATCGGAAAACTTTTTCTATTATTAAAAAGGAGAATATTTCAATGTCAAATCCTATTGGGATATTTGTCAATTCTTCCACAACGTTGTAAATAAAATCATAACAATTTTCTCGATAAAATTGGAGCATTTCATCGAGCATAAACGGATCTACAAATGGGCAATCTGAAGTGATTCTGATAATGGTATCTAAATTAAATTGCTTTGCACATTTGTAATATCTTTTTAGCACGTTATTCTCGCTTCCAATAAAATATGGAACATTGTTATTTTTCGCAATTTTAATTATTCCTTTATTTTCTTTACGACGAGTAGTACAAATAATAATCTCATCTACAAATTTACTTAATTTTAATCTTTTAATTAAAACATCTAAAATCGTATTATCATTACTTAATTTTTTCAAAACTTTCCCGGGAAGCCTTTTGGATCCCATCCTAGCTTGTACAATTATCCCTATCTTACTTGATGGCAAAATTTTAACAATCTTTGCTATTGTTAATCAATTTTTATTGAACTTTTTCAAATATTAAACTCATCATTGTTCCTGGATAAGGATGAGACGTATCATTTAGACTATTATTCTCTAAGAACTTTTTTACATTGTTTATAAATTTAATGGCATCATTATGAAAGTCTGCGTAAGGTGTATTTGCATAAGGATAAAGTAACCCTTTAAGTCCAAATCCTTGTTTTGCGAATAAAGTACTAATTGATGCTGCTGTGAATTGATGGTAATGGATGGGAGCAGTAATTTGATTCCAATCTGATTTATAAATAACAGAACATGGAGAATTGAAATCAGGAGTTGCACATATATATATTATTCCGTTTTCTTTTAAACAACGGTTAATAACTGAAAATATCTCATTAAAATCAAATAAATGTTCTATAACACCTCGTAATGTAATCAAATCAAAGAATTCTTCATATATTTTTGAAACTTCAGAAAATGTAATTATATCTTTAGAATGTTCAGATATATATTTCAACTCATAATTATTTACTTCATAACCATATTTACTCCAATTTTTTGGCATTGCATTAAGAAATTGCCCCGTAGAGCAACCATAATCAAGAACAGAAATTTTATCATTAAAGATATAAATTTTGATTAGTTCTACATCTAAATTATATTGTTTTTTCCTTAGTACAAATGACTCATCTTCGATATCAGGATCATATTCCTTGGCATATTCCTCGTCATAATATTTAATAAGATCAGTACTGCTCTTGACTCCAGGATAAAAGAATCCATGACCACATGAATTACATTTGTAGAGTTTAAATAATATTTTTTTATTTTCATCTTCTTTGATAGAACGATATTCCTCTACAATATCCCAAAATTTTGATGTAGATGAACATATTGGACAGCAAGGACTAGTTTTAACATTATTCATGTTTATCTCATCTAACAATCATTTTAATTTTTTCAAATAACACTTTATTAATTATCTTATTTTTTTTTGTAAAAGTTAAGGATCTTTTTAATTCCTTTTATAACATCAAATAAGTCCTCTTCAGTCATGGATGTCTGCAGGGGGATTGACACAGTTCTTTCAGAAACATATTCAGCTCGTTTAAGAATTCCTTTTTTAATCTCATATTTTTTTTTATAAAATGGTTGCTCATGTACGGCCTTATAATGAATACCTGTGCCAATATTTTCGCTATCCATAGCAGTTATAAAATTATACTTTGAAATTTGTAATTTGTCTAAATTTAGTAATATAGGGAATAAATGCCAAGCGTTTCTTCTATCTTTTTTATCTGGTGGTAATTCGATAAGATCATAGTTTTCAAATTCTTCAAAATATAGTTTCGCATATTTTGTTCTAGTAGCAATAATATCTTCAATTCTTTCTAACTGATGAATAGCTATCGCGGCATTAATATCTGGCAT
>SDBV01006583.1_pt1 | contig 16067 bp, 14 predicted proteins | sample 2277081 | NCBI WGS metagenome assembly SDBV01 (sample SAMN10402039, study PRJNA504765) | marine sediment metagenome | isolation source: marine sediment core GS10_PC15, 223 cmbsf | place: Arctic Ocean: Southern Knipovich Ridge | collected 2010
ACCTGCAGGTCTGTAACCATCCGAAATCTCCTAACTTAAGGAAATCCAGACAGCTTATTGTATCTGCCTAATATCCGGAAACTTTATTTGTCGCCGAAGGTAAGAATAATTGTCGCCGATCACCGTAACCCAGAGCGCGTAGAAATGCGCCGTTGACCAGCACATATAGTGCAGTCACTGCGATAGTCCCAATTGGCATGCTCCCCAAAAGCTGTACCAATTAAAGTGAGAGTATAATCGATAAGTTTGGTATATTATTAACACTAAATTTAGGAGATTATACTTATGAAGAAGCGGTTCAGTGGGCCACAGATTGTGGCAAAATTAAGACAGGCTGACGTATTAATCGGTCAAGGTAAGAATGTCCCGGCAGTCCGTGGGAGAACGGCTATGTTGAGTCATTCAACAGCAAGCTCAGGGATGAGTTTTTGAACCGGGAATTGTTTTTGCATATTGATGAATTAAGATATGTTGCGGATCGCTGGCGGATGGGTTATAATCATTATCGTCCGCACAGCAGTTTGGGGTATATGGCCCCGGCAGCGTTTGCGACGAAGTGTCTTGAGCAAGGCTCCGCTACGCTCCGCCTTCCTCAAGACATGGAGAATAAGTGTGAAATACTCTCATAACAACTGGTACAAGAAACAGTGGCAAGCCAAGTTACGTAATGAAAAATAACTTTACAGCACAAGTATTTATTGTCGATGATGACCCTTGTATACGAGATGCTATAGCTTTGAATCTCAAAGGTACTTACTGCGAATGCACTTGTTTTGAAAGTGCTGAAGATTGTCTACAACAATTACGCATACAAAACTGTGATTTGCTTGTTACCGATATAAGGATGCCCGGCAAAAGCGGCATAGAGCTTCTATACGAAGTCAAACGTATCTTCCCCTGGTTGCCGGTTCTTGTAATGAGCAGCTATGGTGATATCCCATTGGCGGTGAAGGCTGTGAAAACCGGGGCTATAAATTTTATAGAAAAACCCATAGAATGGAACGAGTTTATGCCGCTTGTTCGATCGATCGTGAAGCAAAATGACCCAAACAAAGTCCTCATGGGAAAACCATTAACAAAAATGGAAATGGTTATTTTGCGTCTAATCCTCCAAGATAAAAGTAACAAAGAAATAGCCCGAATACTTTACCGGTCAGTACGCACTGTTGAAGTACATCGCAGCCATATCATGCACAAACTTGATGTTGACAGTGTTGTTGGCTTGGTAAAAAGAGCTACTGCAATGGGTTTAGATAATACGATATGAAGGACCAGTCAAACATTTACTCAGTCTTTTATCAAAAAAGACCTATCAGTTAATGAATAGCTCAGTTGCCAACCTGTGCCCCTCCTGGGTTTTGAAAATCCCGTCAATTCTTTCTTTAGCCTTTTCCTTATTAGCATCAGGAAATTCTTCAGGAAAGTTTGCCAGCCAATCTGCATCCCAGACAATTCTAAACTCTTTGATATCAACATTTTTTGCCTCAGTATGGTTAGCAATTATTTGGCATATGCGCCCGATTAGCTCAGCCTCTACTCCATGTTTAGCTAAAATTTCTTTGATGAAGATAGCCCCTTCGACTTCCTGGAATTTGCCAGCGGTAGAGCTATGCTTGTTCTGAGCCTTGAATATGCCAATTTCGCGCAGAATAGTAGCGGCTTTAACTACGAGAGGATCACCACCTTCAACAAGTTGTATTTGCTCTGCGTACTTCAATACCTCAAGTACATGGTTTATTCGCTTTTGATCATCCCTGAATAATTTTTTCATCTCTTCGAGGAGAACGTTGCACAGGATGTTACTGTCTTGGCCGGCCAACTTACCGAGACATTCCTTGGCATATTTACACCATTCAGCACAACTTAGATCCAGTTTTGGATTTGTGATTAGCTTTCGGCACTTAGGGCATTTCAGCTTCGGATCATCCTTCCAGAACTCTATCGGTGCTCCGCATTTGAGGCAGTTAACCTCGAATATATCGTCCGGCTTCCAATATCGCTGATCCTGACCTGGGCATTTTGTCATATTTTTTCTCTCTGCTTTTGACTACAAACTTCGAACCCTTCGTAATGGTAATGCTTCATTATCGTATTACCTTTAAATGATTATAGCAAAGGTTAACATCGTATTTCAACATAAAGCTCCAGATTAAAGCGTAATGCTTGAGCAATGCCGGCTAAAATATCCGCGATATATAAATTCTTAGGATAACTGCAAAGAGCATTAAGAATTTGGTCGGTCTTAAGTCGCAAAATTACGTAGTTTCCACAGTAGTTTAGCTTTAAAGGTTTGTCGTATACTGAGTAGTGGTAGATTTCGCGTGTTGCCACAGAACAAATCAGGCTAGCGGAAAGGATAGATAGCAATGTCAATACTACCAAAACTTACGATTAGACGGCCTCTTGGCCATACAAAGACCACATCTTCTTGCCAGGAGTCAAAAAGTTCAAAGCCAATGACAAAAGTAGCTGCATTTGAGAAACACCCTGAAGTTCCGTCTCGGCCTGAATATGAACCGATTGAGAATCAACTTGCCTGTTTTCAGTACATTGGTAATATTTTCAAGCGGTGACTAGTTTTTATCTTTTGACCCATTAACCGTTGGAGTGTCAGCAGAGGTTGTGGTATTGTCTTCTGAGAAGGCTATGCTAAGGGGTGGGGTTCAACTTGCGGTTTTCTGCCTAAATTGAAATCACACTTGTTGGCTGAGTTGTTGAAATAGAGTCAGCGAGTGTTTTTTTTGTGCATCCTAAAAACGAAAACCAGAAGATATTATGAGACTTGAATATATTCCTACGACGTGTCCATATTGCGGATCGCTGGCGGATGGATTATAATCATTATCGTCCGCACAGCAGTTTGGGGTATATGGCCCCGGCAGCGTTTGCGACGGAGTGTCTTGAGCAAGGCTCCGCTACGCTCCGCCTTCCTCAAGACATGGAGAATAAGTGTGAAATACTCTCATAACAACTGGTACTAAAAACTGGAGCAGGCCAATATCACTTTGACACTTGAAGCTAACATTGGTAGATCGAGGTGATTCTTGAACTTGAGGTATATTGGTGTGCATAAAGAACTTTGGCAACAGCTTATTGAGCTTGACCGGCAGAAAACTTCACAAAGGGCAAAATGTCACTACAAATCTGACTCTGATTGTTACGTTATTACACTTTTAAACAGTGAATACGTGGTTAATCTTAAAAAGAGGGATGTTTTTTTAGTTCGGTCATCTTCCGAATCATCGATGGCGGGATTTCTGGAACAGCTTTGTATTCTGGCGTATTTGATAAGCTCCAAAGAATTGCCTCTGGCAAAGGGGCTTGTCAAGGCTGAATCCTTTCCTGGAGGTGCATTTTTCTTTCGCGGACCGCATGCTTTGCCTATTCCGAAATTAATAGAGGTTTTTAAGGGCAACCCCGGCCTGTTATGTGAGGCTGGTGGGCGATTGGGGGCTAAAAAGTGTAATTTTGGTGATGCATCTATTGAGCTATTGGTGCTGCCGCGATTCCCATTGACTTTTATAGTCTGGGCTGCTGATGCCGAATTCAGTGCCCGTGCTTCAATTCTTTTCGACCAAACGGTTTCTGAACAGTTGCCGCTGGACGCTATGTTGGCAGCTGTGAATTTAGCAGCCGATGCTGTCGTAAGGTCTGTTACTGAAAGTAGTTAAATTCATTTCTTGCATATCGTATATACTTTCCCATTGGTCTTATATTATTATGGTTGTTTAAGTATGAAATGTGATATTGGTATAAAAATACGTAGTTACCACAAAAGCTTAATTTCTAAGTATTTGCCATAATAAGTATTTCCCGCGGTTAGGGTAACTACTTACTAATTACTAAAATGACAGGTTTTGATTTGCAAAATGGTATAAAAATAGCAATAAGTGGCAAGGGGGGGGTTGGCAAAACCACAGTTTGTGCAATTTGGGCACAATTGTTTGCTGAAGAAGGATTCGATGTTATCGCTGTCGATGCAGACCCAGATACCAATCTTTGTAATGCGTTTGGTGTACCTCTTGAGCAAAGCCCTGAGCCATTGATTAAAATGAAGCAGTTGATTGCAGAGCGTACCGGCACGAACAAAGAGGCAGTAGGAGCATACTTTAAATTGAATCCGAATGTAGGTGATTTACCGGAAAAATACTGTCTGAAGCTGGATAAAATAAAGCCGCAAGCCGAAGGCTTAGAAGCTTCACTAAAATTGCTGATTTTGGGGTGTGTTGATAAAGCTGGTGCTGGTTGTGCGTGTCCGGAAGGTGCATTTCTAAAGGCTATGCTTACTCATACGATACTTCAGCGTCAGGAGGTGATTCTGGTAGATCTGGCTGCAGGAGTTGAGTTTATGGGAAGAGCAAGCGTTCAGGGAATTGATGTTCTTGTAATTGTGGTTGAGCCGGGCAGCAGGAGTATTGAGACAGCGGCAAATATAACGCGAATGGCACAGAAGCTGGGCGTTAAACATGTCGCGGGAATTATTAATAAAGTTACAGCACCAGAGCAAATTGAAGTCATAAAATCGCAATTAAAAGATTTAACTATACTTGCGGCCATTGATTATAATTCTGAGATTCAGCAGGCGGATTTGTGTCGCAAAAGTGTTTATCAGGCCAGTGTGGCACTTGTTGACAAGCTAAGGACGGCAAAGAATGCTTTGACAAAACTGCTTGGAATTGATATAAAAATCGGTTTTAGTGACAAATAGGTGATTCCTACTGCCATGGAGATGTATGTCTTTTTGACGCGGTAGTAACAAAATAGTTGGAAAATTCGAAGATGACGTTAGTTAAAAGTCTAATTGATGAGTATTTTTATGGACGCTAAAAAACGAAGTGATGACAAAGCAGCACAGCAAATGGTAGAACATATGAGCCAGGCTGGTCAGGAAAATGTCTGGGACAGGCTCGACAAACAACTGCCTCAATGCGGTTTTGGCAAGCAGGGAATCTGCTGTAGAATATGTACAATGGGGCCTTGCCGAATTACCAAGAAAGCACCTCTGGGTGTCTGTGGCGCGGACGCGGATACGATTGTTGCCCGCAACTTTCTCCGAGCGGTAGCAGCAGGTACCAGTGCTCACAGCGATCATGGTCGAACTGTAGCAGAATTATTTCTGGCAGCAGCTAAAGGACATACCAAAGACTACCGCATTAAGGACGCTGAAAAGCTTCGAAGATTAGCTAAGGAACTGGGCGTCGAAACAAAGGATCGGACAGATAATGACATTGCCGTTGATGTGGGGAAAATTGCACTTGCTGAATTTGGTAAAAGTGACGGTACGCAATTGATGACTCTACGGGCACCGGCGCCAAGACAAGAAATCTGGAAAAAGAAAAACGTTACTCCGCGTGCAATTGATCGTGAGGTAGTTGAAGCTTTGCATCGAAGCACAATGGGCGTTGACCAGGATTACAAAAGTTTACTTATGCACGCCAGCAGGACGGCTTTGGCAGACGGCTGGGGCGGCTCAATGCTCGCAACAGACCTTCAGGATATTTTATTTGGCACTCCTTCGCCAGGCAAAGGAGAGGTTAACCTTGGTGTGCTGGAATCGGATGAGGTAAATATTATAGTTCATGGGCATGATCCTTTGATGTCTGAAATAATAGTTGAAGCAGCTTCGGACCCTGAGATGATCGCCAATGCCAAAGCCGCTGGTGCTAAAGGCATTAATGTCGCAGGTATTTGCTGTACGGCAAACGAACTTCTGGTTAGACATGGTGTTCCTGTGGCGGGTAATTTTCTATGCCAGGAATTGGCGATTGCTACCGGAGCGGTGGAGATGATGGCTGTAGATGTGCAATGTGTGATGCAGGGGCTTGCTAAAATAGCTTCTTGTTATCATACAAAGTTGTTTACCACAGCACCTCAGGCAAAGATTATAGGGGTTGAACATGTTCAGTTGGAAGAAGAAAATGCTTTGAAAATCGCTAAAAAGTTAGTCATCGCTGCGATAGATAATTATAAGAACCGCGGCGATATTAATATTCCATCGGAAAAAGAAGCTGGTGTCATGGGGTTCACTAACGAATCTATTAAGTATATGCTTGGTGGTAAATTTCGAGCGAGTTATCGACCGCTAAATGATAACATTATCAATGGTCGAATCAGAGGTATAGCTGGGATTGTGGGTTGCAGCAATCCAAAGGTGCTTATGGATTCCACCCATACGGAACTTGCCAAAGAGTTAATAAAAAGGGATGTTCTGGTGCTGACAACAGGTTGTGCAACGATTGCATGTGGTAAGCAGGCTCTGTTGAATCCGAAGGACGCTCTGGAGTTGGCTGGTCCCGGTCTTAGAGAAGTGTGCGAGACTGTTGGGATACCGCCTGTTCTGGCGTGCGGAAGTTGTGTTGATAATAGTCGTTTGCTTGTGGCTGCCTCTGAAATTGTTGCAGAAGGTGGTCTTGGTGAAGACCTGAGTGACTTACCCTGGGCCGGGGCGTGTCTTGAGTCAATAACCGAAAAGGCTATTGCTATCGGTCAGTATTTTGTAGCTAGTGGTGCTCTTGTAATTTTTGCTAAAGAACTGTTCCCCTATCTGGGTAGTGACAATGTCAAAAATTACCTGCTTGAAGGCATAGAAAAAGATTTTGGCGGCCATTGGGCTTTGGAATCTGATCCCGTCAAGGCAGCAAAAATGATGTTAGAGCATATTGAAAGTAAGCGTGATAAGCTTGGTATAAACGAAACGACAGAGCGTAAACTTTATAGTATGGAAGAACGTCGGGCATTAGAAGTCTGAAAAGCAAAATAAATCTGATAAAAGGAGATTTTATAGATGTCAAGAGTTATAGCTTCGGCTGCAATCTGCGGTGCTCATAAGATAGCTAAACAAGCAAAAGAAACTCTGGCAAAGGCTATTGAGCAAAAAGGTAAAGATTGCAAGGCGGAGTTCCCAAACACCGGGTATTATTTGCCGATTATTTATTCGATGACAGGTCGCGAGGTTCAAACACTCGCAGACATGGAACAAGTATTGGAGGATATTAACGCATTGCTTCCAGAGCCGGTTGCCGAAGAAATGTGGCTTCCTTATCTTGGTCCGGCTCTTGATGCAGGTATGGCTACGCTATTTGCTGAAGAAATAATCGAAGCATGTAAATATTTGATAGGCCCAAGTCCGGTCGGCGATCTTTGGCTTGGAGCGGCGGATGATGTAATCCTACGTGAGAGGGGTATCCAGTTTGTAGATGGTTCGGCGCCTGGTTTTGCAACTATCGTTGGTGCTGCGCCAGATGTTGAAACAGCGGTTAAAATCGCATTGAAATGTCAGGAGCGAAGTTTATATGTCTTTATGTGCGGTCATAATAACGGCACAACGTTTTCGCAGCAGTTGGTCGAAGGCGGTATACAATTAGGCTGGGAAACCAGGCTGGTTCCGTTCGGTCCGGACATAACCGCTGCAATATATGCTCTTGGATTTGCCAGTCGTGCCGCACTTAGTTTCGGTGGTGTCAAGGCGGGTGATTTCACTCGAAACCTTTTGTATAACAAGAACAGAGTTTTTGCGTTTGTTGTAGCTTTGGGTGAGGTTACCGATGAATGGTATGCTACCGCAGCGGGTGCCATCAACTACGGATTCCCTGTTATAGCCGACACGGATATTCCCCAGATACTTCCAACCGGTGTATGTACCTATGAGCATGTAGTTTCCAATATACCTCATGATAAGATAATAGAAAAAGCCATCGAAGTGCGAGGTCTTAAGATAAAAATCTCGGAGGTTCCGATACCAGTTCCATACAGCCCCGCATTTGAGGGCGAACGAATCCGCAAAGAAGATATGCACTGTGAATTTGGCGGACAAAGGACCTCTGCATTTGAATGGCTTACTATGCGTGATACTTCTGAAGTCGAAGATGGCAAAATAGAACTCATAGGTCCCGACATTGACTCTGTTGAACCCGGAGGAAGGCTGCCGCTGGGAATATTAGCGGAAGTTTCGGGCCGAAAGATGCAGGCTGACTTTGAGCCTGTACTGGAAAGGCAAACACACACCTTCCTCAATGAAGCGCAGGGGATCTGGCACATGGGGCAACGAGATATTATTTGGGTGCGAATCAACAAAGAAGCTGTCAAAGCAGGATTCAAAATAAAACACCTCGGAAGCATCCTTCATGCAATGCTCCATGATCAGTATTCAAGTATTGTTGACAAAGTTCAGGTAAAACTTTACACCGAGGAAGAGAAAGTTTTAAAGCTGCGTCAGCAAGCGATTAATGCCTACGGACATCGCGACGCCCGTCTGGCAGATATGACTGATGAAAGCGTTGATACGTTTTATTCCTGTACTTTGTGCCAAAGTTTTGCTCCCACTCATGTATGCGTAATTACACCGGAAAGAAGCGGGCTTTGCGGAGCATACAGTTGGCTCGATGGTCGGGCCGCATATGAAATAAAGCCTACTGGTCCTAATCAGCCTATAGCCAAAGGCAACACTGTAGATGAGAAACTTGGCCAGTGGGAAAAGGTCAATGAATTCATAAGTTCGGCTTCTCAGGGTAAGATAGAAAAGATGAGTGCTTATTCAATGATCGCCGATCCTATGACAAGCTGTGGCTGTTTCGAGTGTATATCAGCTTTATTGCCGTCAACAAACGGCATCATGATTGTTAATCGTGAGTTCTCAGAGATGACACCGTGCGGAATGAAGTTTTCTACATTAGCCGGTGCTGTCGGTGGAGGCAATCAGGTTCCGGGTTTTATCGGGCATTCCAAGCATTATATCAGTTCTAAAAAATTCATATCTGCCGAAAGTGGAATTCAGCGTATCGTATGGATGCCTTCTGCACTCAAAGAAGAAATCAAAGACGGACTTATTAAGAGAGCAAATGAACTTGGCATGAATGGGGAAGAATTTTTATCTAAGATCGCCGATGAAAAGACAGCAACCATCGAGGAAGAAGTGTTGGAAGTTATTACAAAGAACAATCATCCTGTAGTTGATTTGGAGCCAATGTTCTAAAAGGTCTGACTCTATTTTAGAAATCTTATGACTCTTCCTATGGAAAGAGTAATTATGGAAGAAAAACATGAACATCTTGAAAGCGAGATCAATGACTTGAAAAAGGAATTGGAAAATTTTCAGAAGGAGAAGGAACGTGTCAGGGCTATCATCGGTAAAATCGGCGGTGTGCCCAAATTTCGTACAAAGCTGGTAAATGTTTTATTTATTGTGGTGATTGTGACTTCTGTAGTAGTTTCAGTAGTAGTTGGTGAAAAATGGCGACTTTTGATGATTGAACTTGCGACAGTAGCGCTTTCAGTGAAGATTATCTACCTGATACATTGTCAGATGCGTATTAATCACTTTAAGTTTTGGATACTTTCATCTCTTGAGTGGCGGCTTAATGAGATTATGAAGCTTATAAAGCAAATGAAAATTCAGGACGTATGAAGAAATTGTACAGTTACAAAAAGTTCGGTTTAAAACGGATGATTTACAAAAATTAAAGGAAAGTATGTTATGGCACTAACAGGATTAGAAATTTTTAAGCTTTTGCCAAAAACTAACTGTAAGAAGTGTGGTATGCCTACATGTTTGGCATTTGCGATGCAGCTCGCTCAGAAAAAGGCCAAATTAGGGGACTGTCCCGATGCTTCCGAAGAGGCCAAACAAACGCTGGCAGCAGCAGCGGAACCTCCGATACGATTGATAAAGTTCGGCACCGGAGATAACGAGGTGCAGGTTGGCCAGGAAACGGTATTGTTTCGACATGAAGAGAAATTTTACAATCCCACGATTTTGGCTGTTAGTGTTTCGGATAAGCTTTCCGGTGATGCCTTGCAAAAACGTATTGAATCCATAAACGCACTTCAATTTGAGCGTGTGGGACTCAAAATCGGAGCAAGGTCAATCGCTGTTATTAACGATAGCGATGAACCTGAAGCCTTTGCCAAAGCGGCGGCGACTGCTAAAGACTCAAGTGATCTGGCTTTAATTCTTTGCTCAGATTCTCCAGAAGCGATTGCTGCTGCTATCTCCAAAACTGCCCAAGATAAGCCTTTAATTGCGTCGGCAAAAACTGATACCGCCGAAGCAATGGCTAAAATCGCCAAAGAAAACGATTGTCCACTTGTGGCCAAAGCCGGATCCATTGAAAACCTTGCTGATCTAACTGAAAAAATCAAAGCACAAGGTGTAGAAAATATTATAATGTGTCTCGAAGGATCAACTTTAGCTGACCAGTTACATGCTATTACCAGAATGCGGGCTTTGTCGCTGAAAAGAGTGTTCAGGCCGCTGGGTTATCCGGTATTGTCGATTGTTGGAGACGGGGACACAGACCAACAAGCTGCCGCCGCCACAGGCCTTATCTGTAAGTACTGTGGTATCGTGATAGTCGACACCGTTGAGCCATATGCATTTTTGCCTATGCTGACAGCAGTAATGAATATATATAGCGACCCACAGAAACCAATTCAGGTGGAACCTAAAGTATATGATATTAGCGAACCTGATGAGAATTCACCCGTTATTTTTACAACAAATTTTTCGCTGACTTATTATACCGTCGAATCGGATGTGGAAGCCAGTAGAGTGCCATGTCATATTCTCGTCGTAGATACGGAAGGCACAAGTGTGCTGACCGCATATTCTGGTGACAAACTTAATGAAAAAGTAGTTGCTGATGCTATGAGCAAATATAAGGTTGAGAGCATGGTAAAGCATCGCAAACTGATAATCCCCGGCTATGTGGCAGTAATGAGCGGGAAACTTGAAGAGGCTACCGGCTGGGAGGTTATGGTTGGACCAAGAGAATCATCGATGCTGCCAAAATATCTACAGGAAGTCTGGAAATAATGGAACAAGCCAAAGAGAAAAAATGTCTTGTCAGTTTCGAGCCAAGCGGCCTCAAGGCTAAGGTTCCTGTAGGGACCACCCTGCTTGATGCAGCCCACAAAATCGGTGTTTACCTTAGCAGCATTTGTGGTGGAGATGGCTACTGTGGCAAATGCAAAGTGATTGTCAACAAAGGGCAGTTCCAAAGTAGGCCAACTACTTTGCTGACTCCAGAAGAGGTGAGGGAAAATATTGTCCTGGCCTGCCAAACGAAAGTTTTTTCTGATATGACCATAACAGTACCTAAGTGGCATTCTTTAGAGACAGGGCAAATACTTATAGATAGTGATGTAAGGCGGTTTAGCAATCTGAAAAGGGAAACTGAAGTTGTTGACTTTGAGTTAGATCCACTTGTACAAAAGCTTTATCTGGAAATGACACCCCCAAGCCTTGAAGATCATACCGCGGACCACGAACGTTTATATTTGGCCATCCGCCAGAAGTTTGATGCTCCAATAATTCAAACCGGTTTTCGTATCCTCCAGAAACTTTCTCCGCTGCTGCGAAGTTCGGGTTACAAAGTTACAGTAACAATAGGTCGACGAGGTGGTACTACGGAAGTTGTTGATATCGAAGCTGGGGACCGCTGTAGGAGGAATTTTGCTGTTGCAGTAGATCTCGGCACAACCACGGTAGTAGCTCATTTGATTGATTTGACTAATGCTGCCACTATTGATACCGAGGCTACCTATAACAGCCAAATAAGTTTCGGTGAAGATTATATTCGCAGGATCATTTACGGCGAACAAAACAATGCCTTCGATGAGTTACAAAATCGAATTGTTCACGATGTCAATGACTTGATTATGACACTGGCTGTCAGGAATAAAACCGATTTGCAGGATATAACGGCCTGTGTATGTTCCGGCAACACCGCAATGGTGCATTTTTTGTTGAACCTTGACCCAACTGGTATTCGCAGGGAGCCATATATTGCATCGGCAAGTTTTGTGCCTCCAATCAGAGCCGCCGAAGTTGGTATTCAGATTAATAAACGAGGTTTATTATTTTGCCTGCCCAGTGTTGCAGCTTATATAGGTAGTGACATAGTGGCAGGTGTCTTGACAACTCAGATTTATGCTAAAGAAGGAACCTCGCTTTTTGCCGATATCGGTACAAATGGCGAGGTGGTTCTTGGCAATAAAGACTGGTTGATTTGTGCCTCAAGTTCAGCAGGACCTGCATTCGAAGGAAGCGGAGTTAAACATGGCATGCGGGCAGGAACTGGTGCCATTGAAAAATTTACAATTCTCCCGGATAATTCCATCGAATTGGCGGTAATCGGAAACAGCCACCCGGTGGGTATTTGTGGCTCAGGACTGCTGGATATCTTGGCTGAATTATACACACACAGAATCATAGATCGGACCGGGCGTTTCAGCGTTACTGGTGACACAAGATTAACAGAAGCAAATGAGGGATTACAGTTTCAGTTAGTACCAGCAGATAACGATCATCCGGAAATAGTAATTACACAGGCAGACAGCGATAATTTAATTCGCTCGAAAGCTGGAGTTTTTGCTGCTATTCGAGTGCTTATGGAGGCTACCCAGACAAAACTTGAGGATTTGGATGCGGTTTATCTTGCCGGCGGGTTTGGTAATTTCCTGAACACCAAACAGGCGGTAATTGTCGGAATGCTGCCTGATGTACCGTTAGAAAAGATTCATTTTGTTGGCAATACATCTATCACAGGAGCAAAAACTGTACTGCTGAGTCAAAAAGCTCTCGATATATCTGAGGGAATTGCCAAAAGTATGACATATTTTGATTTAATGAGTCATCCGACATATATGGAAGAGTTCATCAGAGCAAAGTTTTTACCCCATACAGATTTGTCCCTGTTTCCAACGGTATGCTCTGTTAGTTAGTAAATAGAAGGAAATGACGTCATGGCAGTAACTATTGCTATAAGTGGAAAAGGCGGTTCAGGTAAGACAACTTTATCTGCGATGATTATAAGGACGCTTATGGAACAATCGGCAGGGTCTGTCCTTGCTGTCGATGCTGACCCTAATTCATGTCTTGGTTTGACAATGGGTGTGGAAGTGACAGAGACCATTGCCGGCATTCGAGAACAAGCCCTTGCGAAAAAACCTGGTAATGGAGGTATGGACAAGACACGGTTATTTGAATATGGTATCCAGCAGGCAATTACCGAGGCTAAAGGTTTTGATTTGCTCACTATGGGTCACCCCGAAGGGCCATCCTGTTATTGTGCTGCGAATAATCTTCTTCGAAGCTTTATGGACAAGTTAAGCAATGCATACAATTTTGTGGTTCTTGATAATGAAGCTGGGATGGAGCATCTGTCCCGACGAACTACAAATAATGTTGATTTGCTTTGTATTATAGCTGGGCCTGGACCTATAGGTCAGATTACAGCTAAAAGAATTTTCGAACTTACCCAACAGTTACCCATCGCCGTAAAACGTACAGGGATAATATGGAATAGAGCTAATAGCGTTGGAAACATAGATGGAATAGAGAACTTTGGTTCTGTGCCATATGACAAAGAAATACTTGATTGTGCTATGCAGAACAAAACCATATTTGATATTAAAAAAAACAGTCCTGCATTTTTGGCAATGCAGGCAATAGTTAAACAAATATTAAACATTAAGCAAGGCTGATTAGTCTTACAAATTTTGGAGAACATCAAATGCAAATACCTGAAATTGCAGAAAGTTTCGCCGGCTCAGTAAATAGGGTTACACTTGGAGCTACTAAAGATAACGGTGGCACACGCAGTTCAACCGTAACTATAGGAGGAGCAAGAAATGTTGTTTATGGTGGCTCAAGTACTGACGCTGGTGAAAGGCCGGTCATCGCCATGGATGTTCTTGACATAAGGCCAGAAGACTGGCCGGAAAATCTTACTGAACCCTATAAAGATGTGCTGGGAAGCCCCGGAGACTGGGCTAAAAAGTGTGTGGATGAATTTGGAGCAGATATGATCTGTGTAAAGTTTGAGGACATCCACCCAGACAAAGCCGACAAAGATGCTTCATCTGCCGCCAAAGTTACCAAGGAAGTCCTCAGTGCAGTGGGCGTCCCTCTGATACTCTGGGGATGCGGTAACAACGAAAAAGACAATGAGGTTATGCCGAAAGTAAGCCAGGCTGCAAAGGGCGAAAACTGTCTTATCGGAACAGTTGAAGAGGACAATTACAAATCTCTAACTGCAATTGCCCTGGCAGACGGCCATCATCTTATAACTAAGGCTCCTTTGGATATTAATATTGCAAAACAAGTTAATATCCTGGTTTCCGATATGGGCTTCGCTTTGGAAAAAATAGTAACATTCCAGGCCACTGGTGCTTTAGGCTATGGGATTGAGTATGCCTATTCGATACAGGAGCGACAGCGACTTGCTGTTCTTGCTGGCGACAAAATGATGGCAATGCCAGTTATCTGTGATGTCGGCTATGAATCATGGCGGGTTAAAGAAGCTAAGCTTGCAGATATGACCGAGTGGGGCGACGTCAAAGATCGGGGTCCGATGTGGGAGGCTACTACTGCAATCTGCCTGCTGCAGGCTGGTGCTGACATAATTCGGATGCGCCATCCTAGGGCTGTGGCCACTGTTAAGAACTTTATTAACCAGATGTGGCAGTAAGATAAATATATTTATGTGATAGAAAGAAAGGATATTTACCATGATTCTAATCGGAGAGCGAATTAACGGAATGTTTGAAGATGTTAAACAGGCTATCACAGGCAAAAACAAACAGGTAATCCAGAGCCTTGCCAAAAGGCAAACTGAAGCAGGCGCAAGCTATCTTGATGTAAATGTTGGTACTGCTGCGGCTGACCAGGAGGGCACAATGCAGTGGCTGGTTGAAACAATCCAGGAAACCTGCTCGACAGGGCTTTCTTTAGACTCCCAGAAACCTAATGTCATTGCTGCTGGATTGAAAGTGATCAATGCTGACAATGGTGTTCTGCTTAACTCTACCCCCTTGAACAAGAAATCTGACGAGGAAGTGTTGGACAAATTCATTGAAATGGCAAATCAAGCTGGGCCAAAGGTATCGATTATCGCCCTGACTATGGATAAAAATGGTGTGCCTCAGGATACCGATACGCGTGTGGCTATAGCAGCAGAAATCGTACAAAAAGCAATGGAAAAAGGATTTGGTACACAAAAACTGTTCATTGATCCGATTGTTTTGCCCGTCAAAGTTCCAAATGCTCAGGTTCAGCCGGGAAACATTCTTGGTGCAATGGAGCAAATACAATATCTGGCGGACCCTGCTCCCCATATGACTATAGGTCTATCTAATCTTTCTCAGGGTACAAAGGAAAGGAGCTTGATCAATCGTGTATTTCTCGCTATGGCTATTTCCAGGGGACTGGATTCCGCAATTGTTGATGTGCTTGACCAAAAGCTGATGGATGTAGTGGCGACCGTCGAAGTGCTAATGAACAAGCAGCTTTATTCTGACAGTTATCTGAAGGTATATCAGAGTTCAAAATAGACATTGTATCTGGTGGCAGTTAATATTGTTCATGAAAGGCATTTTATAAAATTTGTAACCAGCTTATCGTTGTGAGCAAATTAGTGGTTAGATGGCCATGACAGATAACTCTAAAGCACATATTCTTGTGGTTGATGATGATTCCTGCATCCTCGATTCAGTAACCTTATTCCTAAAAAAAGCGGGATATGAATGTACATGCTTCGAACAGGCTGACGATTGCCTGGAATATTTGCGCCAACTACAATTAATCATAAAAGAGGATAGAACTAATATCAGGAGTAATGAGCTTGCGGATAGTTTAGGTACGAACCCTCCACAAGTCAGGAGAGACCTGTCTTTTTTCGGTGGATTTGGAAGGCCTGGGGCAGGCCACCTTCCTTGGGCTGCGGCTTAGGTTCAATGATATTGTTACCAATGCCTTGATGTGGCCTCTCTGTATGGTAATGCTCAATATACTCATTAATAACATACCTGAGATGCCGTTTTCCCAGGATGAGCATTTTATTAAGGCACTCAGATTTGATGCTCCTGACAAACCTCCGGTACATTCTTGCCCTGGCCGATTAACACGTTTAGGTTACAGGAAGATTAGCATAAACCATTGACCTCTCAAGTGTTAAATGGTAAAGTGCTTTTACAATTTGTAGGAAATGTGTATTTTTGTACTCCATGAGGATGAGATAAAGTAATGAAACTTAACCGCGGTATAATGTGGATGACGTTGTTAGCAATAG
>SDBV01006584.1_pt1 | contig 16066 bp, 13 predicted proteins | sample 2277081 | NCBI WGS metagenome assembly SDBV01 (sample SAMN10402039, study PRJNA504765) | marine sediment metagenome | isolation source: marine sediment core GS10_PC15, 223 cmbsf | place: Arctic Ocean: Southern Knipovich Ridge | collected 2010
TTTTTCCCAGCTACTGCGTTACCAAAATACTCATTTAGCGATGCTAAACTCCGTTTTTGGTGCCTTGTATCTGAAAAAAATACCTGTGTTGGTATTCCAAAAGGAATTAATAGAGGTGCCCTTAAGGGCAAGTTACAGCAACCATGCCTCGGGCTACAATTCTTGACATTTTACTATCCAGCCTATTTTAATTTGAGTTGGACACAAGATTTACATGTTTAAATACGTAAAAACAGAAAAACAACACTATACGTCATTGCGAACGAAGTGAAGCAATCTCTTGCAAATAAACAGATTGCTTCTTTCTCCTTCATCGTCATCGTCATCGCAATGACGTATTATGACTTAATTAACAGCATGTTAAGCATCGTACTCACGTTATTTCGATACTATGTAATTATTCTCCAAATATCATAATCTGTCATACCACAAGCTGAGTGTGTTTTATTTTTTTATAAAAATGCTATCTTTATGCATTATGATTATAAGAAAAAAAAATAATCCATACCAAAATAGTCTTCCCGGTCAATTCCGGGATAGTATACTTATAAAATCAAAATTCACTCGAAACATGAAAAAAAGAACACGTTATTTTTTGTTGGCGCTGACATTTGCTACCACACTTGCCTACGGTCAGGACGATATGCTCTGTCAGGGAGAATATTATAAAGAAAAGGAAGCCGCCAAAATTTTAAATAAAACGCAGGAAGAAATTACCACCAAAGAAAAATGGGAAGCCAGGACCGAAATAATTCGTGCCGGAATTCTTACAGGTGCAGAATTAGAAACATTCCCTGAACGAAATCCATTAAATGTCGTTAGAAAAGACCTTCGTCGCTATGGATCATATACTGTAGAGAACATTGCTTTTGAAAGCCTTCCCGGTGTTTTTGTGACCGGTTCACTGTATGCTCCGGCGAAGCCAAAAGGAAAAATAGCAGGCATCCTGTCTCCCCATGGGCATTGGTCCAAACCGAACGATTATGGCAGATACCGCTCAGATGCACAAAAAAGAGCGGCCGCACTAGCCATGATGGGTGCATATGTGTTCACGTACGATATGGTAGGATATGGTGAAATGGGTGATCATGGTTGGGAGCATAGGCGTCCTAAAACGCTCAAATTACAACTGTGGAACAGTATCAGGGCAGTTGATTTTATGCTTACGCTTGATAAAATTGACAAAAAGCGGATTGGTGTTACCGGAGCTTCAGGAGGGGGAACTCAGACTTTTCTTCTTGCAGCAGTTGACTCAAGAATCGCAGTATCCGTTCCGACTGTCATGGTTTCCGCACACTTTTTCGGCGGTTGTGTAGGCGAGAGTGGTATGCCCATTCACAAAAGCGACCACCATCAAACCAATAATGTTGAAATCGCATCCTGCTTTGCCCCAAAACCCCAGATGATTATTTCAGATGGCGATGACTGGACGAAAAACAATTCTAAAGTTGAATATCCATTCATGCAACATATTTATGGATTGTACGGCAAAAAAGACAATGTAGGTCATGTTCATCTGCCCAAAGATGTACATGATTACGGAATCAACAAGCGACTGGCGATGTATCCCTTTATGGCAGAACACCTGAAATTAAAACTTAAAAATATTCAGGATGAAAATGGAAAAATATCTGAAGGAAAAGTAGTTATAGAAGATTATGCTAATTTCAAGATTTTCACTGATGAAAATCCACTACCGGCGCATGCAGTAAAGTCAAATGATAAAGTGATCTGGTAAACGTTAAGTTGGGAGTCTGGAGACGCAAAATTAAAGTCGGGAGACGGAAGTCAGAAGACAGAAGCAAATTCATGTTTTTAAACTTTTGGCATTTAGCTTTTAGCCTTTAGCTTTTAGCTTTTAGCTTTTGGCATTTAGCTTTTAGCTTTTAGCCTTTAGCCTTTAGCTTTTAGCTTTTAGCTTTTAGCCTTTAGCTTTTAGCTTTTAGCTTTTAGCCTTTATCTTTTAGCTTTTTACTATTCCCCTTGAACTACTAAATCATCAGTATAAATTATGAGGCAAATAATACGTTTTCAGCTACCCCTTATTTTAGCAATTACCCTTTCCGGGTATTTAGCTTTTAGTCAGGAATCGAAATGGGATGGGCCACAACCTAGGATCATGGAGAAATTGAAACACATTTCCTATAAATTCGATCACTATGAAACAGTATTAAAACCTGATAAAGACCAGGCGGAGTATTGGGCAGGTGCTACCATCGGTAGTCAGAGACGAAAATGGGATTTTCTGGATGGCGGCACGAATGCGAAGTCCTGAGCATCCAAGAGGATTGCGTGGTTTTGAGATTCGGATTCTAAAAAGCTCAGATGGCATCAATTTCACAAAAGTGCATGAGATAAGGCGAGAATCTGTACCGATTCCAGGTTTTGAGCGCCCAGCACTACTTATCGATCCAATTACGAAAAAGTTTAAATTGTATGCTTGCGGGCCATGGAAAAAAGGTCCATGGTCCATTATCAAATTTGAAGACGCTGATGATCCGACACAGTTTAAAGCCAACACTGCCAAACCGGTGATCCAGGCGCCGTCAAAACAATATGAACGTGATGTCTCGGTTTTAGAATACAAAGATCCGTTTATACTTTATGCTGATGAAAATTACCATTGCTATGTCACCGGTTACATCAGAAGAAATGAACGCTTGTTTCATTACATCAGTACAGACGGAGAAAACTGGGAACCGGTTGGTGATGTCAATCAACCCATCCTGGACCTCAACGGATGGCACAATTTTTTTATCCGGCCAGCCTCTGTGGTGCCCCTGGGAATTGGATACCTTTTTATCTATGAGGGATCGAGTACTACCTGGTTCGATCCTGTTTACAATGTAGTCACTGGCATAGGATTTACATTTGATCTTCATAACATAACGGATCTGACACCAGATTCTCCTTTGATTATAAGCGATACACCGGGAGATTTTTACACCTGGAGATATTCCCACTGGATGATGGTAGACAAAGAACTATTTGTATACGCTGAGGTTGCCAATCCTAACAATTCACATGAAATCAGACTGTTCCGCATACCGATGGAATAAATGATAAATTGAGGCCGTCACTTCAAGACAGCCTCATTAATTGCCATTTTTTCATTCTGTCATGTAGACCCTTTTATATTTTTACTATCTTACCTCGATGAAGAAAAAAGAGTGCCCATCCTGTGCCATGGAAATCGATAAAGACAGTACCATCTGCCCGATTTGTTCCTACGAATTCCCTCGGCCCAATAAACTACATCAATGGATTGCTATTCTACTGGTGATTTTATTTCTCTTGTATTTTATCTTTTAACATAATACTATCAATAAGTGCCTGGCTTAGTTGCCATAATTTTTTTCCATTTTCTTTATTCACAGCCTTTTCATCCATTTCCTTTTGCTGCATTAAAAACATGTAATCAATGGATTTTTTCGCACTATTGGATTCTGAAATAAAATACAAAATCGGATCGCTTGCCTTTTCCGGAGATTTGAAAAAGATGGAAAATACCAGCTTTAACAATGGCTGCATCAACTTCGGAGCCTCCCGGGCGATGTTGGAATTAACCGGCCCCGGACATAGAACTCTGATTGGAATCTGTTTACGCACTTCTGAAAGTCGCTTCGACAATTCATTGGCAAACGTGGTAAGCAAAAGCTTATAATATCCATACCTTGATACTGTCTCATTAATTCCATAATCTTCATATTTTCCAAACTTTTCCCATTCAAACTCCTTAGGATTTCGATGGCTTTCAGATGATACAATAATTATTTTTGATTTTCCCGACTTAAGAATACTGCGATTAATTAATTGGTTGATCAGGTAAAAAGGAGCCAACTGGGAATTTAATCCAAGTTGAAATGTTCAACACACATACAAGAAATCAAATTCAAATCATTTGATATCGAATTTGTTACCTTCGCACAATTATTCTAACATAAGTAATTCATATTGAACTTCAATCCTAAGGATATTGACCTTCCTATCACTAAGATCATCGATGAGGTAAGGGGAAAACTGAGCACTGAAAATACCCTAATTGTCAATGCATCAACAGGTGCCGGCAAAAGCACTATACTACCCTTAGCCCTTCTCGATCAGCCTCTTTTTAAGGGGAAAAAGATTTTAATGCTGGAACCCAGAAGGCTAGCCGCGCGAACCATTGCCGTCCGAATGTCGGATTTATTGGGGGAGCAGGTCGGGGAAACAGTGGGCTATCGGATTCGCTTTGACAATAAAGTAAGTGACAAGACTAAAATCGAGGTACTTACAGAAGGCATTTTAACCCGAATGATCCACAGCGACAATGCTTTGGAAGGAGTCGGAATTGTGATTTTTGATGAATTTCATGAACGCAGCATTCACGCTGATGTGGCCTTGGCATTGTGTCGGGAAGCCCAACAAATATTGCGTCCCGACCTTCGGATCATGATCATGTCTGCCACGCTGGATATGCCCCAGCTTACAGAGCTTCTCAAAGCGCCTGTAGCAGCATGTGAAGGGAGGCAATACCCGGTAACAATCAACTATACGGGACAGCAAGATGAATGGATGCTCCCGGAATTGACAGCTCAAACGGTAAAGAAGGCTGTAAAGGAAAATAAGGAAGGCGATGTGTTGGTTTTTCTTCCCGGAAAGGGGGAAATAAAAAAATGTGAAGAAATCCTGAGAAAGTCTTTAAATAGTTTTTCCATTCATCCGCTTTATGGTCAACTCCCCCAGGGGAAACAATTCGCAGCTATTTTTCCAAGTAAACATGGCAAGAGAAAGATCGTGTTGGCAACCTCCATTGCCGAAACAAGCCTTACCATCGAAGGGGTCACTATTGTGGTGGATTGTGGATTTGGACGGACGTCAAAATTTGATCCCAAATCCGGATTATCCAGACTTGAAACCACGCTAATCACGAAAGATTCTGCAGATCAGCGAGCGGGAAGATCAGGAAGATTAAGTCCTGGGGTATGTTACAGAATGTGGTCAAAGGCAACACATGACCGGTTGGAGGCGCATCGGACTCCGGAAATATTGGAAGCCGATCTGGCATCGCTGGTTTTGGACATGGCCAAATGGGGAATTATCGACGTAAAACAGTTGACATGGCTGTCTCCTCCTCCCCGGAGCACTGTAGCTCAGGCGAGTGAAACCCTGCATCAACTCAATGCCCTGGAACATGGCATAATCACAGCACATGGAAATAAAATGCATGAATTGCCTTGTCACCCGCGCATCGCGCACATGTTGCTCATGGCAGAAGAAGACGAATTATTGGATCTTGCTACGGACATCGCGCCACTGCTAGAGGAAAGAGATCCAATGCAAAGGGAGGCGGGGATAGATATTAACGATCGAATTGAAGCGTTGCGAAGATATAGATCAGAGGGAGTTAAAAATCCGAGGTTTAAACGAATAGAGAAAATTGCAGCCTCCTACCGCAAATTATTTGATATCGCAGCAAATAATGATCCGATAGATCCATACGAAACCGGGGTCTTGCTGGCACAGGCTTATCCGGAAAGGATTGCATTTGCCCGACCAGGGAACAATGCGCAATTTCAAATGTCGAATGGCAAATATGCCATGGCCGGACATAAGGATGATCTGGCTCATGAACCCTGGCTGGCCGTAGCTCATGTAGACGCCCGGGGAGGAATGGGAAAAATATTTATGGCTTCTCCGCTAAACCCTAAGGATCTGGCGCCATTAGTTAAAGAGCAGGAAATCATCACCTGGGATACCCGAAAAGGTGGCTTAATTGCCTCACGAGATTTGAGAATCGGCAGCATTGTATTAAAATCCACGCCATTGCCAGCCCCTGATGAATCTCAGCTTATCACGGCAATATCTGAAGCTATTAAAAAAGAAGGTGAACAGCTGCTCAATTTCAATGAAGAAGTGATCCAATGGCAAAACCGCATAATGAGTTTACGGAGATGGAACCCCCAGGGCGGATGGCCGGATGTGAGTACTTCTACCCTACTGATGACCAATTTCGAATGGCTATCAAGTTATCTGACTCAAATTAAAAAACCTGAGGAGCTTAAGAAAATCGACCTGGTGAAGGTACTACATCATCACCTGGATTGGGAGAAGCAACAAGCCCTGAATTCATTGGCGCCATATAAAATTGAAGTGCCAAGCGGCTCGAAAATTAAAATAACTTACGCTTCAAATGGAGAACCTCCTGTGCTGGCTGTTCGTTTGCAGGAAATATTTGGAATGGCATCAACTCCAACGATCAACAGTGGTGAAACCCCGGTTTTAATGCACTTGCTTTCTCCGGGATTCAAACCGGTCCAAATTACATCTGACTTAAAAAGCTTTTGGGATAACGCCTATTTTGAGGTTAAAAAAGAATTGAAAAGAAGGTATCCAAAACACGAATGGCCGGATGACCCATGGAAAGCAGTTGCCATCCGTGGGGTAATAAAGAAAAAATCATCAAAATGATTCTGAGTAATACCTTTTATTCATTTGCTCATTAGAATACAAAACCTAGCCTGCTATTTTGACATTCATGATACCAACTACTGCTTTACACAAAAACACATATGTTGTTACGGCAAATGCAATAGATTAAAATAATTATTGCTCATTTCATTTTAATACCTCCATTTTATTGAAAATCACATACATAGCCTAAAGCTAAATAATGTGACAAAAAGTCCATTGTTACAGATAAAATAGCTATCTTTGCAAATTGTATAAAAGCTCAATGATTAACATTTTTGTGCTTTTAATGATTCATTTTATACGGGATTTTACAATATCATTTTGTTTACTAAAATGATGCTATAATTGAAGAGTCCATCATTCACATTTAAAAAACGGAAATATGGCAAGGCCTGTAACGAGAGAAGTAAAATTAAAAACCGGTTTTTACATTGAGGTACGTCGAAGAGGCGAAAACAGAGGTATCAAAATTTGGCATGAATCGCCTAATCAAATGAATATGGCTATGAGAAGATATGAACCCATGTATGACGTACATATTATTGGTGAAGTAAAAAATGGCAAAATACTTAGTAAACTTAAAAAAAAGTAGTTAACCAATAAAATTTACATGTTTTCTGCAATGCCTTTTTCAAGGACAACAGCAGTATTTAAACATAAAAAATTATAGATGGCAACTACATGAAGTTGCAAATCATCAAATACATGATGCGCATTCACATCATGTATTTGATTTTGACAACCCAAAAAGCACCCTCCTCCCCTAATATCTTCTTGCATATTTCTGGTTTTAGAAGTAATTTGATCCAAAGTAATTAGTGCCTCACTTTTTTAGCATTAAATATGACTGTCGATTTTCTGAAAAATCTCCTTAGAACATCCGGGGAAATATTAAAGCAAGGCTTTGGCTCGATTTCAAATTACGAAACCAAGCAAGATCAAAGCAATATCGTAACAGAATACGATATCAATTCTGAAGAGCTAATCACCAGGTTAATTCAACATAGCTATCCTGACCATAACATACTCGGCGAGGAAAATGGACTCACCAACAAGGAAAGCGAATACTCGTGGATCATCGATCCATTGGATGGCACCTCAAATTATGCTGCTGGCATCCCCTGGTTTGGAGTATTAATAGCTCTATTGAAAAAAGATCGACCAATTCTATCAGGCGCTTACTTGCCCATGAGCAATGAATTGTATTACGCAACTAAAGGCGGCGGCGCCTTTAAAAATGACCAACGAATTCATGCAACCGGAGAGATCGATCTGAAAAATATATTATGCTGCTACTCACTTGATTTTTCAGAAGATCCATCGAAAACCGAACATGAAGTACATATTATTAAAAGGCTGGTTCAAAGCTGTAGAAACATGCGTTCTACAAATAGCCTGGTTGATTTTTGTTTTACGGCTGAAGGAAAATTGGGCGCCGCCATCAATCAAACCATGAAAATCTGGGACATTGCCGCTCCACAATTAATCCTGGAAGAGGCTGGAGCCAAAGTGACAAATATTGAAGGAAATCAAATTATATACGATTTATCGGATCACTCGATAAATCAAAATTTCAGTGCAATTGCCGCCAATCCCAGCCTTCATGAGAAAATTTCCGCCATAATCAATCAACCTTTATAAAGGGAATTATTCCACTAATATGATACCTTTATCTTTTAGCCTTTAGCCTTTAGCCTTTAACCTTTAGCTTTTACCCTTTAACCTTTAGCTTTTACCCTTCACCTTACATCTTTCTTCACATCACCCAACTGCTCAATTTTAAATCGATCGATATAGGCAGAAGCGTGTTCCTGAATCATGATTTCAGCTATTCGCTTAACCACCTCAGGATGTTCTGAGGCCACGTTTTGCTGCTCTCTGGGATCCGTCTTCAGGTTATACAATTCAATATCCATGTTGCCCTTGAAGATGTTTTTTCGGATTCCTTTCCAATCACCCATACGCAAAGCTTGTTGACCCTGATAAGATGGGAACTCCCAGTACAGAAATTCATGTTTTTTCTGATTTTTCTGATTTAACAACTCCGGCAAAAAGCTAATGCCATCCGTATTATCTGGAGCTTTTACTCCGGCCACTTCGGCCAAAGTCGGCATGACATCCCAAAAAGCAGAGATCAATTCGCTGCTTGAGCCGGGAGCAATTTTCCCTTCCCAACTGGCGATCATCGGCACGCGGATACCTCCTTCATGGGTAAATCCTTTGCCCCAACCGTACTCACTTTTAAATGGCTTTGCACTATCAAAAAACGGAGAGTCGGTCCCTCCATTGTATGTCGGACCGTTGTCGCTGCTAAACATAATCAGCGTGTTTTCATATTCGCCCACTTCCTTCAGTTTTTCAATGATTTCACCCACCTGCGCATCAAGATAAGTTACCATGGCAGCATAGGCAGCTCTGGGATAACGTGTAGGAAAATATCCTCTTTTCCCCAAATAAGGAGGTTCCTCTCCGAATTTTTTCACATACTTATCAATGTATTTCTGAGGCACTTGCAGTGGAGCATGCGTTAATGGTGTAGCATAATAAAGAAAGAAGGGATTGTCTTTATTTTCCTCGATAAAGTTCAATACCTCATCCTGCATCAACTTTGGCGCATAATCCTTCTGAAAATATTTGGCATAACTCTCCAAATCTTCCGGATCAGCTCCTTCATCCAATTTTGTACCCGGCACAACCAACTTATTATCCAACCACACTTTCTCCTTATTTTTCCACAGGTGCTTGGGATATAGAGTATGCGCCTGACGCTGGCAGTTGTAGCCATAGAAAAAATCAAAGCCCCTGTTGTTTGGAATGCCGTCTGTTAATGGAGCGCCAAGTCCCCATTTGCCAACAATGGCAGTTTTGTATCCTGCCTGCTGCAGGATGTTTCCAATGGTCGGAATGCTGTCGGGCATAGGCCGTTGTCCTTCGAGATTCGGATCGTCTACCGCTTTGGCAAAATCCCATACATCACCGCGAGAAGCCCACTCATCGTTACCCCGGATGTAGGCATGACCGGCATGCTGCCCGGTGAGCAACACACAACGCGAAGGAGCGCAAACCGGTGCACCGGCGTAATGCTGGGTAAAGCGTATTCCGCTTGCTGCCAACTTATCGATATGTGGAGTTTCGATCAATTCCTGCCCATACGATCCCAGTTCTGCATAACCGAGATCATCCGCCAGGATATAAATGATGTTGGGCTTCTTTTCAGCCTCCTGAGTACATCCGGTAATTAAAACAAGCAATACAAGCATCGGTAAAATACCAGATGCAATCATCGAAAATTTTATATATCTCTTCATAACTTCTTTGTATTTAGTCATCATTTTATTTCTTTGCTTCTATTGCCAATATCAACCCATTCAATCTTACTCAACCTATTATCAATCCTCTCAATCTCTTTTTTAATCTTTCCTATACTCCGGATTTCTTTCTTTGGGAATCAGGGCATTGGTTTCTTTCTGCCATTGTTTCAAGTCCTTTAGTAATTCATCTCTTTTTTCAGGCACGGATTCTGCCAGGTTGTTGCTTTCAGAAATATCATCCTTTAGGTTATAAAGTTGCAAGCTGCCGTCCTCAAAATCCTCAATTAATTTCCAATCGTCTTTTCGTATCACTGATGAAGGCACGGCCCTCCAACCTCTGGTCAGATCTTCAGGATTCTTAATTCCTTTGTATGATTGCAGGTATGCCGGGAAATGCCAGAAAATGGATTTCCTATCCAAACCGCCTTTTTCAAATAAAATCGGCGTTAGACTTTCTCCGTCAGTATGATACTTATCAGGGTCTCCTCCCGCCAGCTCTACAAGTGTTGGGTAAAAGTCAATACCTATGACTACTTCATTACTTTTTGAATCCGCTTTTATTCTTCCCGGCCATCGAACGATCATAGGCTCCCGAAAACCACCTTCATACATCATCCCCTTTGATCCTCTCAGCGGGAAATGAGTTGTCACGCCGCCATGGCCTCCATTGTCGGAAAAGAATATCACGACAGTATTTTCATCAAGCTCCAGCTCCTCAAGCTTTTGCATTATTCGACCAACACTTTGATCTGTACTTTCAATCATTGCCGCGTACTTAGGATTATCCTGTCCGTTGTCTGCTTGTTTATTTTCATACCTCGCAGTGATATCTGCTTTGGCCTGGATTGGAGTATGTACCGCATAATGTGCGAAGTATAGAAAGAAGTGATTTTCTTTATTTGATTCAATAAATGTCAATGCTTCTTCGGTCAACCTATCAGTCAGGTATTCACCTTCCGGCCCATCAGCCAGGTTTGGGTTTTTATATGGGCTAAAATAGCTTCTTGGATGCCCGGCATGGTTTCCGCCAATGTTTACATCAAAACCCTGGGCTTCAGGCGAAGTAAGATCATCATCCCCCAGGTGCCATTTCCCAACATGGCAATTGGTGTATCCGTTTTCCTTCAAAGCTTCTGCAAGGGTTACAAAACTACCCTCCAGCACGTTGTTATTTGGACTGGGAATCAGCATACGGTTTTCTGATTTACCACGATCCGGATTTCCAACGGTATAAACTCCATGCCGTGGCGTGTACATCCCACTCATCAGACTTGCCCTGGTGGGGGCACAGTTGGCTGCATTTGCATAGGCATTTGTAAATATCATCCCCTGATTTGCCAATTTATCAATATAAGGAGTTTCATAATACTTACTCCCCATATATCCAAGGTCTTTCCACCCCAGGTCATCAACCAGGAAGATGATGAAGTTAGGTTTTTCGGTTTTTTGAGCACAAGATGTTATAAAAAGGGCAAAATAAATTAGAAAGACAGACTTCTTAAAAATTGTTTTTATATCCATCATTTATTTCTTGAATGCGAAATCTAGTGAAAGTAAAAGTAAAGTATCATAATTAAAAATGCCTGCTAAAAAAATGAGTGGAATTTTTCAATCCCACTCAATTCTAAGCTTAATTGTATTTATTATTTAATTCGCGGGCCAGCCAGGATTTTGTTCCAATTGTGGGTTCAGAACAATTTGATCTGAAGGAATGGGCTCCAAATAATAATGTTCAGGAACTCCCGGAGGTACTCCCCAGGGTGAAACGTATCCTTCATCTGCGCCTCCCTGAATGGGAAGTTTATTATTATAATCGGAATTTTTTACCCATCGACCGAGTTTTTCATCATCGCCATACTCCAATAATTTTTTCCATCGCTTAATATCGAAAACTCTTCCTAAACCTTCAGCCAAAAATTCAATACCTCTTTCTCTTCTGATCTCCCACAACTCAGGTGCGATATCGGAGTCAATTGTTGGGTCAGCTGGTATATTCGCAAGATCCAAAGGAGCAACATTACCTCTTGCCCTTAGCATGTTGATGGTCTGATCTGCAACACCCTGAGTAAATTGTCCTAATTCATACATGGCTTCCGCATAATTCAGAAGCACCTCGCCCATTCTGAAAATAGGGGCATCATGCGAATCACGGTTTTGCAACCTGCTTATTTGGTTGTAGTATTTGTAAAAAGCATACCCTGTATAAGTAACGTTGAAACCGGCGCCTTCATTGAATTTTCTAAAATGAGGTGACGTCCTTACAATAAGTCCTCTCCAATTCATTGTAGGTAGTGTTTTGTGCGTGTCATCCGTCAGTGTTTCCATCAAATCGATATACTCTCTATTCTTTGGATCTGCATCGTACTCCCATGTCACCTGATTTTTTCCACCCGTATCTACTCTAAATGGTGGTGGCGTATTAAAATACAACCTGTGATCCCTATTTCTAAATTCGTCAAATGCATCCTGCTCTCCATCAAAAAGCGGACTAGTATGAATGGTTTGTCCATCCGTACACAGGTATTGATCCAAGGCTTTTTTTGTCAGGTCTTCGTGCCCAATAGAACTCCTGTTCCAATGTGAAAACCTTCCGTTCAAAATTCCAAATTCATAGGCTTTATACAAAAGAATCCCTTTGACTCCTTTTAGTGATTCACTGTTGAATACCTCGTCATAACTTGGATGTAGGGTCGGATGATCTGCCATTAGGTTAGCGCTGGCATCAGCGCTGGCCTGCAGATATTGTGCTTCTCCACCCAAACCATGGTATTTGCGCCAGGTGCCTTCATACAAACCAAAACGGGAAATCAAGGCCCTTACTACGTCCGTATTGATCGTATTAGGTCCATTTCCATCTGGATTGATGTGCGATTCAGCCCACAATAAATCGTCCAATATATTTTGAGCCACCTCATCCCTCGGTGTTCTTGGTCCGTATAAAACATCCTCATCAACTTCGGTCAACACCCGGTCAACCCAAGGGACATCCCCATATGCGGCAATCAAATTAACATACTGATACGATCTGAAAAAATAACCGACAGATGTCCAGTGCTCTTTTTCGGAATCTGTCAATTGTCCATTTTCAATATTGTCAAGCATAAGGTTTGCACGCTTAATCTCTTCATAAGCATTTGTCCATGCGCTTGATGCAGAAGGTACAGTTTTCAACTGCCATAATAGAGGATCTCCTTGCGTACCACTATTGTTAACCATGAGGTCGCTGCCTCTTTCCCTCCAAATCGTTGAATGGTCCCAATATCCCGGGAAAGCATTGTACATAGACCATATATAAGTTTCAAAATTTGCATTTGTTGTGAAGGTGGTTCCTTCTGTTAACTGATCTTTTGGAAGTTTGTCCAAAAATTCTTCATTACATCCACTGAATATAAGGAGCAATGATGCAGTCAAAATGATATATAATTTTTTCATGTCCTTAAATTTAGAAAGTTAAGTTTAAACCAACAGAATAGCTTTTCATATAAGGATAGGTTGCTCCATTCGACTTATTTGAAAGCTCCGTATTGATCCCGTCGGGATAGTCATTGAAATCAAGAATGTTTTCTCCGGCTACGTAAACACGAAGTGCTTGTATCCTCATTTTGCTTGAAATACTTTCAGGGAGCGTATATCCTAAAGTAATATTCTTAATCCTCATATAGGCGCCATTCAGGAGGTACTTTGTCTGAGTGCTCCGGCTAATACCATAGTTAACACCGCCAAGAGGATAATTTCTCGGGAAATACCCTTCAGTATTTTCTGGAGTCCAGTAATCCAACTGAGATGCATAAACAACCTGAAACTCGTTGTTATAAGGAAAACGGACGCCATTATTTTGCCACAGGTCTCTTTTGCCGATGCCATTCAGTAAAAATGAAAAGTCAAAGTTTTTGAATGACGCATTACCAAATAGACCATATTGGTATCGTCGTGTTGAATTGCCAATAATTGATCTGTCTCCGGGGTCTTCCAGCGTACTATTTCCATCAGTGATCAGGCCATCGTCGTTCTCATCGATAAACTTAATATCACCGGGGTTTTGATTTCTTCCTTCCCAATTTGGAATACCTTGATTTAGCGTTCCTCCCATAAGATCATCATCCAAACTACCGTCTTCAAAATCATTATTGGTGTAATACCCATCCGTGGTATAACCCCATATTTCTCCTAATTTCTGACCTTCATAGAACTGGCTTAGCAAACCAGCAGGGTTATCAAATTTCGTGATTTCCCCCTGATTGTCCGATAAGGTAAAACCGATGTTATAGGTAAAATCATTGATTCTGTCATTCCATGTCATTTCGAGTTCCCAACCATTGACAAGTAAATCAGCAGCATTTTCAGTAGGCGCTGCGGCTCCTAGTACAGCTGGCAACTCTGCTCCCGGCGCGATCATGCCTAATGTTTCTCTTCTAAAAATATCAAAAGATGTAGAAAGCTTATGTTCAAACATTGCGAGATCCAAGCCAAAATTTATTGTTTTTACCCTTTCCCATGTGAAACCCGAACTTACCAGACCCGGCATACCCAAACTTACATAAGGGATTCCAGCACTTTCATTTAACCAGCTCACATTTTGTACCGGCATTCCGGGTATGGCCGGATATAATGATGCTGTATTTTGATTACCAACTTCTCCCCAGGACGCCCTTAACTTAAGGTCGGAAATTACACCAATTGATTCCATAAAGCCTTCTCTTCCCAACTGCCAACCTGCGGATACAGATGGGAAGAATCCAAAGCGATCTTCCTGTCTAAATCTGGAAGAACCGTCATACCGTCCATTTGCTTCCAAAAAGTATTTCTCCTTGAAATTGTAATTAAATCGTCCAAAGTAGCCCAATACCGACCATTCACCAAAACTATCATCTGCAGTCAGTGTACCGGTAGCACCTGAAATTGAAGGCAAATCAACATTGATCAAATTGGTTTTTCTTACCCAAAAAGTTTCTGCCTCATTATTTTCCCTATTCAATCCTACCAGTATGCCAAAGTTGTGTTCATTAAAACTTCTACTGTACTTGGCATATAAATTAAATGCGGTATAGACATTTTTTGTATTTGACCTTCTGTAAAACGTATTTACAGGATCTACGGCATTCAAAGTAAAGCGTTCAGGATTTACAGTCAATACCTGATTGTCGCTGCTTATATCATCCAAATTCCTTTTCTCAAATGTAAACTCGCCGGTAATATCCAAGCCCTTAACAATATTGTAATTCAGCTTTTCAAAAAAGCGGATATTGTCCTGCAAGTATTTTCTAGGCACTTTTATTTGCTCTACTTCCGCAGGTGAAAAATAAGGCACTTCTGTTCCATCATCAAACACATGATTTCCACTAGCAGGTGTATAGGTATTAAAACTAATGGCATTGCCATAACTGCCCAATGGGGCCTTTCTTACACTGTTCCTATATAACACATTTGTTGTGGAATTAAGTTTGGGAGTCAGGTCTGCACTTAAAGAAGCGTTAAGGTTATATTTGACGTAACTATCATTTCTTGTAATAATAATACCATCTTCATTGCTGTATCCGGCAGATACTCTATATGTAACATTATCACCGCCTCCATTGAAGTTGAAATTATGAATTTGGGCAAACCCAGGATCATTTAACCATTCACCTATCAAGTCTGTTTCTACTAACGGATACCTCAATCCATCTAACATGGCATAGCCGTCCGGATAAGTTGAAGGATTCGCTCTGTACTCCTCCAAAAATCCAAGCCAGGACGGAATATCCTGACCTGTCCAAAATGGGTTGGTACCCCATTCATTTAATGCGGTAATAAAATCATACGTAGTAGCCTTTTCAGGTATATCTTCTGGCTGTTGAAAGCTAAATGTGTTAGAATAATTAAACTTGATCGGTTGGTTTTTGCCTCCACCCTTGGTTGTTATTAAAATTACTCCAAACGCAGCCCTTGCACCGTAAATAGAAGAAGCCGCTGCATCTTTCAACACTGTCACCGATTCCACATCCTGCGGATTAATATCCTCTGATGTAACAGGAACGTTGTCCATGAGGATCAGTGGGTTCCCTCCATTGATCGAAGTTGTACCTCGAATAATGACACCCAGCCCTCTGTCTCCGGGTTGTCCTGAACTGGTAGTAATCTGCAATCCCGGAACAGCGCCCTGTAATGCAAGTATGGGGTTGGTTATTGGTCTGTTTGCTAAAACTTCATCCATATTAACGGAAGTTGCAGCTCCGGTTACATGAGCCTTCTTTTGCGTACCATAACCCACGACAACGATCTCTTCAAGCGCTGTAACATCCACCATCATGGTTGTATTTATG
>SDBV01006585.1_pt1 | contig 16066 bp, 16 predicted proteins | sample 2277081 | NCBI WGS metagenome assembly SDBV01 (sample SAMN10402039, study PRJNA504765) | marine sediment metagenome | isolation source: marine sediment core GS10_PC15, 223 cmbsf | place: Arctic Ocean: Southern Knipovich Ridge | collected 2010
AATTTATCAAATGTTCTGAATCTAAAGCTACTTTACTACCGTTTAGGTCTGAATTATAAAAAAACCCTTTTTATTCTGGCCGTCAATATTTTCCTCTTTATGCTGTTTATCTGCTCCGCTGTACTTTCCCGGCCTTTTATCGTGCACGCTTTAGAATTGTTGAAATCCCACCAGCTTACGTCGCATATATCCGGGTGTATTATAACGTCCGCGTTTTGTAGCTGAAGATCGGAAAGAACGTTCCTGGTCGCTATATTTGACCTCAAAACAACTTCAAGGCCGGTGGAGGGTTCCGGTTCGTCCATTATGGTCTGGTCTATATTCACGGCTATTACAAAACCGGCGCCCAAGCTTTTAAGTCTATCCGGATGATTCTGCACGGTCCAGCTCCCGTCAACAAGCGACATCCCGTCGAATTTTACCGGGGGGTAAAGACCGGGTATCGAGCACGAGGCCGCAACGGCCTTTAGAAGCGATCCGCTGGTGATGTAATGCGCCTTCTTGTTGGTAATATCGGTCGTTCCGCAGACAAAAGGTATTTTGCACTCGGAGAATTCGACGTCGGGAACCAGCTTAGCCAGCATTTCCATCAGCCTCTCGCCCGATAAAAGAGAAACCTTGGTAAGGGATATTCCGTAGAAAACCGATTTTCTAAGGCTGTCCGCCATCCTTTTGAAAATCCCGCGCCTTTCTTCCTTATCGCCTTCGTCAAGGTAATCGACAGGTATTATCTGGTTTTCGGAGACTTCCAGAAAAGAAAATATCCGTTCTTTTATTGATTCCACGTTCGGATCGAGTGCGTACATTGCCCCTATAAGGGCGCCTATGCTGCATCCTGCCACCATGTCAATCCGAATACCGGCCTTCTCCAGCTCCTCCATTGCGCCAAGATGTATAAGACCCCTTGCCGCTCCGCCGCTTAAACTTAATCCAATTTTCATTGATGCCTTCTTAGCAAATACTACCACTCTTTTAAATTCCACCCGATACCAAAACTGAAACCGTAAGGGTATTTTTGCCATAGCAGGGGTAGTAGTGGTGTAATCAACACAAATGGTTTCCTCATGCCCGCACTTCCTACATATTACGCTACTCCTTATATTACATGACGTTCCATGCTTCATTAGAGGTTTCACCTTATTAATGCAATACGATTTGACCCCCAGCCCGTCTTCCACTATTCTGGCATTATATTTGCGATTCTTTTTCCATGCAGGTTTAATGGCAATGTATAGAAATTTTCGGGGAACAAAATGAAATTTGGCGTTTTGGTGCTTAACGGGCCTTATCAGCATCAGGCCTCGGACAGCGCCTACAAGTTCGTCGAGGCGGCCCTTGGCAAGTCTCACGAGATCGAAGGGGTCTTTTTCTATCACGACGCCGTTGTCAATGCCACGTCATTTGCCGAACCTCCTTCCGACGACAGGCACATTCCTAAAAGGTGGTCGGAACTGGCGAAAAAGCACAACATCGACATAGTCGTATGTATCGCCGCCGCCAAGAGGAGGGGAATAAAAGACGATAACCTGATGGAGGGCATGCGCATTTCCGGCCTTGGCCAGCTTATGGAACTAACTTTAAATTCAGACAGGCTAGTGAGTTTTGGGGGCTGACAATGGGTGAAGAAGAAAAACCGGCAAAAATCCTTTTTGTAATGAGAAAGCCCCCGCATGGCTCCATATTTGTCTACGAGGGATTGGAAGTAATGCTGATTTTTGCCGCATACGATCAGGAAGTAAACGTGGTCTTCATAGACGACGGGGTTTTAGCGCTTAAAAAGGGACAGGATACTGCAGGAATCGGCGTAAAAGGATTCGCGCAGACATTCAGGGTACTTGAAGACTACGGCGTTGAGCATCTTTGGGTTGAGCGCGAATCACTGGAAGAGCGCGGACTTACTGCGGACGACCTTGTAACCGGCGTTGAGATTATAGAAAAAGACGAGATTGTAAAAATAATGAAAAACCAGAAAGCCGTACTGCCCTTTTAGCGGGAGGATGAAGAGTTGCTTTTTACCGTAAACAAGTCGCCATTCACCACGGATAACCTGAGCAGTTGCCTGAAGTTCGCAAAAAGCGATACGCCGATACTTCTTTACGAGGATGGGGTCTATGCGGCACTGGCAGGCACGAAACTCGAAACGGAGATTAAGAAAGCCGCTTCAAAGGTCGAAATATACGCCCTGAAGGAGGACTTGGAGGCCAGGGGCATAGACAAGCTTATAGACGGAATAAAAACGGTAGATTATTCCGGTTTTGTTGACTTGGTGGAAAAACACCATACATGCCACTGGATATAGAAATGCATTGCATGGAACAAATTACGCTTCCTTAAAAGGAAACAGAAAAGCGAAGGAGAATTTATGGGACTCGATGGAAAAACACCGAATCTTGACGAATTGGAAAAGGGTCCGTGGCCGAGTTTCGTAACGGACCTAAAAAACCTTGCGAAACGAAAACCGGCCGTGGAGCAACTCCTGATCCAGCTCGAACGTTCATACGAAAATAAGTGGAATTACTGGCAGGGAACCGTAATTAACGTCGACGGCTACGGCGGCGGCGTTATTGCAAGGCTTAGCGAGCTTTCGGACGAGCTTCCTGAGATTGCGCAGTTCCACACCATAAGGGTCATCGCGCCTTCGGGATACGTCTATTCAACCGATGCGCTTCGAAACTTGTGCGACATAAGCGAAAAACACGGCGCAGGCATAATACAGTTGCACGGGATGACGGGCGACATACTCCTGCTCGGATTCACAACTGAAGACACCTTCGCCTGCGCCGAGGAACTGATGGAAAACGGATGGGACCTCGGCGGTTCCGGGGCCGCGTTGCGAACGCTTTCGGCCTGTATCGGCCCCGCAAGGTGCGAAATGGCCTGCTACGATACCCTTAAAACGTTAAAGTTCATCACGGACGAATTCATAAGCTACCTTCACAGGCCGGAATTCGCGTACAAATTCAAGTTCAAGCTATCGGGATGCGCCAACGACTGCTCATGCTCAATGCAAAGATCGGATATGCCGATAATAGGCACATGGCGCGGCCCCATGCAGGTCGATAAAGATGAGGTTAAGAAGTTCATTGACGAAAACGGCGTAGAGTTCATCATAGACAACGTAATCACACGCTGCCCTACCGAGGCCATCTCCCTCAAAAACGGCGGAATAGAAATTCGGGACGAAGACTGCACGCGATGTATGCACTGCATTAACGTCATGCACAAGGCGTTGGCGCCCGGCAAAGAAAAGGGCGTTACGATCTGCCTTGGCGGAAAGCGCACGCTGAAAATCGGCGACACCATAAGTTCGGTTCTCGTACCGTTCATGCCTCTGGAAACCGACGAGGACTTTGAAAACCTCAAGGAATTTATTGAGCGAATATGGGAGTTCTGGAACGATAACGCCATGGAACACGAGCGCATCGGCGAGTTCATTGTAAGGATCGGCCTCGGGACTTTCCTCGACGGCGTCGGAATCAAACCCGATCCGAGGATGATTTCACGACCGAGAATCAGCCCGTACATCAAGTTTGAAGAACTGGCGCCGAGCGCTTTCGACGGCGAGGAAAAGCAGGACCCGCCGGTTCTTGACAAGGATTTGGATAACCCGGAAGCCGACGCTTCCGCTTCGGCATAAAGGGGGTATGAAAATGACAAGCAAAGCAAAAAAAATGGCGCCGAGGGACAATGGCGCGCCGGATTACACGAAGTACCTGCATCCCGCAATGGTAAAAAATTACGGAAAGTGGAAGTATCACGAACGCGTTAAACCGGGCGTACTCCTTTACACGGCCCAAAGCGGCGACAAGCTCTACACGGTGCGCGCCGGTTCGCCCCGCACGCTCAGCGTGGACTTGATACGCAAGATGTGCGACATTGCAGACAAATATTGCGAGGGTTTCCTTCGCTTCACCACGCGCAGCAACGTTGAGTTTTCATTAACCGACCAAAGCAAGATAGACCCCATGATAAAGGAAATAGAGGGCGTACTCGGATTTCCCGTAGGCGGCACGGGGCCGGGCATCTCAAATATCGTTCACACGCAAGGCTGGCTTCACTGCAACCTGCCGCAAACCGACGCCGCCGGCTCGGTAAAAGCCCTTATGGATGACCTTATCGAAGAATTTAAAGGCGAAAACATGCCCAACAGGGTGCGCATAGGAACTTCATGCTGTCAGATAAACTGCGGCGGACAGGCGGACATCGCGTTCAACATCCAGCACCACCATCCGCCGCGGATTAATCACGACAAGGTAGGTACATGCGAAATACCCAAAGTAATTGCCATCTGCCCCTCGGCCGCCATAAGGCCGAGAATGGTTAACGGGAAGCAGTCGGTGGAAGTAATCGATGAAAAATGCATGTACTGCGGAGCCTGTCACGGGCAGTGTCCCGCAATGGAGATACGCGATTCAAAAACGGACACACTTTCGATATGGATTGGCGGAAAATCGGCAAACACAAGGAAGGGCCCGTCTTTCATGAAGCTGGCAACATGGGGCATTCCGAATAACCCGCCTCGCTGGCCGGAAGTTTCGGACGCCGTGCGTAAAATCCTTAAAGCTTACAAGGACAGCGCAAAACCGTACGAGCGCATAGGGGAATGGGTGGACAGGATCGGCTGGCCGAAGTTCTTTGAAGCTACGGGATTCGAGTTCACCAAGTACCACATAGAGGACGGCCCCGCCGCAAGAGCGTCGTTTAATATGTCTTCGCAGGCCAGGCCATAGGCGTGCCGGAGGATTTATGGTAGAAAAGATTTTTGAAAAAACAACCGTTTTTGAAAACGGCAAACCACCCGCGCTGAACCTCTCCAAAGGCGACGCGGAACAAATTGTCGTTACAGGAGGCCAAAGCTGGAAGTGTCCCGTTTACACGCGCCGCATGCCTCCTTGCAGGAACGAGTGCCCTTCTAGTGAGGACATCAGGGGATACCTTACCGAAGTTGCCCAGGCGGAAATGCTCAAAAAACCGCTCGACGAGGCTTTCGACAACGCATGGTACACCCTTACGGACAAAAACCCGATGCCCGCCACACACGGAAGGATATGCCCGCATCCTTGCGAAACCGGGTGTAACCGGCAACACACGGATTCCTCCGTTGCGATCAACAACTTCGAGCGATATATCGGAGACCACGGCCTGAAACGCGGACTGAAGCTGAGAAAACTCACCGATGAGAAAAAGAACAAAAAGGTCGCGGTTATTGGTTCCGGGCCGTCGGGACTGTCTTGCGCATACCAACTTGCGCGCCGTGGCTATCCGGTAACCGTATTCGAGGCATTTGAAAAGGCCGGGGGAATGCTGCGCTACGGTATTCCGCAGTACCGGCTTCCAGAAGACGTTCTTGACGGGGAAATACAAAACATCCTCGACCTGGGGGTGGAACTGAAACTCAACACGCGGATCGGTAAAGACGTATCGTTCGACGATATAAAAAAGGAATACGATGTCGTTTATCTTGCAGTCGGCGCCCACAAAGGTGTGACGATAGGGGTTGAAGGCGAAGACAGCGCAAACGTCTTTACCGGCGCAAGTTACCTCAACCGCGTTAAGTCGGGCGCGAAGGTGGAAGTAGGCAAAAACGTTGTGGTAGTCGGCGGCGGCGACAGCGCCGTTGACGCCGCGCGCGTATCGTTGCGCCTGCTGAGCGATTCCAGCAAAACGGCTGTCGACAGCGCGCGGGTAACCAAACGTATTTTCGAAAAAGCAAACGTAACAATCCTATACCGCCGCACGAAAAACGAGATGCCCGCCATCAAGCAGGACGTAGAGGAAGCGGAAAACGAGGGAATCCATTTTGAGTTCCTGGCGGCTCCGGTCGGGTTCGTAACGGACGGCGGACGCGTAACATCGATAAAGTGTACGCGCATGGAACTGGGCGAACCGGATAGCTCCGGCAGGCGCAGTCCGATGCCGATATCCGGTTCCGAATTCACGATTAACGCCGATACCGTAATCGTCGGCATAGGCCAGACGCCCGAACTGGTTGGCGGCCTTGCAGAACTCGCAAACAAATGGGGTTTTGTAGACGTGAACAACTCGCAGGAAACCAAGGTGAAAGGTATTTTCGCCGGCGGCGACGTGCAAGGGCTCGGCATATCGACCACATCGGTGGGCCACGGACGAAAGGCGGCGGAGGCTATGGAATCGTATTTAAAAGGCGCGCCTCACAGGCCCGTCGCCCTGCCCCGCCCGATTAAGGAAACCGAAATGAGACTGGATTATTACCCTGCCGCGCCGCGCAACGAAGAAAAAAGCCTGTCCGTTGAAGAACGGATACACGGGTTCGAGGAAGTCAATCAGGCCTTAACCACGGAACAGGCGCTGGCCGAATCGCAACGGTGCATGAGTTGCGGGCTATGCTTCGTGTGCGATGAGTGCAGGATCATGTGTCCGCGCGAAGCGATACACAGAAGCCTGAAACGCCCCAAGGGCAAGGTGATGTTCACCGACTATACAAGGTGCAACGGATGCCACGTCTGCAACGAAACCTGCCCGAGCGGATACATCCAGATGGGAATGGGATTGTAAAAGGACAATGAACGTTATGCCGTCTTCAACCGGAGCTGTTGCAATGCCCTACCCGCGCGTGATTGTTTCGGCCGCGCACAAGAGTTCGGGGAAAACGGTTACATCTATCGGGCTGTTGGCTTCTATTGCCGAAATGGGAGTAAAAGTTCAGCCTTTCAAAAAGGGGCCGGATTACATCGACCCGATGTGGCTTGCCGCGGCGGCAGACGCCAAATGCCATAACCTCGATTACTTCATGATGGGATGGAATAACATTGAGGCGGTTTTCAAAAGGAACGCCGCAAAGGCGGAACTCAGCATAATTGAAGGCAACAAGGGCCTTTTTGATTCTTTCGAAACCGACGGAAGCGGATCAACTGCCAACCTTGCAAGAAAACTAAAAGCCCCCGTAATACTGGTTGTCGATGCAAGCAGGATAACGCGCGGCATCGCACCCCTTCTGCTGGGCTACAAGACGTTCGAGCCGGATATCGACATCGCCGGCGTAATACTTAACAAGGTCAACAGCGCCCGGCACGAATCCAAACTTAAAGCCGCGATTGAAAAATACTCCGACATACCCCTGCTGGGATGCATTCGCAAGACGGCGGATATGGAAATAATGGAAAGGCACCTGGGACTGATTCCGGTAAAGGAAGACGCTGGCTTGCTTCCCGTAATTGAAAATATACGCAGGCACGTTTCATATTCGCTGGATGTTAAAAAGGTTATTGAAATTGCGCACAACGCCCCGAAACTTTCGGCATTCAATGAAACTATTAAAAATATTTCCGGCAGGCCGGTTAACATAGGCGTGATGATGGACAGGGCATTTACTTTCTACTACCCGGAAAATCTGGAGGCACTGGAAAGCGAGGGGGCGCGCATTGTTCCTGTAAATTCGATAGACGATTCCCGCCTCCCGGATGGTCTGGACGCGCTGTACATCGGCGGCGGTTTTCCGGAAACCCTTATGGAAGAGCTTGAACGAAACGAATCGATGCGAATGGAAGTGCGACTGGCGGTTGAAAACGGAATGCCCGTTTACGCCGAATGCGGGGGGCTGATGTATCTCGGAAAAAGCATAACATGGAACAGTAAAACGAATAGCAAAACGTGCCGGATGGCCGGAGCGCTTGATTTCGATATTATTGTGCGCAAAAAACCCAAGGGGCACGGATACATGGTGTTGGAAAACACCGGCAAATCCCCTTTTGTAAATGGAAGCGGTAAAATCAAGGCGCATGAATTTCACTACGGCGAGGTGGTCGGCCTGAACCATTCCGATTTTGCATACAATGTACTGCGTGGAAACGGCATCGACGGCAAGCACGACGGAATCATTTACAGAAATACGCTGGCGTCTTTTGCACACCTGCACCACCTCGGTTGTCCGCAGTGGGCAAAATCGTTTGTTTCGTCCGCGCGGGAAATATCGTATTCTAAAAATTCGCGGCCGTGCATTACGGCGTTTGACGCAATAAAATAAAGATGAAGGCAACCACAAATTTAAGGAGGGATAATACATGTCAGCCATAGAAATTAACGGGGTGTCCTACGATACGGATGAGGAAGGATACCTTACAGACACAGGAAACTGGACTAAGGACGTAGGGCTTGTCCTTGCCAAGGATGAAGGCATCGAGATGTCCGACGCTCATTGGGAAGTGGTGAATTTCCTGCGTGAGTACTACGAGGAATACAAGATCGCGCCGATGATCCGCATTCTTACAAAAGCCATGGGTAAAAAGCTCGGCAAGGAAAAAGGCAACACCAAATACCTCTACCAGCTTTACCCCGCAGGCCCGGCAAAACAGGCTTGCAAAATAGCGGGACTGCCAAAGCCCACCGGTTGCGTATAAACAGTCCGAGAAAATAAGGAGACGGTAAAAAAGGTGGGTGGATTATCTTTTCTTTCGATCCTGTACATTTTGCTAAGCTACGCGGCGGCCCTCGTATTTTTCGGCGGGCTTTTTTACAAGGTCTGGAGTTACGCTACAACGCCCTCCCCTCTTAAAATCCCCACCACGCCCCAGCCGACAACTGCGGGCGGCGTTATATGGGCTAACATTATTTCAATCACAGCATTCACGGAACTTTTTAAGGGGAACAAGTGGACGTGGATAGGCGGATGGGCGCTTCACGTGATACTCGTTTTCGTTTTGCTAAGGCACTTGAGGTTCTTTATGGAACCGACGCCCCACGCGCTGGCTGGCATACAATACCTGATATGGTACCTATCGGCGCTGTTGCCGCTGCCGGTTATTTATCTTTGGATACGCCGAAACGCGGTAGACCGCGTGGCTTACATATCGGCGATGTCGGATTCATTCATACTCGGACTCTTGCTCTTAATCGGGCTTTCCGGCGTAGCCCTTAAAATCCTTTTCCAGGCCGATGTAGTTTCGATCAAAGCTTTCATCATGGGGCTGGTCTTACTTTCACCACAGAACATACCGGCGCAACCGATCTTTATTTTGCATTACACGCTAATCCTTGTGCTGGCGTTTTATTTCCCGTTCAGCAAGCTCGTTCATGCGGGCGGAATATTTTTCAGCCCAACAAAAACTCAGGTGGATAACCCGCGCGAAGCCCGGCACATTACCGCATGGGCTTCGGATAATTAGGAAATAGGCACAATGGCGGATTTTGAGATACCCGACCTTGAAACGATATTTACCGCGCCGAAAATAAAAGAAGGCGCATCCGCGCACCTGCAATGCCACCCCGCAAAAGAAGACCACAATACCGCGCTGGGATTTCCCGGCAAGCTGGTTGACAACTGGAAGGAAGTTGCAATACAAAAACTCGGCGAACTTTTAGGCAAATACAAATCGTTGCGCGTTTTCCTCGATTCATGCGTAAAGTGCGGATCGTGCACCGACAAGTGCCACTACTTCCTCGGAACCGCCGATCCGAAAAACATGCCCGCCGCAAGGCAGGAAATTATGCGCAAGGTTTACAGAAAATACTTCACGCCTGCCGGGAAAATCATGGGCGGCATGGTTAACGCGAGTGAGCTTTCCGAAGACGTGCTTAAAGAGTGGATAACCTATTTCCACCAGTGCTCGCAATGCCGGCGGTGCTCGGTCTTCTGCCCGTTTGGAATAGACACGGCGGAGATATCGATGGCCGCGCGCGAAATACTCGATTCGATAGGCGTCGGCATGAAATACACGAACGAAATCATCGCGAAAGTCCATACGCTTGGCAATAATTTGGGAATTCCAAAAAAAGCGCTGGGCGGCACTCTTGAATTCATGGAAGAGGACGTGGAGGAAGAATGCGGAACGATGGTTAAGTTCCCGCTGGACGTGGTGGGCGCAGATGTCCTTATGGTCGTGCCAAGCGCCGATTTCTTCAGCGAACCGCATATATTTTCCCTTACCGGTTACGCAAAAGTGTTTCATGCTGCGGGAATTTCTTTTACGTTCAGTTCTTACGCATCGGAATTCGCAAACTTCGGCATGTTCATCGGCAGTTATGAAAACATGAAAAAAGTCGCAAAGCGGATAGTGGATGCCGCGCGCGAACTGAAAGTTAAAAGAATAATCGTGGGCGAATGCGGCCATGCGTGGCGCGTCGCGTACAGCTTCTGGAACACCCTTAACGGGCCGTTCGATTTCCTCGATCCCCGCTATCCCGCGCCGCAGCATATATGCGAGTTTACGCACAGCCTCATACAGGACAACTTAATCAAGTTCGACAAGAGCCTTAACGACGAGTATACGGTGACGATGCACGATTCGTGCAACGTCGCGCGCGCTTCCCGCATGGGCGATAATCCCGGCGGGCAGTTCGATATACCCCGCGAAATAATAAAAGCGTCGTGCAACAAGTTCGTGGACATGCGTCCGGATACTATTAAAGAGCAGACGTTTTGCTGTGGCGGAGGCGGAGGCCTTTTAACGGACGAAATCATAGAACTCAGGGTTAAGGGAACTGCTCCGAGGGCGGCGGCGCTTAACGAAGTAAAGGAAAACCACGGCGTGAACTTCATGGCGATGGTTTGCGCGATCTGCAAGGCGCAGTTTGCAAAAACCCTGCCCTACTACGACTTCGATATGGACATCGTTGGCGGCGTCCATCAACTGGTAAGTAACGCGATAATCCTTGAGGATAACAAGTGATGGTCGAAAAGAAATCCGGCATTATCGTAATGGCCGTTTTATTCGTTGTGCTCCTTTCGCCCATGATATATTCCGCCGCCACCAACGGGCTTTTTGGAGGGACGACTATGCCGGAACTTGTTCTTCCCACAAACGCGGAACAGTGCATTGAAGACACCGAATACATGCGCTCGAACCATATGAACCTTTTAAAGCACGTGCGCGACGATGTTGTGCGCGATGGAGTAAGGAACGTTTCGCAAACGCTCAGCAACTGCAAGACGTGCCACGAAAAACGCGCCGAATTCTGCGACCGGTGCCACGAATACGCCGGCGCTAAACCTGAATGCTTTGAATGCCACTATGTTCCATGAGTATGTGTGAGGAAAGAGCATGAGTGATATTGACAGAAGAAAGTTTTTAAAAGGCGGAACGGCTATTCTTGCCGGAACGGTAATCGCCCCGGGGATAACGCTGATACAGGTAATGGCGGGCGAGAACGAAGAATCCCGCGCGTCCGCCAAAAACCGCTGGGGGATGGTAATAGACGTAAACCGATGCACCGAGGAATGCACCGAGTGCATCCAGGCATGCAGGACGGAAAACAACGTTCCGCTTTTCGGCGACAAACGATTTGACGCGTACTGGATACGCAAGGTAAAAGTTACGCCGAAGATCCAAGGAGCCAAAAGCTTTTCGCTTCCCCTACTTTGCAACCACTGCGAATACCCGCCGTGCCAGCATGTATGCCCTGTTGGCGCGACCTTTACGCGCAAAGACGGTATCGTGCTGATAGACAAACATATTTGCATCGGGTGCCGGTACTGCATGATAGCCTGCCCTTACAAGGCGCGGTCTTTTGTATTCAGAAAGACCACACAGTGGACCAACAAGGACGTGCCGAAGCGCTCCAAGGGAGTGGTAGAAAAATGCAATTTCTGCGTCCATCTCGTGGACAAGGGAGAACTTCCCGCTTGCGTCGATGCGTGCAACAAGTCGGGCGAAAAGGCAATGCTTTTTGGAAACCTTAACGATCCCGAAAGCGAAATATATAAATACTTGAGGGAACACGCGCCGCAAGGCCTGCGCGTAGACCTTGGGCTGAAACCGAAAGTCTTTTACAGGGGATTGAATGCCTAAAAATAATATTACGTATTCCGCAATCGAGGGCCGGTGGAACGGCGGCTTCGGCGCTCTTGTAGGTGTGCTCGGTGTGCTTTCCTTGGGTGGGGTGTGGGCATCATACGCGATGTTTTCCAAGGGCCATTACATTACCGGCATGTCGAACCAGGTGCCGTGGGGTTTCCCTATCGTAATGGCCGTCTATCTTATAGGCCTTAGCGCCGGTTCGCTTGTGCTCTCCGCGTTGTCTTCCGTTTTCGGCAAGGACGAGTTCAAGCCGTTCGCCCGCCTCGCCGCGCTCCTTGCGGCGCTCCTTCTCGTTGGCGCACTGTTGTCGATAATCCTTGACTGGGGACGGCCCGACAGGGTGATGGTGCCCTTTTTGCACTTTAACCCGCGTTCGATTTTCTCACTTAACGGAATCCTTTATTCGGCGTACATCCTGATATGCTTTGTTTATTTGTGGGCGATGTTCACAAACCGTGAGAAGTGGGTGCCGTACCTCGGCCTTCTGGCCGTGTTCTGGGCGGTTCTCGTTCACAGCGGCACCGGCGCGATATTCGCCTTCGTAGGCGCGCGGGACCTTTACCATTCTGCGCTCCTTCCGCCAAGTTTTATTGCGGCGGCTCTGTCGTCCGGCACCGCGCTGATGATACTCGTGCTTCTGGCCACGTTCAAATATACGCGCCGTCCCCTTGACGACGCGCTTATTAAACAACTTGGCACATACTTGGTGATGTTCATTCTCGTCGTAACGTACTTCATCGCCGTTGAAACGCTGATAAGGTCGTATCTGCCGAAAAATTACGAGTCGATGAGCTTTCTACTCTTCCACGGCGGCAAGATAACCGTCGCGTTCTGGCTGGGGATGGTCGGCCTTGGAAACGTCTTCCCTCTTTTGCTCCTGATAAGCCGCGCGGGCAAAACCATTGGCGGGATAATAGCCGCCTGCATCATGGTGGTCATCGGCGTTCTTTTCGAACGCTATATTATAGTTATGCCCGGACAGATCCTTCCGCTTGAAATATTCCCCGGCATGGAGATGCAAAGCGATTTTCAGGATGGCGTGTTGGGCGCTTACAGCTTGAGCCTACCCGAATTTCTTCAGTCGCTCGGAATAGTCGCTTTTGTTTTCCTGCTTTACGCGCTGGGAATAAAGTTCTTCGAAATGCTTCCCGATACGCACCTTAAAGCTGAATGGCCGGTTACAGCGCCATCCGAAAGCGAAGCGATTGCCGTTACGGATAATCCAAGCGAATAATTCAAAGCCGTGCCGTTAAGGACCCGCCTATCGTTCAAGCCGTTTTAAAATGAGAAAGGCCACCCCTTTTTTTAATAAAAGAGGCGGCCTTTTATAGACTTATTTGTGAAGAATCACATCAAGCATATGTTCAAGGTGGTCTATATCCTTATCGGATTTCTTTTTATATAAATCCTTGATTTTCTTGATGGTACGAATCATGGCATTACCTCGCTTGGCGGCCTTTCCCTTGCTATTTAGAGTTGGCGATGTTTTCACTTTGCTGAAATCCACCGTCTTTCCCGTCAAAAGCCAGTCAAGCGAGCATCCAGAATAATTCTGGATTTTTATAAGGTTCAAATAAGTAGGGATTTTCCTTTTTTGCCAGTAATATTGGAAAAGTCCCTTTTCTATACCGACTTTTCTGGCCCAAGTATAAGGCCTGTCATTACCCATAAGAATTTTAAGCCTATCCCTGAATGTCTGCATTTCTTCGATCTCCTTTAAAATCCCCCAATTCTCAATAAACTTTCCAACCGAGGGGCATTATACATAAATTTGGCCTAATTACCTAAGTATTTCTACCTATATTATCATGTACTTTCTTTTCATGCAAAATATGTATTTTCGGCCTAAAGCCTGATTTTTTTAAAAACCTCTATGAAGTATTATATAGCTCTATTGTATTAAAATATTATTATGCCGTCAACTAATTTATTATAACTCGGCGAAAAGTATCGAATTCTTCCAGAACGCGTCCCACACCCCTCACTACTGATGCTAAAGGATCACGCGCACGATAAACGGCAAAACCAAGTTTGTTTTCCAGATTTTTACCGAGGCCCCGGATCAGCGCCCCACCGCCGGCCAAAACTATACCGCGGCTGCAGATATCGGCGGCCATTTCGGGAGTGACCCCTTCCATTGACCGTTGAATGGCGTTAACAATCGCTCCCACCGGTTCGGCTATCGCCTCGCGTATCATGGTATCGTTTACAATCATTCTAGTCGGCATCCTGGTTACCGTATCCCGGCCGTTAACTTCGGTCGAAAGTTCATTTTCCAGCTTGATGGCGGAACCCACCTTTATTTTCACCTTTTCCGCCTCGAAGATTCCTATTTCAAGGTTGTGGTTTTTTCTGAGGTATTTGACAATCTCTTCGTCCAGCTCATCGCCTGCTACGCGCGTCGATTCCGAATACGCCGTTGCCATCATGGAGATAATGGCCACCTCCGTGGTTCCGCCGCCAATATCCACTATAAGGTTCGCGCGCGACTCATTGACCGGCATGCGGGTTCCAATTGCCGCGGCCATAGGTTCTTCCACTAAGTGTACCTTCCTTACGCCTGCGGCAAGGGCCGATTCGATAACAGCCTTTTTTTCGACCTGGGTTATGCCCGACGGCACACCTATTATAATCTTCGGTTTTATAATGAACGAATGCGCGCGCGCATTTTTAATGAACGTGGAAATCATTACCATGGACGCGTCGAAGTCCGCAATCACCCCGTCTTTCATCGGCCGGATCGTAATAAGTTCCTTGGGAGTCTTGCCGTACATTTTCTTCGCTTCCATCCCCACGTGAAGCGGTTTTCTGGTACTTGCATCGACCGCCACTACCGAAGGTTCGTTAAGGACAATACCTTTTCCCCTCACGTATATGAGGGTATTTGCAGTGCCGAGGTCCATTGCCATGTCGGTGGCGAAAAGAGAATAAAGGGACAATGTCTTGCGCTTTATTGAAGAGATGTAACTCATTTGCCCGCCGCCTTCCTGACGTCATTATAAATCCCCACGGGAGATATGGTCTTGCCGCTTTGGCGCGACTGCGCCTCCTTAAGCGCTTCGAATGAGCGTTTTATAAGCTCGTCGCCGCTGCGGCCGTCGACCGGGTAAAATGCAAGGCCACCCCTGCATTCGAAAGTGATCGGCCTGTCGTTAATGAAAAACGTTTTAGCCCGAATGATGTTCAAAAGCTTCTTAGAGGCTACCTGCGCTTCATCTCTGTTGTAATCGTTGAGGAATATAAGGAATACGTCGCCGTAATAACGCGCGATAAAACCTTCGTTTTTTAAAATCCGCTTGAAAAAGCGCGCAAGTTCCACCAGCACCAAATCGGCGGTGTTAACCGAAAACTCGCTGGTTATGTTTGAAAAATTGCATACGTCAATTGTAAGTAGCGCGCCGGGAAGCGATCCGTCCAGCTTGGATATTTTTTCCTGCATGTCGATATAATTTCCCAGTCCCGTAAGGGCGTCGATTTTTTTGGCCGCCAGGCTGACGCCGTAGGCATAGCTACCCGCCACGTGCGAGGCGGCAATCGCGCCAAGTATCGAAAGAAGCCTTACGTCGCGCTGGGCAAATGCGTTTCCTTCCCTGCTCAGCATTCCAAGCGCGCCTATCACGTGTTTACGCACGACCATTGGAACGCCGACAAATGAACGGAACCCCTCGCGGATTCGGCTGCGGGCCGCGTCCCCAAGGCCGTGTTTGTCCGCCCTGCCACTGAGGTCCGGATGGTTTAGCGCCCGGTTGTTTTTTATTACCCAACCAATAAGCGATTCGTCCAGCTTGAGCGGAACCCTTTTTATTTCGTTTTCCTTCCCGGACGGTTCGGAAATCAGGTTAAACGTCCCTTCCTCGCTTGATTTGAGAGCGAACAGAAAACGTGAATGCTCCACCAACCTTCCAATGTTTTCGTAAAGTTTTTCCACGATATCCACCATGCGTTCGCACGACGAAAGGTCGCTGACAATTTCATCCAGCGCCTGAATGTTTGCGGCATCTTTTTTAAATTTACGTTTTCTTTCATGGCGTATGGCGGTATCTGCAAAGACAATTGCAAAATCGTCCAGTATTTTAATGTCCTTCGGAGTGAAGACGTACTTTCCCTTACTGTCGACGGTCAAGACGCCTATAAGGTCATCCCCATCTTGAACCGGCGCCGCCATGAACGATTTAATATCTTCTTCCTTAGTGTAAAGTTTTAGAGTTGTCGTCTCGTGCTTGAATTCATTTACCGAGAGCCGCTTTTTTTCCTTTGCCACCCACCCTATTATTCCTTCCCCCACTTTAACATTT
>SDBV01006586.1_pt1 | contig 16065 bp, 11 predicted proteins | sample 2277081 | NCBI WGS metagenome assembly SDBV01 (sample SAMN10402039, study PRJNA504765) | marine sediment metagenome | isolation source: marine sediment core GS10_PC15, 223 cmbsf | place: Arctic Ocean: Southern Knipovich Ridge | collected 2010
GCCAGCCGGTCAAGGTTGGGCGTATGGTAGAACTTGCTGCCCATAAAAGCCACATCGCGCCACCCCAGGTCATCGGCCATGATAAACACAAAATTCGGTTTTTTTTGCAGATCTTTTTTTGCGTCACATCCGCCAACAGCGAGTGCGCCGGCTGCTATCGCCGAGTGCTTAATAAACTCCCTGCGGCATATTTTATCGTTCATTTGCAATCGGCTCCCTCTCCTGTTGCTCACAAATCATTATCACTTGAACCAGGATCACTTTAGATGACCCGGCCGGGCATCGGCAAAACTGTCCAGCGCCTCCTGAAGGATTTTTCTCGTGCGCGCCTGATCCGTACCCAGGCTTTCCCGGTTCAACGGCTCGACCTCCAGCGGATCGGCATTTATATCATAGAACTCACCGGTTCGGTAAAGCTTGTAGCGCTGGTTGCGGGTAAACTCCCGCGCCTCGCTGCTGACACCCGAGCGCGAGTACCAGATATGGATCCAGTCCCGCGGGTTGCCGGGCTGTCCTTTGAGCTGGGGCAGGAAACTCCTGCCGTCCGGGGCGGGCGAAGATGGCACCTCTACACCGGCGCAATCGCAGAGAGTGGGCAGGAAATCGCTCATGTCCACCAGGTCGGAGCAGACCGAGCCGCTGTTGAACACTCCGGGCCAGCTTGCAATAAAAGGGACCCGCGTTCCGGCATCGGTGGTTGTATTTTTTGCCCCTGCTATCTCACGCCCATCGAGCATCGAAACCACCGGCCTGTCGGTACCGTTATCGCCGACAAACATCAGCACGGTGTTATCCCTGATCCCCAGCTTTTCCAGGTGACTGTCGAGCTTGCCCACAATACCGTCCATGTAACTCACCATATCGCCGAAATACTCAGGGTCACCTTTGTAGGTTTCCGAACCGGGGCTGGACGGGTCCCAATCCGCCGAGGCGGGAGTAGGCTCAAAAGGGCAGTGGGTAAGGATCATCGGATAATAGAGCAGAAACGGATTATCCCTGTTACGAGTCATAAAATCCAGGGCGTAATCGCTGACCACATCCGGACCGTATTCGCCAGCACTGAAATCCACCTCCCGGCCATTGATTTCCAGCCCAGGGTTGGGGTACCTTCCGGGCCGGCGGTTCAGTTGCCACAGGCAGTACTCATCGAACCCGAAATGACCCGGCCCCTGCAGACCGCCCTCCAACTGCCACTTGCCCACAACGCAGGTGGCGTAACCACTCTGCCTGAACAACTGGCTGAATGTTGTCTCGCCACTGCCGAGAACGCCGAACTCAACATAATTTCTGACGTTACTCAAGCCGGTCATCAATTTAACTCTTGTGGGCGTACACAGCGGCTGGGCGTAACAGTGCTCGAACCGTACACCCTCGCCAGCCAGCCTGTCCAGTTCCGGAGTGCTGTAGGAACTTCCCCCGTTGGCGCCGATGCATTCATAACCCAGGTCATCGGCCAGAATAAGCACAATATTCGGGGTTTTTTGCCGATTATTCCTTTTGGAACACCCGCCAAGAGCGAGTGCTCCGGCAGACAACGCCGAATGCTTTAGAAACTCCCTTCGGCCCAGATTGTTGCCGACTCCCGGCAACCTCAAACAGTCTACCAAATGTCCCTCCCGAACCGATTATTTAAGCCTGCGGGGTGCGCTGGGCCAGTCGTTAATGAACCAATCCACCAGCTCACGGTTCTCACCAAGCCGCTCGATTTCAGCCCTGTAACTATCGGCCAGCGCTATCAGTTCACGGACCACCGCGCTGTTATCCTCAGCCACATCGAACCGCTCACCCGGATCCTGTTCCAGGTCGAACAGCAGGGGCTGATCCGGCACTGTCCAGTTCTTCTGTCGCTGGTAGCCGCCTTTTGAGTGGTCGTAGTAGCGCAGATGCAACTTCCATTTGCCATGACGTACTGCGTTCAGGTGCTGGTGCTCATAGTAGTAGATTGTGCGCTCCGGCTGCTGCTCGCCCTGAAGCACCGGCATCAGATCGATCCCATCGATCGGGCGGTCATCGGGTACCTTGCCCCCAGCCAGGTTAACACAGGTGGGCAGAAAATCGAGCACGGAACCCACGCCACTTGAGACCGTACCAGCGGGGAGATGGTTCTTCCAGCGGGCGATAAAAGGCTCGCGCATGCCACCCTCCCAGGTATCGCCCTTGGCTCCCCGCAGAAAACCAGCGTTGCCGCCTCTCAAGCCCAGGCTCATCCACGGGCCGTTGTCCGATGTGAACATCACCAGAGTGTTTTCGCTTAGCCCCAACCTGTCCAGAGCGTCATTGATCTGGCCGACACTCCAGTCAAGCTCCTGAATCACATCGCCATAGAGGCCCCGCTTTGAGCTACCGAGAAACTTATCCGAAGCGTAAAGCGGCACGTGCGGAAATGTATATGGCAGGTACAACAGGAACGGATTGTCCTGTTCTTTCTCGATAAAGCGGATAGCCTCCTCTGTGTAGCGCCTGGTAAGGGTGGTCTGATCCGCCGGTTTCTCAATCATCTCGTCGTCACGCCAGAGATCGGCGTTCTGCATATCGTTGCTATAAAGAATACCGTAGTAGTTATCAAATCCCTGGCGCAACGGACGGTACTGCCCGGTATGGCCCAGGTGCCATTTTCCGATACAGGCCGTGCTGTAACCCAGAGGCTTGAGTGCATCTGCGATGGTAATCTCATTGGTGGACATGCCCATTGTGTCCGGCGGGAAAAACACATGAAGCACACCGGTGCGGATGCAGTTCCTGCCTGTAAGCAGCGCCGAGCGGGAAGGTGAGCAGACCGGGTTGCCAGAATAGAACTGGGTCAGACGTACTCCCTCGTTGGCCATCCGGTTCAGGTTCGGTGTGCGGATTGTGGGATGACCGCCATATTCCCAGTCGCCGTAACCCATGTCATCGGCGAACAGGATCACGATGTTGGGCTTGCCCGTGCGTGGAGCAGGGCCAGCCGGCTGCGGGGAGCTTCGCTCCCCGCAGGCCGCTGAAATCAGCGGGGCGGCGGCAGCCGCCCGGCCGGCCCTGCGGATGAACTCCCTGCGAGTAATCTGCGGCATATTGTCCTTCCGTGGCTTATGTTTGCCTCTTTTATTTTACGGTCTCGTCCAGTGGAATTCCCAGTTCCTCGTACTTGCGGCGACGGCCTTCTTTGTCAGCATCCAGAATCCGCCGCGCGTAGAGGGCTACTTTCTCGGCCACGGCACGCGGTACCACCACCACCATGTCACCGGGGCACACCAGCACCCCGCCGATCACCACTGGCCGGTTGATCGACTCGAGTTCGTTGCGGCCGGGACGGATTCCGCGGCCCGTTTTACGAAGGTAGAGGGGGATTTTCTGCTTGGCCACCTCATCCACATCACGGCTGGCGGCGTCGGTTACAACCCCCGTGGCTCCGGCCTTGTACCAGCTCAGGATGTTGTTCGAGCCGATAGAGCCGATATCGCGGAACTCGGCGTCGTCAATCACAATCGCGGTACCAGGGGTAATAATCTTTACAAACGCCTCGCTGCTGAATTCACCATACCACGCTCCTTCCCAGGCCGGGAAATCCTTGCCTGGCTCGGGACGGTCCAGTCGTTGGGTGGGTACATAGCGCATGGTCAGGGCAACTCCGCAAAACTGGTGCTTCATCGAATCCAGGTCCCGCCAGGAAGCGTGGATCGACTGATCGACAAGGCCCGTGCCGGGCAAGCCAACCATGTCCATCCCGTCGGAAACATCCGCCACCCTGAGACCCTTATAAAGTTTGAGCAGGCGCTCGCTCTGCGCGGCAGAATAGCTTTGGGTGGGGATAAAATTAATCCCGGAGCGAAGTTGCTCGTCCGGGGCTGTCTGGGCTGAAATAAGTTGTACAGTCGTGATAACAGCAAGCAGAGCAGTAAGGATCACGCGCATGGCTCACCCCCGTTGAGGATCACGAATTCATGGATGTACGAGCGGGTACCGGACAACTTAGCTATTTCGACTTTCGGGTTGCGGACTGGCAAGATTAAGATGGGAATACAACTCTTTTATCAATTAATAGGCGGCAGTGAAGCGGAAGTCAATCGTATTTAACCAGCGCCTGCACCTCGCAGCTTGGAATCCTGCTTTACTCCCGCTGTTTAACGTGGTCAGTTTTTCTTGAGCAGGTTTTTGAGCAAGCCCCTCAGGGATTTTTTTACCGTACCGGCACTGTCGGCGGCGGTGGAATCATCACCCGCCCCGCTTCCGGGCAACAGCCTGTTAAGCAGCTTGCCAGCCTGCTCTTTCAGCCTGTTTTCCACCCGGCGGGCCACGAGTCTCGTGTCCAGCTTTACGCTGGGGTTGGTGGTGGTGCCACCCAGCCTGAATCCCAGTTCCACGTTACCACTGCCGCCGGTGAGCAGCCTGCCGATATCACCGGGCAGTTTGCCGCGGTACTTGTTACTCAGGCGCTCGTTCAGCTCCAGGGTCAGGCTGTAATCCAGGCTGCCGTCCAGGCCCACCGAGCCGGTTGCGCCGATAACTCCCGCCGCCGTGCTTAGCCGAAGGTTCTCGCCGAACACGCGGCCATCGCGCACCTCAAACCTCCCCACCCAGTCGTCGATATCCAGGTCCCTCAGTTCCTCGATCCTGGTCAGGCTGGAAATCGAGTTGAGCGCGGGCCAGTCCCTCAGTCCGCCTCCGGTCAGCGAGAAATCCGCGAAGCCGCTTAAATCATCGACTTCGCTCCCCTGGCGGAATTCCATGCTGGTGCTCAGCTCCCCGGAAAGATACTGCCCGATATCCGAGAACGGCCGCATCATGCTGCCGGCCTGCGCGTTGTCCGCCCGTACATTGAGCCGCCAGCCCCCAAACCCTGTCTCCGCAAGCAAAAACTCACCCTCTCCCGAAAGCCTGCCGCCGAAAAACGACGCGGCCAGGCTGTCCACCCGCAGCAGCGAGTCGCGTACTTCAAACCAGACAGCGGCGTCCTCCAGAGTCACACCCTCTTTTATTACCAGTCTTTTAACTGTAAGACTTCCCCGGCCATCACCAAGTGAGACCGGTATCGACAAGCTGTCCGCCATGCCCGCATCAGTAGCTTCCGCCCCGGCATAATCCGGCCCCAGCAGTTCCACCAGGTCCAGGTTATCCGATTTCGCATCCAGCTTCCAACGGGCGCGGCCAGCGGCCAGCGGGTTATCCCGCGGCAAGAATCCCGGCCAGTTGTCTACCGAAACTACAGCTTCCAGCTCCGAGCCTGCGGCGGTAAAGTTCACTCCCGCCCGCTCGATATCCCGCCCTGAAAGCCGAATATTCAGGCCGGACAGGCTAAGCTCCGGCTGCCCGGCGGGCAAAATAAAATCTATCTTGTCCGCTGTAACACTGCCGGATACGCTCCAGCTTTTCAGGGGACTTTCAAGCTCGATATTCAGAGCCAGATTGGCGTTAAGTTCCCCGACCGCGCTCCAATCCTGTTCTAGTTCCATGAAATCCTTTAAGCCATCCAGTAACAGCTCCGCGCGCACATTCGCCCGCGACAGATATGGCTCGCTCAGGTTTACCGAACCGGATAACGCCAGTTGATCCTCTCCCATCTCCAGCGCCAGGTTTTCCACCGTCAGCACCCGGCTATCCGATTCAAACTCCAACTCAAACCTGTCGATTTGTCTTGGGAAATCAGCCGGCAGCAGCAAGTCGCTCAGCCGCTGGGTGTCGTCGGCCCCTCCACTCATCCTCATACTCCAGCTCAGGCTGTCCGGCCTGGATAAGTCCAGCCGCAACAGGCCGTCAAGCTGCACACCCCCGGCGATCAATGTCAGTCTGTCCAGTTCGACAGCTCGCCAATCCTTCGCCGCACTCCCCTCAAAACGGACTACTACCGGCAGCGCCCCGCCCAGCCGACTTGCCGATCCGGGAACTATCTCGCGCAGTTCACTAACTCGCAGGCGGCCCTCCAGTGGCAGTAACAAACCGGGCCCGGCAGGCTCCATGCTCAGTTCGCCCTCGATTCCGGCCAGGGTTACCCGCAAACTATCCAGGTAATCGTGGTAGTGAAGAACACCGTCCTCAAGCACCACGCCCTGCAGCAGCAGGCTGAATGACTCGTCATCGTCTTCGGCGGGTTCTTCTGTCTCATCTTGTGGAACCAGTTGCGAGAGGTTCAGCTTGCCGCCCTTGTCGCGCACAGCAAAAATCTCCGGCCCATCAATTATCAGGCTGACTACCTCGATTTTTTTGCTCAGCAGGGGCAACAGTTTAATTTTGAGATAGAGGTGCTCGAGCCGCGCGGTGTACGGCACGTCCTCGTCCTCGCCCGCGGCAAGCTCCACTCCCTCAAGATCCAGCGCCAGCCCGCGCCACAGTGACACCCCAAAACCATCGATAGTGCATTCTCGCCCCGTTGCCTCGCCTATTCGCTGCTCGGCCAGGGAAATAATCTTATCGGCGGGCAGCAGCAACCAGAGCGCCGCGCTCAACGCCAGCAGCAGCGAGAACAGCACTCCCGAACTCCAGAGCACAATCTTTAGCCATTTATTGTTCATCGGTTATCACCGGCCTGTCAGTTCGTGAGAGGATCAGTTTTTAATTCTGTTTTTTATCTTTTTTAGCAACTCGTCGGCCTTGTCACGGCTGTCGCGGAAATTATCCAGTTCTTTCACCCGCTTCAGAGCCTGCGTAGCAAGTTCGTACCTGCCCTGCTGATAATATATCCTGCCGAGTTCCAGATATGAAGAGGACAGCACCCATTTGGGATCGATCTCCTCCGCTGCGGAAGTTATCTTCCTGAAACCCTGCAAGGCCCTCTCTATTTCACCGCTTTTTTTGTCACATAGCGCCATTCGGTAAGCCAGCGACCAGTGGCTGAACATACGGTTGTCGTAGTAACGGTAGCCGCTTTCAATCCGGGCAGCCACTTCATCGTAAACCTGGCGCGCCCCGGCCAGGCTGTCGCTGCGCAGCAGAATATCGCCCAGGCGCCAGTGGATCAGCGGATTATCGGGGTACAGTTCCCGGAGTTCATGGGCGGCCTGAAGTACACGCTCGTTGGGCTCCTCGAGCGTGGAATAGATGTTCAGCAACATCACCGCGCTCACATCACGTGAATACAGTCCCCGGCTGGCGGCCAGCCACATGTTTGCCAGGCCCTCGCGCCTGTTGCCCTCGAACCCGAACGCCAGCGCCAGTACCTTGACCACTTCCGGCAACGCATCGGTGAAGTAAAGATAGATCCCGCGGCCCATGTAACTGTCGTAGTAGTCGGGGTCCATTTCCAGCATCTTCTCGATATAGTTCCAGGCCCGTTTGGCCAGCGGGGCCATTACCAGCCAGCGATGGTCCATCAGGGCAAGCAGGGCCTGCTGGCCGTAAACCGCTCCCAGGTACAGGGTACCCTCGAGTTTTGTTTCATCGCTCCTGGCCGCCTGCTCCGCCACTCTGCGGCTACGTTCCAGTTCCTGCTCGAACCTCTGCTTGAGCGGCTCGGGATCTTCGTCCTCACTGATCAGAAACAACCGCCAACTGATTGCCGTTGCCCGGAAATAGTACCCGCACGGCCTGTCGGGGTTGGCTGCGATAAAACGCTCGACCACCCGCTCGGCGCTGTCGAGTTCCGTGGCGATCATCAGGCTGCCGGCCAGCTCCAGTTCCGGCTCATAGAGCAAGTGCGTACGGTCCACCATCTCCTCCGCCGCCATCGGTGTCGCAATGACGCTGAACGAGATAATAAAATGAAAAAAAACCGGCACTGAAAACGTGAAAAAACGGTTAATCAGGCTCATCATTTAAGACCCTTTGCCAGCTGAACAACGCAACTGCAAATCAGACACCATATTACAAGATTTAGTGTTGCCCAATAAAAAATATACCATATCTTGTATTTCACCCTTGACACATGGCATGCTTACTTTTTATATATAACACGTCTGTCGAAAGCGCGAAAACTAAAAAAATGGACCCGTTCAACCAGCAGAGTGTCGGTGTCCAATATTCCCCGCCGAAGATGAAGACTGCAAGCACCATTTTAGTACCTGATTAACAGCCGCGGGCTCGCCCGAACCCGCCCGGAAATTATATCAAAAGTTTAATCTTTTACCCCCAGACGTGTCGGGAGGTTTCATGCCCTTGTCGGTTCCGTTTATCTATTTCAGCAAGCGCAACGGAACAGTTGTGCCGTTCGATCCGGAGAAAATAACCAAAGCGGTAAAAAAAGCCGCCGAGGTGGTCAGCCGCCAGGAAGGCTCCCGGATCGACGAAGCCAGGTTGGAGGAAGTGACCGGCAAGGTGGTTGAGTACCTTGACGATCCGGTGAGCGAATACTACGTCCACGCCAACGAAAAGGGCGAGCGGATTCCGCAGATCGAGGATGTTCAGGATCTGGTGGAAATAGTGATGGCAGAGAATCAACTGCCCCAGGTGGTGGCTGTCTACAAGCGTTACCGCAAGATGCGCGATGTAGCCCGGCGCAGAATCAAGGTCCGGCATGAGGGCGCCGGCAGCGTGGACATCACCGATGCCAGCCTGCTGCTGGTCGAGTCGATTACCGACGAGGTGGTACATCCCTGGGACCGGGTAAAAATAGTGCGGCAGTTGATGCGCGATGCCGGCCTCAACGCCGAGATGGCCAACACGGTGGCCAAGGCTGTTGAAAACCAGATCATCAGCGGAGAATTCAGTACGGTCAACACGGCTCTGATCAGGGAACTTGTCAACAACGAGCTCCTCGACAGGGGGATGCGTGAGCAACTCAAGGACCTGTCGATCTACGCCGTCCCCCGTGATTTTGTGGAAAGCCTGATGTTTGCCAAGAGCACGGAGAACAGTAATATTGTCAGCAACAACCCGGAAGCGGTCAACCTCTCTATCGCCGAGCTGGTCCTCAAGCAGTGGGCGCTGGAGAATGTCTACTCGACCGATGTCAAGCGTGCCCACGACACCGGCGCGATCCACGTCCACGACCTGGGTTACCCGCACAGGGTCTACTGTAGCAGCCACAGCCTTGAATATATCAAAAAATACGGCCTTACCGGTCTGGAAAATCTGAACACGGAAAGTAAACCGGCTCGTAGCGCCTCGGTGCTCACCGGACACCTGAACACGTTCCTGGCCTCGATGCAGGCCAACTATGCCGGTGCGCTGGGTATCGGTTATATCAACGTGTTCTACGCTCCCCTGTTGGAGAACAAGAACCGCGCGGAACTGAAACAGATCGCCCAGGAACTGATATTCAACGGTAGCCAGAACGCATTCAGCCGCGGCGGGCAGACTCTGTTCCTGGACTACAATATCCACGCCGGCGTGCCCAAATACATGGCCGGTGTGCCCGCTATCGGTCCGGGAGGCAAGTACATGCTGGCCCTCCCCGGCGGCGCAACAGTGGCGCTCGATGAACAGTCCACCGGAGTGGATGACGGCCGGGGCCACAAGCTGATGGAACTTCTGCTGGACCAGGAGAACGGCGACCGGGTGGTCTACCGTGAGCTGCTTAACGAGCAGAGCGGCGCTATCGAAATCGACAAGGTGGTGAGCAGGGATATCGAAAAACGCGGCGAGCGGATTGTGACCTACAAGGATTACGAGAAAACGGCCCGCGAGTTCGCCAGCGCCCTGCTGGAAGTTTTTGCCGAGGGCGACCGTCACGGCAAAGTGTTCGAGTTTCCCAAGTGCGATTTCCATATTAACGAGGAATCGTTCAGCGACCCGAAGCAGGGTAAGCTGCTGGATGAGGCCTGCGAACTGGCCAGCCGCAACGGCTCGACTTATTTTGTGTTCGACCGTGACGAAGTGACCCTGAGCGCCTGCTGCCGTCTGCGGACCACTATCGACGACAACTATATGCTGATGCATCCTGAGAGCATGCGTTTCTGCGGCTTTCAGAACGTGACTGTCAACCTGCCCCAGGCCGCTTACCGCGCCGATCGCAGGGGCGATAAATCGATAGAGGGCATGATCGAGGAAGCGTTGGCGATGATGGATGTGGCGATGGAGGCTCATATCCAGAAGCGCGACAATATCAAGCGGATGGCGGAGGGACCGGGCAGGCCGCTGTGGCAGATCGGCAAAGTGAGCATGGACGGTACGCCGTACGTGAACCTGGACGACGCCACCTACATTATCGGGCTGATCGGCCTGAACGATGCGATCCAGTTTGTGGGCGGCAGCCAGTTGCACGAGAACGATCAGGCCATCGAGCAGGGCCTGAGGGTTATTGCCGCGATGTTTCTCAAGGCACGCAAGCTGGCGGAGAAGCACCGCCTTAAAGTGACCCTGGAGGAAACACCCGCCGAGAGCGCCGCACGCAGGCTGGCCAAAAGCGACCTGATCTATTTTAACAAGCAGGCCGCCACGGTGGTCAAGGGCTCGATAGAGAACGACACCGTGTTTTATACTAACTCGGTACACCTGGCGCCGGATGCGCCGGTGGACCTGGTGGAGCGTATCCGCAAACAGGCGAGTTTCCACTCAATGATCGAGAGCGGTGCGATCACCCACGCGTTTGTCGGCGAGGAGCAGCCCGATCCGCAGACAATCTACAACCTGGTGCGCGACACGTTTTTCCGCACCCAGAGCGCCCAGCTTACGATCAGCCCTGAGTTCACGTTCTGCACCGTGTGCTCGGAGATCAGCCGTGGCCTGATCGAAACCTGTCCATCCTGCGGCAGCGACAAGGTGTACGGCGAGACCAGGGTGGTGGGATATTTCAGCAAGATAGTAAACTGGAACAAGAGCAAGCGCGAGGGCGAACTGGTAGCCCGTCATCAGGGAGACTACAAGGTTTGCGCCGGCAGCAGCGAGCTTGTAACCAAGTAATCAGTGGGGGAGTTAACAGCAATGAAGCGATTTAAGCTGGCTGTTTTCGGTAAACAGGGCTGCGACAAGTGCGTGGTACTGAAAAAACGGCTCAGGAAAATTCTGGAGGAGAAGCCCTATTCCGGTTTCGAGTTGAAATATTACGACATGGGCACCTCCGAGGGGCTGGTGCGGTTCAGCCAGTGCGAGATCCTCAATCCCCAGCGCATCCCCAGTTTCATGGTGTTCAGCAGCGACAGCGAGGGGCTGCATCCCGTGGACGATCAGCTCGATGTGTCAGGTAACGGAGATAGTATCGACACCTGGCTGGCATTGGAGACCGACTACAGTGCCGGAGGGGTGATCAAACCGGCGGCGATAAGAGAATCACTGGACAAAGCTTTACAGACACTGACAGTTAAAGTTTGAGGTAAGATGGGACAGACAGCCAGTACAAGAATGGAATCTACCGGCGCCGAACTCAGCCCGGTTTACGCATTGCTCAAAAAACCCAGCCTGATCGACTTCCCCGGCCGCATGTGCCGTGTACTGTTCGTGGCTGGCTGCAACATGAACTGCTTTTTCTGCCATAACCCCGAGTTGCTGCAACCCAAGGAAGTCAGGATCGAATGGGACAGACTGCGTCAGGTTCTGCGCTCAAGCCGCGAACAATGGGTCGATTCGGTCTGCATCTCCGGTGGCGAACCTACTCTGCACCCTCAGTTACCGGAACTGATCGAACAGGTTAAATCCCTGGGTTTCCGCGTGAAGCTGGACACCAACGGCACCTCGCCCGCTGTACTGCGCCAGGTGCTGCCTCAACTCGACTATGTGGCGATGGACTACAAGGCTCCGCTGGCCCGTTATGATCAATTCAGCGGCTGCCAATCCATTGACCGGGACAAGATTATCGAAAGTGTGAGCCTGATAGCCCGGTCAGGTATCGAGTACGAGTTCCGCACCACGGTGGTGGAGGACTGGCACAGCGAGGACGACATGCGTGCAATCTGCCGGGAGCTTTCCGGGGCCAGGCGCTACCGGATTCAGGGTTATGTACCCCCGCGGCACGGGGACAACGGCGGCAACGATTTTCCCGCGCGGCGCACATCGATGAAGACTCTCAGACGCTATGAACAAATCTGCCGGGAGTATTTCCCGGATACGTTAATCCGCGGGGGATGAGGTGGAGAGTAAGCTGAATATTCCGTACCAGTTGGACGCGGAGGGGATCGACCCGCCACACTACGCGCACGAAGGTGACGCCGGTTTCGACCTGAGAGCCAGCGAGGAACTGACTATCCCCGCCGGTGGAAAAGTAATGACCCCCACGGGCCTCAGGCTGGCGATTCCCGCCGGCTATGTGGGCCTGGTATGGGACCGTAGCGGCCTGGCCGTAAAGCATGGTATCCACTGCCTGGCCGGGGTGATCGACTCAGGTTACAGGGGCGAGGTGAAAGTTGTGCTGCAGAACCTGGGCGATAAGCCGTTTGTTGTGGAACGCGGGATGAGGATCGCGCAGATGCTGATCCAGCCTGTGGCGGGAGCTAATCTTACCCGGGTGGAGAGCCTGGAGGAGACTGCCAGGGGCGAGGGCGGGTTCGGCAGCACGGGCTTGCATTAGGAAATACATTCTCAGCAAAATTCCCGCTGGCGGGGAATTGACGATAAGAGCCGCATACTCAGGTATGCGGCTCATTTTATTGTAGTCAAAGGATGCATCGGCAGGCAGGATGTACTACATTCAAATAAAGAGCAGCACTGTTGAAACCAGCAGCCGCAGGCTTCGTAAAAATCCGCAATCAACTTAACAGGGGGTTGCCATGAGCGAGATCATCCGGGAAGCCGGGCAGGTATTCTCCGCCAAACCCACAATCGAGGGTGCGGGCGTTCATCTCAAGCGCGCTTTCGGTTACCATCAGGTTCCAGCTTTCGACCCGTTCCTGCTGCTCGATGATTTCCACTCGGATGAGCCGGAAAAGTACCTCAAAGGCTTCCCCTGGCACCCGCACCGTGGGATTGAAACTATAACCTACGTACTGCATGGCGAGGTGGAGCACGGCGACAGCATGGGCAACAAGGGAGTAATCGGTCCGGGGGATGTGCAGTGGATGACAGCAGGCAGCGGAATTATCCATCAGGAGATGCCGCGCGGTGACTCCAGGGACAGGTTGTGGGGTTTCCAGCTCTGGGCCAACCTTCCGGCCAGCCACAAGATGATGCCGCCCCGCTACCGGGAGATCAACAGCACGGAAATCCCCGAAGCCGTTCTGGACGGCGATGTGAGTGCGCGGGTAATCTGCGGGCAGGCGGGGGGAGTAGTCGGGCCGGTGCGCGATGTGGTGATCGACCCGTTGTTTATCGATATAAGAGTACCTTCGGAACGGGAATTCTCTTTGCCCACACCTGCGGGCCATACCGTGTTCGCCTACGTTATCGAAGGCGGCATTGCATTCGGCGATCTGGCGGATAAAGAGAACTCCGCTGAAACGCTGGTTCTGTTCGGGGATGGCGACAGGCTTGTGGCCCGCACCGGCCGTCAGCCAGCCAGGTTCCTGCTGGTGGCCGGCAAGCCGCTCAACGAGCCGGTGGCCTGGGGCGGCCCGATAGTGATGAACACGCGCGAGGAACTGCAAGAGGCGTTTGAGCAGTACGAGGCCGGGACATTTATCAAATAACTGCCCGTTAGTATCTGTACTCCCTGGCTGTGTCGAACGCGGCCACCACATTCTCCGGCGGGGTACCGTGCTGGATGTTGTGGATAGCTGTAAAAACAAATCCACCGCCGGGGGAGAATATCTCCAGGCGCTCCTGCGCCTGGCGGGCCACTTCCTCCGCACTGCCAAACTGTAAAATACGCTGGTTCTCCACTCCCCCGCCCCAGAAGCAGATTTTTTTGCCAAATGTATCTTTTAGCTTCTGTGGATCCATGTTTGCCGCGCTGGTCTGCACGGGGTTAATCGCCTCCACCCCGGCCTCTATCATGTCCCCCAGAATCTGGAATATCGAGCCGCAGCAATGCTGAAGAATTTTAACTTTCGGGTTGCGGCTCTTGATATAATCGAGATAGCGTTTGTAGTACGGAATCACCAGCTCGCGCATCAGCTCCGGCGAGGCGAACTCGCTGTTCTGCATCCCGAAATCATCGCTGAATTTAACGATGTCGATTTTTCCGCCAACAGCCTGGTTGAAGAGGTTGAAATTGGCGCACATCCCCTCCAGCGCTTTTTCATACAGCTCACGGACATACTCCTGCCCGGTCATCAACCTCACCATCCAGTCATCGAACCCGCCGTGGCCGAACCCGTAAAACAACTCCACCGCCGGCAGCTCACCGACAACCGCGTACTCACTGTTCTCACGCCAGAAATCCGCCTGGGTCTCCAGGTAACGCAGGTCTTCTTCCTCTTCCACAGGGATACTCCACTTGTCCGGGTCAACATGGGCCGCGCCGGGGCCTTTTCCCAGTTTGTCAAAATAAAGTCCGCCAGCGGGCATCTGGGCGTGTTTTGCTCCATCACTGTCCATAACAAATAAATTTCCCTTTTCATCTGCAACCGGCTCGAACGCCTCGGAAACTACTACGGGAGTACCATCGGACAGGCTCCACGGCTTACGCCCCACGTTGGGTACGCCAAACGCCACCTTCCGGTTTCTCAGCGCCACCACATCCGAGCCCATCCGCTCACGCACGGGAGCCTCAATCTCGGCCAACATCTGGTAGATGTCGAAAACAAACGTCTCGCCGCTGTGGATACCTAGATATTTTTTAAGCTGATCATATGCCCCGGCCATTATTCCGGTCTGACGGGTGGCGCCGAAATCAATCGGGACACGGTCGGGTGTGCGATGTTCGATCGCCGCGATTACCCGTTCTCTTGAATTCATAATTTTTGCCCATTGTTTATATTATGGAATTATTGGCAATATTTTTGCTCTCCCGGGCGGCCGGCGCGCGCCCATCAGGGCGCACGGCACTTCAGTGCCGCCTGCGCTTGTCAGCGCAGGCGCCGGCCGCCCCACGAGCCGGGGTAAACTGCTCTTTATCTCTGCTATCCCCGCTGTCTGCCATAGCCGGTAATCACGGCCACGCACATCACCACAAACAGCGCCATGCTGTAGAATACGTAGGGGACCATCTCAAGCCAGCCCAACACCGGCACAAAATCGAACGTGGCGGCCAGTTCGCGATGAATCGCCATCGACGCTACAATCACCGCGGAGTAGGGCAGCATGAACGGAAAACTGCAACTTAGCGTGTCCAGCAGGTTGGCCACCCGGTAGGGATGCAGTTTGTGGGGACGGCTCAGACGGGCGGCCAGCGGCCCCACCGCCACCATCGCTATTGTGTTCACGGGCACGAACAGGTTTGCCAGCGAGATAAGCATCACTATTGCTACCTCCGTTCCGCGCACAGTGCGGGCTATCCCTCTCTGAAAAAACTGCAACACGCGGTCCAAAAAACCTCCGGCCTCGGTAAGGCCGTTGGCTGTTACCAGCAGAAGAGTCAGCACCGATACCGGCAACATCGCCATCGCTCCCTTTACCGCGCTGCCGCCCACTGAACCCTCAGCCGTGATATGGAACACCTGCGCCAGCGGAAACACGCCGAACAGCGGCCCCACTATCAGAGCGGCAACAATACCGATATTCAGCGCCACCAGAAAGTGGAAACCGCTGACCGCGAACACAAACACCAGGGCGGCGGGGATCAACATCGGCAGGGCCGAGGGATCGGCTGTTTCGGCCAGCAGCCTGGTCGCACTGGCGCTATCGACTGTGGACTGCCCCCCTTCGCCAAACGCGTAGAGCAGCACCGCGGCCACCGCACCGGCCAGCAGCGAGTATTTCATCCGCGAGCGCACCACCCCGCCCACATCGGTTTCCTGGGTGGCCGCACTGACAATTGTCGTATCGCTCACCGGGGCCAGGTTGTCTCCGAACGCCGCCCCGCTCAGGATCGCTCCCATCAGCGCTCCGGGGTGCGCCCCCAGCACGATCCCCGCCGGGTACATAACAGCGGTAAAACCCACAACCGTGCCCAGTCCCGTGCCCACTGTAACCGCGAACAGGGAGGCCGAGACGAATACCGCCAGGGTGAACTCCGCCCCCGAAAGGCCCAGCTTCCAGCCCAGCCAGATCATCGACTCCACCAGCCCGCTATCGGCCAGGATGGCGCTGAACGCACCGGCCCAGATCCAGCACACAACCGCCACCGTGGCTGTCCGGTTGGCCATCAGGCTGAATATCCGCTCGCTGTAGGCGGCAGGATCGCGCACGAACAGCATCCCCAGCGCAATCCCGGCCATCGCGGCTATTATCATCCCCTCTTCCACCACC
>SDBV01006587.1_pt1 | contig 16064 bp, 16 predicted proteins | sample 2277081 | NCBI WGS metagenome assembly SDBV01 (sample SAMN10402039, study PRJNA504765) | marine sediment metagenome | isolation source: marine sediment core GS10_PC15, 223 cmbsf | place: Arctic Ocean: Southern Knipovich Ridge | collected 2010
CACCGTCCCCGCCGTCACCGAGCACTGGTAGCGGCAGTAGCAGCACTGCTCGAGCCGCCGCGTCGAGATCCAGGAGCTGGCCTCGTGCCCGCAACGCGGACAGACGAAACCCTTCGGCCAGCGTGCCCGGCGCAACGCTTCCCAGCAGGTCTGCTCATCCGGAAAGATTGCCTGAAACTCCTGCAGAGTTGTCGGAAATCCCATCGTTGTGTCCTCTAATCATGGTGTGGAGAACACCTTGTCAAAGCCCTGTGTCAGACCCGGTCACGAGCTGAGGCAGCGGGATAGGCAGGAGCCAGCAATATCGGGGCGCACCGAATATGAGAACCGACAGGGGGAATCGCGGGGGTAAGACGGTACCGAGCAGGTCCGGTCGCCGCACGCGAATCCGAAGGATTCGCCAGCTAGTTTTCGTCGACCGTCCAGGTATCGCCGGAGTGGAGCAGATCGTGCAGCGAGCCGGCGCCGTGTTTGACGACGGCGCTCGCGACCTGGCCCTGCAGGAGGGCGTCGTAGGTCGCCGTTTCGACCGCGCGGAATACGCCGATCGGTAGCGGGAAATCCGGTCGCTGCAGGCTCGCGAGCGCGAATGCGTAGGCGGGCGTCTGGTAGCGCTCGTTGTGGACCGCCACGCCGGCCGCGATTGGATCCTGGCCCTTCGGGAGTTCGACCACCGTCGGTATGCCGTCGTGGATTCGAATCCCGCGGCGCTGGTCCTCGGATCCGAAGACCAGGGGTTCTCCATCTTTCAGCACGAGTGCGGCGTTGATCCGGCTCTTGCGATCTTCGACTTCGAGCCACTCGTTGTCGTTGTAGACCGGGCAGTTCTGAAGGATCTCGATCAGGGCGGTTCCCGGGTGGCTGTGCGCTCTTCGCAGAAGTTGCTGGAGAAGGGGGCCGTCGACGTCGATCGCCCGAGCCACGAAAGTTGCGCCCGCTCCCAACGCGAATGCGAGTGGATCGATGGGATGATCGATCGAACCGTCGGGCGTCGACGCGGTGTGCATTCCGAGCTTTGAGGTCGGCGAGTATTGCCCCTTGGTGAGGCCGTAGACCCGGTTGTTGAACAGCAGGATCTGGATGTCGATGTTCCGTCGGATGGCGTGCAGCAGATGGTTGCCGCCGATCGAAAGCCCGTCGCCATCGCCGGTCACCACCCACACGGAGAGTTCGGGCCGGCTGGCCTTGATGCCCGTCGCAAAAGCGGGCGCTCGGCCGTGAATGGTGTGAAACCCGTAAGTGTTCATGTAGTAGGGGAAGCGGCTCGAGCAACCGATACCCGAAACGAAAACGAAGTTCTCCCTCGGAACTCCCAGTTCGGGCATCACGCGTTGCACGTTGGCGAGTACCGAATAATCGCCACAACCCGGACACCATCGGATGTCCTGATCGGTCATGAAATCTTTGCTCGTGAGCTTGGTGAGGTGAGCGGTCACGGCGACGTCTCCTTGCTGAGCAAGTAGTCGATTTGGGCGCAAATCTCCTCGATCAGAAAGGGCTGGCCGCGAACCTTGTTCATCCCGATCGCAGGCACCAGAAATTCCGAACGCAGGAGTCGAACGAGTTGCCCCTGGTTGAGTTCGGGCACGAGGATCTTGTCGAAACGGCGCAGGATTGACTCGAGGTTGGCGGGAAAGGGGTTGAGGTGGCGCAGTTGAATGCTCGACACGGCCTTCCCATCCAGCCGCGCCGCTTCGACGGCGGCCGTGATGGCGCCAAAGGTTCCTCCCCAACCCACGACGAGCAACCGGCCACTCTCGGGGCCGTCGATCTCGATGGGCGGAATCTCGGCGGCGATGCGCGCGACCTTTTCGGCGCGCATTCGAATCATCTGCTCGCTGCTTTCAGGATCGTAGGAGACGTTTCCGGTCCCTTTCTCCTTGGCGAGTCCGCCGATCCGATGCTCGAGGCCCGGCGTGCCGGGTATCGCCCAGGGTCGAGCGAGGGTTTGGGGGTCGCGCGCGTAGGGTTGGAAGGTGTCTGCATCCGTGCAATACGCGATCTGCGGTCGCACAAGTGTTTCGACGTCTGGAATCCGCCAGGGTTCCGAACTGTTCGCGAGGTGGCCGTTCGAGAGAATGACCACCGGGGTCATGTATTTCACCGCCCATTGGAAGGCTTCGAGGACCGTGTAGAAGCAATCTCCGGGGGACAGCGGGGCGAGTACGGGTATCGGGCTGTCGGAGTTGCGGCCGTAGAGGGCGAGCAGGAGGTCCGCCTGCTCGATCTTCGTGGGCATTCCCGTCGAGGGCCCCGCCCGCTGAATGTCGATCACGACGAGGGGCAGCTCCGCCATGACCGCGAGCCCCAGGGCCTCCTGCTTCAGCACGAAGCCCGGCCCGCTGGTCGTGGTGACGCCGAGCTGACCGGCGAAGGACGCGCCGATGGCGGCACTGATGGCCGCGATTTCATCCTCGGCTTGAAATGTCTTGACGCCAAAGTGTCGATAGCGAGAGACTTCGTGGAGCACTTCGCTCGCGGGCGTAATCGGATAAGCGCCCAGGAAGACACCTTTCTGCATCAGCTCGCCCGCGGCGACGATCCCCCAGGCCAAGGCTGTATTGCCGGTGATGTTTCGGTAAGTGCCCGGCTGGATCTTTGCTCTCGGAACGATGTAGGAGGCGGGCAGAAGCTCCGTCGTTTCGCCAAACGCGTGGCCGGCGCGAAGTACGCGAAGGTTGGCCTCGAGAACGTTTCCCTTGAAGCGGTTTCCGAGCCAGCGCTCGGTGGGCTCCATCGGCCGGTGGTAGAGCCAGAACATCAGCCCGAGAGCGAAGAAATTCTTGCAGCGATCCGCATCCCGCAGGTTGATGTCGAGATCCTTGAGAGCCTCTCGATTGAGCCGGGTGAGCGGGACCTCGACCATCGCGTAGCGATCCCGAAGGGAGGGGCGCGGGTCTTCCGTGTAGCCCGCGCGCTTCAGGTTCTTGGCGGTGAAGCTGTCGCTGTTGATGATGACCATTCCGCCGGACCGCACGTCGTCGATGTTGGCGCGCAGCGCCGCCGGGTTGAAGGCGACCAGTACGTCGGGGTGGTCGGCCGGCGTCCGGACACTTTTTGACGAGAAGTGGATCTGGAACCCAGATACCCCCGCGAGTGTTCCGGCCGGAGCGCGAATCTCAGCCGGATAGTCTGGCAGGGTTGCGAGTTCATTACCGGCGAGGGCGGTCGATTCGGTGAATTTGGTGCCGGTAAGCTGCATTCCGTCACCGGAGTCGCCGGTGAACCGAATGGCTACGCTTTCGACCTGCTGGACCGGTTTTGCTGGCGCTTTCCCTGACAGTGCGCTCATTACGCTCGGTCTTGCTCCGCTTGTTCGTCTGGGAAACCGGCCCAGCGAGTTACAACGCCATTGTATCCCGCCATGCCGGTTGTGAAACCCCCAATCCCGTAGCTGTTCATGCGCGGTTCCGTTCGCGGATCTCCTAGGGGTCCCGCACGTCTTCGGCTAACGCTGCACAGAACTGAACCTCAAGGGGGACTCGTGCCAACCCGATACGAGGTCATGCACTTTTCAGCCCGCTCGGCTCCGGCCAGGCCTGCGATCGAGCTACACTCCTTGCGGCGATCTCTGAACACGCCCGTGTTGGCGATCGCTGAGCTCCCGGTAGGTCCGGGATCTGCCGTCATTGCAGCCCACGTCGACTCCGGCGATGGCCTCGCCCGCTACACGCTGGCCGTCCGTTCCGAGCGGAGCCGCGAAGTCGTCTTTTTTTCCGTGCGCGAGGAGGATCTCAGTCTCACGGGATCGTCGTTGGCCGCTGAGGCGGCACTTTCGCTTGCCGAGGGAATGGGGTTTCTGTTCGAAGAAGATTTGCCTCTGATCTCCCGCGAAGCCGCGGCCTCGATATGGGCGGAGTTCGTCGATTCAGCGGATCCAAGCGCTGTCGCGGCCGCTGTGCGCGCATCGCCGCTGCTGACGAAATTCCGCTGCCCAACTGCGTGGGCCGCAACGGGATCGGCGGCAGTCAGCGCATCCGAAACAGATCCTCAGCGCGCCGCGCGCGGCGCTGGGGTTGGATTCGAGACGTCCGAAACCCAGATCGCCCGTCAGGGCGATCGCTGAAGTCCGCCATCTTTGGAGGGGTTCTCTATGTGGAAGCAATCTCTGCCGAGCGCGGCGCCGATCGTCTGGCTCTGTGTTCTCGCCTCATTGCTCGGGATCGGCTGCGCGAATTCGACGCGCGGGGCTGAGGAGGCGCTGCGCCTCAGGCGAGCCAATTTACACTTCAATCTCGGGATCGACTACATCCGCAAGGGCCGCGTCGCGCTCGGCCTTCGCGAACTCCTACTCGCCGAGAGCTTCAACCCTCAAAACTCCAAAATCCATTGGGCGCTGGCTGATACCTACGTGATGCGGGGCAAACCAGTAGACGCCGAACGGTACTACCTTCGGACACTGGAGATCGAGCCGACATCCCACGAAGCGCGACTCAATCTCGCGGCTCTGTACATCCAACTCGATCGCTACGAGGACTCGCTCACCCACGCCTCGATACTCGCGGACGACGCCACGTTTCCCGGCCCCTGGCGGGCTCTTGCGAACAAGGGGCTCGCCGAGTACCGACTCGGCCAGGTCGAGCAGGCCCGCCGCACACTCGAACTCGGTTTCGATTACCGCGACGACTACTGGCCGACGCTTCTCTACCTAGGCATCCTTGAGGCTGATGGAGGTCGGCGGCTTGAGGGGCTCTCACTTTTTCGGCAGGTTCTGGAACAGGAGCCCGGTCTCGAAGTTCAAGCCCAGGCCAACTACCGCATCGGCGAGATCTACGTCGCGCTAGGTGAGCGCACGCGGGCGATCGGTTACCTCAAGACGGCTGTCGTCAAGACTCCGGGTGGTCCATGGGGCGTGAGATCCGAGGAGTACCTGAAGCGCCTCCGCTGAGCGGCGGAGCGGGCCCGCCGCCCGAGGGCAAAGCGCGGGGCCGCGAGATCTCGATCGGCGCCTATCTCGCCCGCGAACGTCGCATGCGCGGAATCTCTGTGGGCGAGCTCGCCGAACTCACCAAGATTCCGACGCGCTCCATCGAACGCATGGAGGCCGGCGCGTTCGACGGGAACCCGGACGGCTTCGTGCGGGGGTTCGTCCGCACGATTGCGGTGGGGTTGGGGTTGGATCCCGAAGAAGCGGTCATGCGGATGCTCGGCGAGCCGGCCGCTTCGGTGGAGGCGACTCGAGGCTCGGTCCTCCGGCTCGATCGCCAGGTGCTCGTCATCGCAGCCTTGCTCGTGGCGACGGTCGGGCTCGGCCTCGCGGTCTGGGGATGGGCATCCCGCGCTCCTTCGGCGCCGGCCGGTGACGGCACGCCGAAGATCGTCTATCGCCGCGATGCCGTGCGCGCCCTGGCCGATGAGCAGGCCCGATCTCAGGGGAGCCCGCGGAGCGCCGTGGGCGGCTCGGAGTCGGTAGGATCTCCGGATGACCAGCATCCGCACTGAAGCGCTGATCCTTCGCTCCATCGACTTCGGTGAGTCTGATCGGATCCTGCATTTCTTGGCGCCCGAGATCGGACGATTCTCCGCAATCGCCAAGGGAGCCCGTCGCAGCGTGCGCCGCTTCTCGGGGACGTTGGATCTGTTCAACCACGTAAAGATCCAGGTCGATCTCCGGCGGCCGAACTCGCTCGCGCGACTGGACCAGGCGAATCTGATTGACCCCTTCCTCGCGTTGAGAAGCGAGCCCGCGCGCTTCGCGCTGGCTTGTTATCTGGTCGAACTCTTCGACCGACTGGCGCCCGAGCGCGGAGCCCGCGCCGACACGCAGAGGTTGTTCTCTTTTGCACTCGGGGCTCTGAGGATGATTGCCGAGCGCTCTCCGGATTCACGGTTGCGCACGCTGATCGAACTCCGTGCGCTCGATGCCCTCGGCTTGCGCCCGGAACTCTCGCGCTGTGTGCGCTGCGGTTCGACTCCGACGGGTCGCGGTCCGGTCGGTTTTCACGTGGCGGATGGCGGCGTGGTCTGCGATCGGTGCTGCGCGCAGCTCGACGGAGTTCTGCGCGTCCAACCCGGGACCCTCCGCGCCCTCGATCGGGGCTTGCGCCTCGATTTCGAGCGGCTCGATCGCCTCGCGATGGGTGGGGCGATGCTCGTGGAGGCCCGTCGGCTGCTGGATCGATTTCAGCGCTTTCACCTGGGCGTCGAGCTGCGAAGCGGGCCCTATCTGGATCGCGTTCTGCGATCCCCGACGCCCGGATAGGCGATATACTGGCCACCTTTTTGGGGCGTGGGAGCTTTCATGACAGCAACGAGCGGCCAGCGGCTGGCTCAGTTGGACGAATTGGTGTCCCTGTGTGCGCGCAGGGGCTTCATCTTTCCGTCGAGCGAGATCTACGGCGGAATCAACGGATTTTGGGACTACGGGCCCCTCGGCGTCGAGTTCAAGAACAAAGTCAAGGCGCGCTGGTGGCAGCGGGTGGTGCGCGAGCGCGCGGATGTCGTGGGGATGGACAGCGCGATCATCTCCCATCCGCGAACCTGGGACGCCTCGGGGCACACCGAGCACTTCAGCGACCCCATGGTGGACTGCCGCGCCTGCAAGAAGCGCTTTCGGGCCGACCAACTGGACGACATCACGCCCTGTTCGGCACGAGAAGGGACTTCCGAGCACGATCTCACGCCGCCGCGCAAGTTCAATTTGATGCTCGAAACGCGGATCGGCGCCTCCGAAGACGCGGCCGCGACCGCCTACCTCCGCCCCGAGACCTGCGCGTCGATCTTCACGGGCTTCAAGCGGGTGCGAGAGGTGGCCCGCCAGAAGATCCCCTTCGGGATCGCCCAGATCGGCAAGGCGTTTCGCAACGAGATCAATCCGCGCAACTTCACCTTCCGGTCTCGTGAGTTCGAGCAGGCCGAGATGGAATTCTTCTGTCATCCCGATGAGTGCGAGAAGTGGTTCGATCACTGGTGCGACGAGCGGATGCGCTTTCATCAGGAACTCGGCTTTGCTCCGGACTCGCTGCGCACCCGCCCCCACGGTCGAGATGAACTCGCGCACTACTGCAGGAACGCGGTGGACATCGAGTTCCGCTTCCCGTTCGGATGGCAGGAGATCGAGGGCATTCACGATCGGGGCAACTGGGATCTGTCTCGACACAGCGAATATTCGGGAAAGGATCTCGCCGTCTCGGGTGAGAACGAGAAGCAGCGTTTCATGCCAACGGTCATCGAGACCTCCGTCGGCATCGATCGGCTCTGCCTGGCGCTGCTCGCAAATGCCTACGAGGTGGAGGAGTTGGACGGCGGCGAGTCGCGCACCGTGCTGCACCTCCACGCGTCGGTCGCACCCATCCAGGTTGCCGTTCTGCCGCTCTCGAAAAAGCTCGCGGACCCTGCCCACGCACTCGAGCGCCAACTTCGCCGCCGTTTCAGCGTCTTCTACGACGATGCGGGCAATATCGGCCGGCGTTACAGAAGACAGGACGAGGCCGGAACGCCTTTTTGCGCGACCTACGATTTCGATTCCGTGGACGACCAACGAGTCACGGTTCGAGAGCGGGATACGATGAAGCAAGAGCGCATCGCGATCGATGCTGTCGCCGATTACCTCGGGGAGCAGCTGGAGTGCGCGGCCTGAGCGGTTTTCGACTGCTTTGCGCCGCGCTTCTGGGGTTGTCGTTCGGCTCGGCCTGCTCGTCGTCTTCGGGGCATATCCCGAAGCCGCCCTCGGGCAGCGTGGGTGTGGCCGGCGGGTACGCGATCGATTTTCTCCAGCGCGCCGAGACGTTCTACGAGACACTAATCCGCCGTCGCTTCAATACACTCGAAACCTTCAACGACCTTGTCCTTCGAGATCACTTCCAGACCCCCGACGCATTTTTCGACTATTACGCGGACCTCGCGCAATCCCTCTACATGGCTCGCTTCGATCGGAGCCGACCCGCCGATGTGGAGGTCGAGGAGTTTCTGTTCGAGAACCGCTTCCTCGCACAGGTGCAGGTGCGATTCGTCGGAGAGAGCAGCCGACCCCTCAACCCGGGAAAGGCAGTGCTGATTCGGCTCGATCGCTGGGAGCGCGTAAACGGGCGCTGGTGGATCACGCCCGGCAAACTCTGAACGATGCCTCGAAGTCTGGCCGATCTTGGGATCAGCGGAGATTTGCGGGAAGCGGCGCCTACCCCTGCCTTGGGAGAACGGGGGGCCACACAAGTGGAAAATCGTTTCTTCACGATTCGCTCCGCGATCGCGTCGCCGGCGGTTTGCCGCGACGCCTGATCGCGAGTCGAGCTGATCAGTTACCCGCTCGAACTGCGCGTCTGCTGCACACTGGCACAGCGTTTGCTCTCATGACGGGGCGGGGAGTGAGTCCCGCTCTTGAAAGGTCAACCACTGTTTGGGGAGCAACAGCAGCAGAACTGACGGATCGCCCCTGGGAGGGCGGATCTCGTCACGATTCGAGCCGTCCGGCAGACGCTCCGCGTCCGAAACACCCGGTCGACGGCCCGCGGTTCTCGCTGGCGACTCCTGACAGAAAGCGTTCGGAGGAATGCGGTGGCAGATTGCCAGCAACCGTGGGAGAGCGACGCCGAACTCGTGGGGGAGATCCTCACGGGCAGCATCGACCACTTCAATCTGCTCTACGAGGCCTACTTTCCGCGCGTCTACCGCTTTGCGCTGAAGCGCCTCCGAGATCCCGGCGAGGCCGAAGACGTCGCGCAAGAGGTCTTCCTGACCGTATTCAGGGCTCTCTCGAATTACCGCGGCGATTCGGCGTTGCTCGTCTGGATCTTCGGGATCACGCGAAATACCGTCAACCGCCGTTTTCGCAAGGCGCGCCCCTATCTCGAGTCGATCGACGCTCCGTCCGCGCGCCAGCTGGTCGCGGAATCGGCCCCCGTCGATCGGACGGTCGACGCGCGCCGCGCGCTCGAGCGCTGCGTGACGATTCTCGAGCAGGACCTGACCCCTCTTCAGCGCCGTATCTTTCACCTCAAGCACCTCCGGCGGCAATCGATTCGCTCGATCGCGGGCGCGCTCGGCAAATCGGAAGACGCCATCAAGGCCAACCTCTACCGGATGCGCATCGCGATTTCCGAGAGCACACCGGGCTTGGAGGCGATTCTCAGGGCCTGAGCGTTCTGCGTCCGACTTCGATTCGTCGCAGAGGGGGAAATCCCGGTGTTTTCGGTGGCGTTCTTGCCACCGAGCGGTTTTCCAAGCCACATTGATAGTGGGGTGGCCGGGTGCCGCCTCCTGGGAAGGGTCGACGCAGGAGATCCGCGTTGTCCCGTGCGTGCAGTCCACAGCCGGTCGTTGTTGCTCCCGCCGACGAGGCCCTCGTAGAAGCGGTCCGCAACGCCGAAGAGCGTGCGTTCGGGCTCCTCTACGAGCGCTATTTCCAGCGCGTCTACACGTTCAGCTTCCTGAGGCTTCGCAACCACGCCGATACCGAGGAAGCCGTTCAGGAGACTTTCATCTCGGTCTTTCGCTCTATCGACGCCTACCGCGGCGAGTCGTCACTCGTGTCCTGGATCTACGGAATTGCGCGAAACACGGTGAACAATCGGCTCCGGCACGCCAACGCACAGCACCAGCGCATGGCTCGCGCGCGAAACGAGCTGTTGCGCGCCAGCATCGCGAACTCGCCGGGCACTCCCGAAGACGAGCTGAATCTCCAGCGCTCGGTCAATAAGGCCAGGGATTGCCTCGCGTCGCTGAGCGATTGGCAGGCTGAGGTCTTCGCGCTTCGCCATCTCGAAAATCTTCCAATTGGAGAGATCGCGCGCCGCATGTCTCGGTCCCATGATTCGGTGCGCTCTAGCCTGTACCGTGTCAAGAGCCTGTTGATCAAAGCGGTCGATTCGAGCGATTCGAACGCGGACGCGGGGGGGCGCCGCCTGGATGGGGGACCCGGTTGCCGAGCAGCGGCGACGGGGGGTGCAAACCGCGGTGGAGGGGAACGATGAGAGACAAACGAGGCGCCTCGGAGTTCGCCGAAAATTCTAGCGAGATTGCGATGGACGAACTCCGACAGTTTCTAGAGGCGGACCTGTTCGGCGCGACGGCCGATCCGAAGTTCAAAGAGCAGCTTCGGCAGACGCTCTGGGATTTCCTCCAGAGCAAAACGGATCGCGCCGACGTTGATGGCACCGACAGCTGATCGGCCCGCGGACGGCCCGCTCGATCGGGTTGGACGCCCGATCGAGGGGTGGCGAATCAAGGCTCGGATGTGTCGGCGCCTTCGGTCGCGCAATCCTTCGCTTCGGGTAGCCAATCCGCGGGATCGCGCAGCGCGAGGCGTCCTATGAAGTAGCGGAACGCCTCGAGTGTGAGTGTCGCGTCGGCCATCGCGCGGTGGGGAACTGCGTTTTTGATCAGCCCCGCGGTGAGTGCAGCCTGTCGCAGCGAAAGCGTCGCGACCTGCTCGCCAGAGATCAGCGACCACGCGTAGAAGAGCGTCGCGAGATCGATTACGTGGTAGTCGAACGGAAACGGAATCTGGCAGCCTCGATAGCCACGCTCCAGGAAGGCCACGTCCATGCGGACGTTCTGGCCCGCGGGAACGACCAGCGCGTTCGCGGGCATCAGCTCGCTCAACTCCCCGAGCACCTGCCGCAACGGGGGCGCTCCCAGCCACGCCTCGTCGCTGTAGCCGCCGATCGCGGCTCCCTCTTCGCTGATGCGTTCCGCTCGAGCGAAGACTTTCCACTCCCCGCGCGCCAACTCCGCCAATCGGTAGTCGGTTACGATCACGGCGATTTCGGTGATGTCGTGCAGCTCCGGGTCCAGGCCCCCAAACTCGCAGTCCATGAACGCGAGAACGAGGTTCGAAGCGCGTCGTTTCCGCTTTGTCGAGGTCGAGCTGGGGTGGGGAATGGGTGGCGCTCCCAACGGAAATCGAACCCGCCCGTCAAAAAATGCAAACGTCTGAAACAGAAAGATCGTGCGGGCTCAGGCTATCGCGTGACGCGCCCCGATGCACCTGTTCGAGCAAAAGTCACCACGAGAGTCAGCGCACGTAGCCTGCCTTCGACCCCCACCCCCTCGCGGTCGCGGACACTCCACCGCGCGGGGTTTCTGGCAAAGAGAAGCTTAACGGCTGAAACGTGTTCTCGAGTAGGCGCGTTGACGCGCTCGCGGCCGTCCTTCCCGACGAGGACGCCGATCCTCGCGACGCTGCCCTCGGGGGCGGCTGAGACACACGCCGCGCCCCAGGTGATACACTGCACTGTCCCATGAAACTCGTCGCTCGCACACTCCTTCGCTCGTCGACCCGGCTTGCGATCGCACTCGCCGTCGGTGGCGCGCTGTCTTCGTCGGCCGCGGCCCAGCTGCTGGTGGTGAGCCAGAACAACGCGAAGGTCCTCGAGTACGATGAGGGCGACGGCTCCTTCGTTCGCACCTTCGTGGAGGCCGTCGAGGACGGCTTCCAGAACCCCGGTGGCGTCGCGATCCACCCCGGCAACGGGGCGCTCTACGTGACGAGTACCGGCAGCGGCGAGATCTGGGAGTACGATGTCGGGACCGGGGACGCCATCACCCCTCCCGCCGCGTCCGGACTGATCCAGCCCGCCGCCGCCGCCTTCGACGCCAGCGGTTCTACGCTCTACTTCCTCGCAGCGGAAAACGACCTCAGCACCACCACGGACGCCGTCAAGGCGCTGACCATCGGTTCCGGAAACGTCTCGACCATCACGGCGGACGCGTCGGCGAACTTCTCCGCGCTCGTCGTCGACGGCTCACAGCTCTTCGTGACCGACTCGCTGAACGGAAGCGTCGTGCGCGTCCCGCTCGCAGGTGGCAGCGGCACGACGGTGATCACCGGTTTGGTGTCGCCGGGTGGTGTGCTGCTGAGCAGCCCCACGGAACTGTTGATCGCCGAGACCAGCAGCGACCGCGTGGTCGAGTACGACCTGGTTGCGGGAAGCTGGGTCTTCGATCGCGTGGTGCTGCCGGCGAGCGCCGAAGTCGACGGACCTTCCGGTCTCGCCCTGGCGCCGGACGGGCAGCTCAGCGTGGTGGGCTCGCTGTCCAACGAAGCGGTCGCCGTGCACCTCGGGACGCTGGCGGTGTCGGCGCTCGTCACGCCTGGCGGCGGCGGACTGACCGGCGCCGGAGACGCGGCGTGGGGTGGGAGCGTGCTGCACCTGGCCAGCCGCTTCACCAATTCGGTGATCCAATACGACAGCGCCGGCGCGCCGACGGGCACCGTGGCGAGGGGCCTCACCACGCCCGCCGACGCCGGCATGGCATTCGCGCCGGGCGGTAACCTGGTCGTGGCCAGCCAGCTGAACAACGACCTCGTCGAGTACGACGGGCAGGGCGGCGGGCTCGTGCGCAGCTTCTTCGACGCCTGTCCCACTTCGTTGGCGATTCCGTTCGACCTCAGCTTCGGCGCGGACGGCCACGTATACGTGAGCTGTCCCGCGTCCAGCGGCGTCCACCGCTTCGACGGAGTGACCGGCTTTCCGCTCGGCTTCTTTGTGAGCGGCGGCTCGGGCGGGCTCACGACCCCGCGCGGCTTGGCCTTCGGACCCAACGGCAACCTCTTCGTCGCGAACGCAACCGGCGACGTGTTCGAGTACGACGGGACGACGGGTGCTTTCATCGGCATCTTCGTCGACGCGACGGGTAACGGCGGCGGAGCCATGGATCCCTACGGCCTGCTGTTTCACGGCGGCAGCCTCTTCGTCGCCTCCTTCTTCCCCGACGAGGTGAAACAGTTCGACGCGGCCACGGGCGCCTTCGTCCAGACCTTCGTCAGCTCGGGCGCCGGCGGACTCAGCGGTCCGACCAACCTGGCCTTCGGACCCGACGGTGACCTCTACGTGACGAGTTTCTACGACGATGCGGTGCGGCGTTACGACGGCAGCGACGGCTCCTTCGTCGAGGTCTTCGTCGCCAGCGGCAGCGGGGGGCTCAGCGGTCCGATCGATCTCGAGTTCGTGCCTGAACCCACAGCGACGGCCGCGCTGGTGTCGGGCGCGCTGCTGCTCTGGAGCCTGTACGCGCTGCGTCTGTGCGCGTCGCGCGGGGTCTCTCGGTGAGGCGACGGATCCTGATCCTTGCGCCGCTGCTGCTGATCGTCGGTGGCGTGCTCTTCTGGTGGATCCGCGACCCGGTAATTCCCAGCGCTGAGCTGCCCGTTCCGATCGGAGAGACCGTCGAGCGCGTGCTTCCCGACGCCGAGGGCAACCCGGAGGTGTGGACGATTTCCAGGCAGAAAATTGCGCTGGAGGACCTTCCGAATCAGGCGCTCCCCCGTCGGGCCCCGCGGGATAGCGCGCCGGGCCCGCACACCGACTCGGCGCGCGCCCTCGTCGCGCGTGCGCTCGAATCGTGGAAGCACGGTGACGTCCGCGGAGCGCTGGATCTGTTCGAGGCGGCCGTCGCCGCCGATCCCGATGATTGGGTTCCGCGCTCCGATTACGGTCGCCTGTTGTTGCTGATGGCCGACTACGAAGATGCCTGGACCCAGCTGGAACGCGCCAGCGAGCTCGAGCCCGATTCCCCTCGGGTGTGGATCGACCTGATCAGCTTCTACGAGCGCAACCTGCTGTTTGAGCGGGCCGGCTACGCGCGCCGTCGGGCGGAGCAGCTGACTGGCGGTCAGGCGATCGTCCGGGACGAGACGGGCCTGTGGCGGCTCGAGAACGATTCGATCTTCCCCTGAATTCTTGCCACCCGCGAAAACATTTCTGATAGGATGCGGCTTGGTTGCTGACGATTTGCAGCTCTGTGATAACCACGCGAGTTCCGTCGTGGGATTCCGGATCTGCCGTCAAGCAGACGGAGGAGTGTATCCCATGTTACGAACCCTACGAACACTAGCGCTGGCGCTGGTCTGCCTGATCACCGTCGCCGGGACGAGCAACGCCGTCACGGTGCTCGACGGAACCACGGATGGCGGCGCCTTCTTCAGAATCATGGTGCCGGACGCCTGGAATGGCGACCTGGCAATCTGGAACCACGGCTTCAGCCTTTCCCCGATCGGGCCCGTTTCGGATCTGGGTCCGCTCGTCGGCGTACAGCTCGCCGAGGGCTACGCGGTGGCGGCCTCGAGCTACCAGCAGACCGGCTGGGCGGTCTTCAAGACCAAGAACGACGCGCAGAATCTGGTCAAGGTGTTCACGGCGAACTTCGGTGCGCCGAACAACGTGCTGCTGACCGGCGCCTCGCTGGGAGGCATCGTTAGCACGACGATCATCGAGCAGGCCCACATCCAAAATCTCGCGGGAGCCTTCACGTTTTGCGGCGCAAACGCCGGCAGTCGCAACTGGGACGCCGCGCTCGACCTGCGTCTCGTTTACGACGCGGTCTGCGCGGACGTGCCGACCTCGTTCATCCCGGGCGGCGCCGAGGGTCTTCCGGCGGGTTCGACGCGCACGGTTACCGATAACGTCGTCTCGGTGAACGAGTGCCTGGGCCAGCTGGTTCCGCCGACATTCCGGACGCCGTCCCAGGCCGCGCATATGGCGACCTTCCTGGCGCTGACGCAGATCCCCGAGAGCTTCATCAACACCGACATCGGCTTCTACGTCACCCTGGGCATGAGCGACCTGGTGCACGACCCGGCGAAGCTCAACGGTAAGATCGGGGTCACCAACATCGGCGTCGACTATGGCGATCCGGCCATCAACGCCACGATCGAGCGCGTCTCGCCCAACCCCGGCGCCGCCAATCGCCTGAGCCGGAACTACACTCCGGACGGCGACGTGGGCTCGGTGGTGCACGTGGCGCTCCACACCGACAAGGACGGCCTCGTGATCGTGGAGAACCAGAGCGAGTACGCGTCCGTCGCTCCGGCCGACAAGTTCAGCGTGGCCGTGGCGATCGAGGGCGTCGGGACGCACTGCGGGAACACCCCCGCCGAGATCGTGGCGAGCTGGGAGTCGATGCGCGGCTGGGCGGCGGGCGGCCCGCAGCCGACGGCAGCCAGCATCCAGTTTCTTTGCGGACTTGTCGCTGCCAATCCGCTGACCCCCGGGCCCTGCCGGATCGATCCGGGCTTCGTGATCCCGGACATGGACGGCCGCTCCCGGCCGCGCTGAGCGCGACGGAGGTCACCGCACCAATGGCGGGGGGGCGGCGCGAGCCGGCCCCCCGCTTCACTTTGTGGCGGCCGGCAGGCCCAGCGCTGCGCTAGCGGCCGCCTGGTGGCGCTCCCAACGGGAATCGAATCCGCTCGCCCGAGGGGCGTAAAGGTCCGAAATGGAAGGATTTCGCGGACTTAGAGGATTTTGTGGTGCGCCCGATGCAGTTCGCTGAGCAAAATCTGTCACAAAATCTACCACTGTGATCGGGCGATGTGAGACAATCCGGGTGCTTCTTCGAATCTGGGATTCGAGGGTTTTGAATTGGAGTGTTGCGGAAAAGGAGATCGGTAATGAAGTTACGGCACATAGTCAGCTGTATCACGGGCGTGTTTTTCGCGGTTGGCTTGGCCGCCTCGCAGGCGAGTGCCGGAGGGGGGACGAATCCGGGCTGCACCGATGAGGTAGGAAATCTCATGCAGATCGAGATCAACGCGCTTCGCGCCGGCGCGAGGACGGTCTCGGCGGGCCCGAACCAGTCGACGAATGTCACCGCCAAGGCCCGAATCTTAAAGGGGACGGCTGTGGCCGGTACGACCATCGACACGACGCTAACGATCCAAGCCGTGGACGGCACAACGGTCATCAGCACGAATACGACGGGTCCGGTCCGGCTCGGAGTGGGCAAGGGGGGGAAGGGCGCCAAGCTCTCGTTGTCCATCCCGCAGTGCACCTCAGGATTCATCAACTTCGTCGCGACGTTCTCGGGAGTGGACGGCGAAAATGACGTCTGCGAGGGCACCAAATCACTCAGAAAGACGTGCAAGTAGTCGCTGGATTGCTCAGGCACTTTTCTGCCGGCTCTATTTCTCGCTCGCCGAGCAGACAGCTGGAGGTTCTCGTACGGCACGAGTGAGGCCGACGTCGCCACCGGCTTCAACCCGAGTTCGCAAGATAGATGGTTGATATCGCTGTCGATCGGGCCCAGGCGGTCGAGAGTGCGGTGGATTCGTCGGCCTCGGACCGGAGGGCGACGTAGGTGTACATCAGGTACGCCGAGGAGACCGAAGGGAGATCCGGTGCTCTCGA
>SDBV01006588.1_pt1 | contig 16064 bp, 15 predicted proteins | sample 2277081 | NCBI WGS metagenome assembly SDBV01 (sample SAMN10402039, study PRJNA504765) | marine sediment metagenome | isolation source: marine sediment core GS10_PC15, 223 cmbsf | place: Arctic Ocean: Southern Knipovich Ridge | collected 2010
AGGGCAAAAGCGATTTCGCATTTGAGAATGTTGCAAAAAAAACCAGCAAGAGTTCGCGGCTATTTCAAACATCCGAAGATTGCATATGCGGCATAATTACTCTAATGGATCGCCGGGTTAATATGAAGTAGGCTTTGCGCACGCTCTTAGCAAAAAAGTCATTCTCTTTAGAAAGTCCGGTGAATCTCTCCACTTTGATTTAGCTGGCTATAATTGCCCAGAATATATAAACCTCGTTGATTTAGAAAAAAAACTTAATGCGAGGTTAGGGAGCATGACTGGTAGAAAATTGAAATGATAGAAGCGTGGACAAACCGTGGGGTTGTGTCCTACGTTCTTTCCTTTTGACTAACTATGACCACTGTCACTTGTGCCATAATTGAAAGAGACAGCAAGATCCTAATCGCACGGCGTGCTGCAAATCAAATGCTTGCTGGCAAATGGGAGTTTCCCGGGGGTAAGATTGAGGAGAGAGAATCGCCTGAGGAGTGTCTGAGAAGGGAACTTGAGGAAGAGTTCGGGATCCAGGCTGAGGTGGGGGAGTTCATCTGTTTAAACCAATATCACTATGATCATATCTCTATTGAGCTCATGGCATTTCATGTCAAATACATTTCAGGATCTTTCACTCTGGTTGACCACGACAAAATTGAATGGGTGAATCCAGAGGATCTACTGGACTACGACTTGGCCGAAGCGGATATAACGATTGCTGAAATGCTCGTTTCCAAAGCATGACTTTACAAGCAGGATACCGAGGGCTTAGTATATAAACATCTGAGGGGAGATTGGGGCCATACAGTTTAAAGTGGTGATTCAGACCGTCCTCTCTATGGGAGGACGGTTTTCATTTAAAACTTAAGCAGTGGAGGCTGAAATGCCAGAGCAATCTTACAGAGTGCGCACGCCACTCTTTCCTTTATATTCCGAAGTCAGAAAGGTTTTAATAATTTGGGAAGGGGTGAAAAAAGCAAGTGTGCTTAACATGATAAAAGCAATTTGGGAACAGACAGGGACCCCACAAGATCCTGTGGATTGGACTGATCCTAACAGGTGGATATCAACCAGGCTGTCAAATGAAAATAAAGACTTGGCAACACGTATCTGGAATGAAAGTGAAAGTACTGTTAATCCGCGGCATGTTTATGGAGCGTATCTTTTCATTAATACTTTTGCATTGTTAGTTATCGATAGCTCAGGAGTATATTGTCTGACTGAAAGAGGTCGAAGTTTTCTCGAGGGAGACAAGAGCACTGTTCGAAATATTGATGAAGAAGAAGGAATGGGAGAACTGATTTCCATTCTCGCTACTAAAACCAGGGCCAAATTTGGTGAGCTGATTCCCGATTGGGAGGATTATTTAAAAGAGTATTCCAAGTTTGGCACTACATCGACAATCAAAGATACATTAAGACGACGCTTAAGAAATTTGCTTGAAAGAGACTTTGTTCGAAGAGATGGTAACATTTACAATATAACCGAGGACGGACTTAAATATCTGGACGCTTTCGAACAAATTGAGAGCGATCCAAAACGAGATTTAATTAAAACGATTAAATCCTACAATGACAAGCACAGAGAACATTTAAAAGGAAAATTGCATGAAATGCATCCTATAGATTTCGAGGGGCTGGTGTCCGATCTTCTTGAAGCGATGGGGTATGAAGATGTCACTGTAACGAAACAAAGTGGAGATAAAGGAGTGGACGTTGTGGGGACTGTGCAATCAGGAATAACGACAGTCACCGAAGTCGTGCAAGTCAAAAGACAGAAAAATAATATTGGAAGGCCTATTCTAGATATGCTTAGAGGGGCGTTGCCTTACCATAGCGCAATCCGAGGGACTCTAATTATATTGAGCAATTTCAGCAAAGGCTGCGAAGAGGCAGCACTATTCCAAGGAGCAACACCAATTACACTTATTAACGGTGAAAAACTTTTAGATCTTCTGATTGAACACGAAATTGGTGTCGATAAGAAGAATGTATACCTTAATGAAGTAGATGACGAATATTTTAGGGCGATATCTCAACAAAGGTTGGATCAGCCAGATATGGCAGAGGAATAGTAATGTCGCTCACTAAGCAACAGATAGGGAAGGCCGGTGAGTTGCTGGTGCAATATCAGCTCTTGCTTAAATGTATTGAATCAGCCCATCTGACTACCGATTCAGGTATTGATCTTGTGGCTTATTCTCCCCGAAAGGGAGAGCCGTTAACAATACAGGTTAAAACTAACCTGAAACCCAAATCAGGTGGTGGTAAAGGCAAGCTAGCACTTGATTGGTGGACCCCAGAGGATCATAAGGCCGACTTATATGCCTTGGTGGCTCTTTCACTGGCAAGGGTCTGGCTTTTTACTGCCAAGCAGATTTCAACTGAGGCACAGCAACATTCCAAAGGGGGGTATCACTTATATATGTACGTAGATCCAACTGTAAAACCAAAGGACAGTGATAAAAAGAAATTGATGTATGAATTCGAATCGTATCTTCTTGAAAATATGGTGCATAAACACTTTTAGAACCCTTGTAAGGTCAGTTCTCGCTGTTCAACCTCTCCATTTATACTTTCCCAATTAAACTCCTTTCATAGGGTGGCCTTTACAAACCCCAACACTAAATCGTAGAATGATCTATCTATCTGGGGAGATGGGGGCCATATCGTTTTAGAGTTATAAATCAAGCCGTCTTCCGCTCGGGAGACGGCTTTCTCTTTAAAGGAGAATTTATGCTTGAGAGAGAACTACAGGAATATCTATTCCACAATCCAGACACACTTTTTCCCGGGAAGACCGTCCAGGAAAAAGCAAAAGAGTACAACATCCATGGCAAGCGAATTGACCTGCTTTTCCGTGTCGACGATGTTCGGTACATCGTCGAGTTAAAGGCGGTACCTTTGGAAAGAGAGCACATTGGCCAGATACTCGAATATTATGGATTAATGAAAGATTATCTGGGTGAAGCCGAGCTCAAAATGATTCTCGTTGCTCCTTCTATCCCATCCTTCCGCTCCGCGTTTCTTGAGGAGGTGGGTATGAGGTGTATTGAGATATCAGATGTTCCAGATACACCTAAGGAGACAGCGGCTATTACCCGAACTATGAAGAAAATTCAGAATACCGAAAGGGAAGAAAAAGAGTGGGCGGACCAGCTCAAGCCTTCGGACAAATTTGTATTCGAGGAGATCACTGCTCCTGTCACTTCTCGAACTCTTGGACTTACCCAGCGGATGCTTCGAGATACGCTCGAGTCGGTTCGAAGTTGCTATTCCGAATACGAGGTGACACCCAAGAGAATCAGAATGCCACATTCCCATGATGTGGATTGCGACAATCTGGTTCCGGATAAAGCAGAAAGCCCGGGGGTATCAAGCGGTGGTGTGTGGTGGGCTTATGCTTTTGGAGAATCCCATAACGATATACCCAATATTTCTGTAATTGCTTACCCGAAGGGTCTTAAAGTATCCATCAACGCCGAGTTAAAACCATCACAACGAATATTTATTTCCAGTATTGCAAAGGATCCAGGCTCCTTTGATAATTTATTGAAAGAGCATGGTGGATTATGGTTTACCAGTTTCCTTAAACTCGAACACCAACCTCGATTTTATCATTGGATACCATTGGATGAATTACCGCCCGGTACCTTTACCGGGAAGGAAATTTTGAATAAACAGTGGGAGCATGAAAATAGTTTTGATAAAAACTTGCCTTACTGGATCAACAGAATAGTGAAATACAATACCAACCTTACACCTCGCCAGGAGGAACAATTAAGATCTCGGAATAAAAACCTTAATTTAGCTCTCCGTCTGGCATGGTTTTTTGAAAAAGATGATCCATTCTGGAAGGAAGAATATCAGGGGCAGGTAGTAGCTATGAAAAGAGAAGTTAACAAGCTCAAGCCTCTTGTGGATTTTTTTATTAAATAAGATTGAGAGATTATGCCTCGTCTAATCCCGACACCCCTGCCTGAGTCTGTTCGCAATGATCCACTGCGGGACTCTGAACAGGCCGTATATGAAGCGTTCGCGTCCCGCGCCCCTGACGAAGCCTGTAAGGCCAGCGTTCACGTGTAGATCCAGGGAAAGAAAACCCAACCCATCGAACGGAATTACATCAACTGGATAGTGCTTTGTGGGCAAAGTAAAGCGGAGGCATTAATGGCAGCGGATAAGAAGTGAAAATGGCATTCAGTGAGTCCGAATATCAGACTTGGGGTTCTGAAAAATTCCTTGACCCCAGAAGTTTTTCCATCGTCTCCGGCGACACGAGAGAGATGTCCCGGAGATGTTCCAGGAAGGGGCGAACGTCCTCCCGGGCACGCTTCCAGTCCAGCGACGTGAGGCGCGACCGAAGTTCGTCCACCCAGTTGTCTGGTGTAAGGACCGGCCCTTTCCAGTCGGTCTGCACCAGGGCGGCGTTGAGCAGGGTCAGGTTAGGAGCCGGCCATGTTCGATCCGAAAGGTACCAGGCGAGGTCGAAAAGGTCGCGTCCCTTGGTCCAGGGTCGGCTCAGGACTGCGTGGAGTTTTCCCGCCAACAGCGAGGACCTGTCGTGGTGGCAGAGGTTCAGGGTCACGTGCCGCCGGACGATAGAGGTTTCGATGACCGCCCCTTCAGGTGGGTTAGTGTCCAGTTCAACCTTGATGGAGAGGTTCTGGGACGGCTGCGACGAAAAACCGAGTTCGTAGGGAAGGCCCGGGAATCTGATCCAGGCTGAGGAAACCACCTTTTCTTCACTGGCCTTGACTTCGATACGGTAGCCTTCCAGGGTCAGCGCCCGCTTCACTTCCGTCAACGCCGCTCTGAATCCGGAGTGATCCCCCGGAACGATAAGGGAAAAGTCGAGGTCCTCGGAAAAGCGTGGGATATCGAACAGGAAACGAAGCGCTGTACCACCCAGGAAGGCCCACCGCAGGAACACTCCGGCATCCTGGAGGGATTCGAGAGCCCTGGCCTGCAGGTATTCCCGCGCCAGGAGGGTGCGGGCGAGGTCGTTGTCCTCTTTGGCCGCAAGCTGCCTCAGGTGTTCCTTCAAAAGGGGTCCTCTCCTTCTACCGGAAGCAGGGGGCCGACGAGACGGGCGGTCCGGACCAACTTGGGCTTCCCGCTTCTTCGCGCCAGTTCCTGGAGAACGGATAACTTGAAGGCTCCCGTATTCTGGAGCCGGAGTTCACGGATAAAATCAGCAGAATCAGCACCCGGCGTCAGATAGACGAGATCGAGCAAGGCCTTTTCAGGCAGGGCCGTGAAGGCGAACTGTCGTGGAGCGACTTCCAACCGGGAATAGCCGAACAGCATGGCTCCCCCGATATGGTTGAACTGGTATACTCCCAGATCGTTCTTCACTGTTTCCCGACGGCCCGGACTGACGCTCGTTACGACCGGAACGTGTTCCGGGATGATGCCGAAAAAGGCCATGGCGGCCTGCAGACTGACGTATGATCCGCGTTGCAGCCGATTCGCGACCACAAACGGGTGCGGTTCGACCTTTCGCCAAGCGGGTGTCAGGGAGTAGATACCACGTCGGAGCTGTATCAACCGTCCTGCTTTGACCCAGCGCGACAACTGCAGATGTACCCGGCTGGCGGAGTCATGTCCTGCCAGCAGAAGGGCCGAGGAGAACACAGGCTCATCCCCCACGAGAGCCAGCAACTTTTCCCATTTCATGCAGCTAACTTATCAAAAATGATAATTTAATGCAACGTAATGCCCTGAACCTCCCCTGGTGCCGGGACAAACCGCAGGGTCGGGCCCAGTCTTCTCCACCCCCCTAAAAGCATCCTGAGCTAAAACCCCGCCTTGCGTTCCAACCGCTCCATGAACTAGTCTAAACCTATGCCACGGCTGATCCCGACACCCCTGCCTGAATCTGTTCGCAATGATCCTCTGCGCGACTCTGAACGCGCTGTGTACGAAGCGTTCGAATCCAACGCTCCTGACGAAGCCATTATCTTTTACAGCGTCTCATGGCTGGGACGGCCACGCCCAGGGGCCGCTCCAATGGATGGGGAGACTGATTTTGTTGTCGCCCATCCTGACAACGGTATCCTGATCATCGAGGTCAAGGGTGGGAAGATCCGTTATGAGGGTGAGACCGACCGTTGGTTTAGCATCGACGGCAAAGGGAACGAGCACCGCATCGACGATCCTTTCAAACAGGTGGTGAAGAGTAAATACGCTCTCCTGGACAAGATCAAACAGGTGCCGGCGTGGAAACACAAATGGGTGAGGCTGGGCCACTGCGTAATATTCCCTGACTCGGCCCGCCCTACCGGCCCTATCAGCACCGACTCTGCCCACGAGATGATAGCCTTTGCCAGGGATCTGGGTTGGATGGCCCGGTGGCTGGAGACTGCTTGGGAGTACTGGGGCGGCAAGAACATAGAAGGAGTTGAACTTGGCGCCCGGGGCATGGAAATGATCGAAAAGCTCTTGGGCCATAGCTTCCAGCTTGAACACCCCCTGGCAGCGGATATTGCTGCTGACTCCAGACAGATCCTGCAGCTGACCGAAGGCCAGTACAATATGCTGAGGCTGCTTTCAAAACGCCGCCGTGTGGCCATATCCGGGGGTGCGGGAACCGGCAAAACAATGCTGGCCCTGGAGAAGGCGAAACGCCTTGCCGACGAAGGGATGAAAGTTCTGCTCACCTGCTTCAACCGTCCCCTGGCCGAGTTCCTCCAGAGTTGTGCTGGAGAGGTCGAGAACCTCACCGTCAGGAACTTTCACTGGCTTTGTCACGAGTGTGCCGAGAGGATGGAGCTTCCGGAGATCAGTGTCCATGACTCCCCTTCCACTCAGTATTTTAACGAGGTACTCCCCAACGCCTTCATGAAGGCAATGGAGATGATGCCGGAAGAACGATTCGATGCCATTGTTGTCGACGAGGGACAGGACTTCAGGGAGGAGTGGTGGACCCTGCTTCAACTTGCCATGACAGAACCGGATCAGGGAATCCTCTACGTCTTCTACGATGACAACCAGCGTCTTTACGGGCACCAGGATGCCACATCCCTGCTGGATTGGAAAAATACTCTCTGGACCAGAACCTGAGAAACACGAAGACCATCTACGAGTTGGCATCCCGGTTCTACGACGGGGATGCCATGGAGAGTGGAGGTCCGGAGGGACGTCCAGTGGAGTTCATCGAAACCGGCGGAGAAAGGGAACGCTTCAAAGGCGTGAGTCGGACTCTCCACAAACTCATCAACGAAGAGAAGGTGCCATCAGAATCCATTGCTGTCCTCACCGGACGGTCCCGGGATAAGAGCTCACTTGGTAAGGAAGGGAAAATCGGCGCCTTCCAGGTATGTAGCGGGGAGGAGTACGATGGTGATAAGGTTGTCTTCGACTCCATCCGCCGCTTCAAGGGGCTGGAGAGGCCGGTGATCATCCTCGTGGAACTGGAAGATGTCCTGGATCAGGAGGATCTGCTATATGTCGGGATCACCCGCGCTAACGCCCACCTGGTGGTGGTGGGGAGTGAAGATGTCAAAGCGCAAATTACATGATGAACAGTGTGGCAAAAGTATTCCAATACCGGATTGCTGGTGCCGCAAAGTTAGGGAGGAGTTTACACTAGTATGACGCGATTTGGCCAAGGTGATCCGGAATCTCCAATATGGTTCATTGGCGAGGCAGCCAACTTTCCAGTTGATATTAGAGATATACAAAGTCTGGCAGATTATTTCGTATCTGCTAAGAAAAGGAGAGATTTGGGAAGCAGGTTTTTACCGCATCCTCTTTTTCATTATCATTGGTTTTATTCAGATAGTTCCAAAACACCTGGGGTGGCATATTGGAGTAGACTTCTTGGGATAAGCTATAGTCGTAAAAACATACTTGTGGACAAAAATGACACACAGGTCATTAAGATCAAACCCCTGAGTGGCAGGAGTGGGTTAGCTTTCTATCTCTGGATGAGGAAGTTGATTTACTCAACAGAGGTCTATCCTGAACCAGTATTCCACAGGCCAGAAGACGGATTGAAAGTATCGCATGACATTCGTCGGTTGATAAGGTCACAGAGGTCCGAGTTTCAAGATATGCTTGATTCACACATCAAAAAATATAATCCCAACCTAATAATAACATTGGGAAAAGAGGTACATACAACTCTAAATATTTCCACATCGAGATTTACTTCAAGAAAAAACAAGATGATGACGTTCCGCTTCCCTACGGGTACAACGAAGTGGCAAGATACAATAACAGGAGATTTGGCCTTTCCCATTAATGTTCTCGACAAAGTTCTGATGCACTTTGTGGAGGAAAGATTAGGAGGACCGGACGAAGAAATGAAAAAATATCTCCGCCGGGCATACCTTTACCAAACAGGTTCTATGGATAGTGTCCAAACCATAAGGTTACCGGTGGCTTAAACGGGGATATGTGTTGTCTGATACGAAAGAATATTCAGTTTAGAGACTTAAAAAAGCAAGAATTTGCAGGTGTTACCCGGGAGGAAACAGAAGAAAAATGTTAAAGATAGTACCTTGAATCAATCATCACTTGAAACTTTGCGACCATATTGCACATACGAGGTGTTTGATGAGGAAGATTCTGCAGCCAACCATCCAGCTTATAATTATGATTGCTCTGATGGTCCTGATTGCTTTTGGGCCGCCAATGATTCGTGTGGCTATGGCTAACGATGAAATAGGTTCGTTGCAAGCGGAGCGGAGTGAACTAAACAGACTAATCAAGAAAAATGAAGCAATTCTCAGTGGGCATCCAGAGAAAATCATTGATGCTGAAATTAAATTGATGTCACTCAAGGAAAAGCGCCACAAATTGGAGAAAGACAAGCCTGGGCTATTGGAACGGATTCGCGGGAGTGAATCCGCAGATGAGTATAAAAAGAAGGAGTCAATACTAACAGAACAATTTGAAGAGTTAGATGAAAGCATCGAGAAATTAAAAGTGGAGCTTGAAAATGCTTCCATGAGTATGCCCAACCTTATTCAAGATAAACAGAAAGTTAATAAACAGTTAGAAGCTCTTCAAGGAAAAACGAGTACCCTCGTATTCATTGCTTTTTTTGCACTAATTTTGTTTTTTGCAATTGGAGCTTGGCAATACAAAAAAAGGAAAGACAATATAGAAAGCATTCCTCAAACAAAAAATGTGCAGGAAAAAGAAGAAGTAATAGTTGAGGTTAAAGAAATAGAGAGTCCATTGGATTGGTATTTAAACCGTTTCGGGAGGGCTGAATTTGAAGAAGTTGAAGATAATGCTATCAGACAGTGTGCCCACATGCTTGATTCATTGAAGTCTTATGATGGTAGGCCTGATTTTTCAAGTCCTTTTATTGGGTTGTGGAAAATTGTTGAGGATTTAGGGAAAAAGAAGTTAAATCTGAAATTAAAAAAATACGTCGAATCTGAAGATGACCCGTACCTGTCTGAGGCTAAATGGAAAGCTACAAAATGGGATGAGACAAAAAATGCCCGTGAAATTAGAGACGATATAGAATCCTTTTTCGAGAGCGAGCGACTCCATCATCCTATTACCGTACTTATAAATTGTCTTATATTTGCGAAGAAGGACCAAAAGCCTTTGCCTGGCGTTTTTGTTGGAGTTAAAAGGGAGTTTAGTAATATGCAGGCGGTGAATTTGCTGGAAGTTTTAAAGGAAATGAGAAGCTTCAGAAACTTAAAGGCCGCTCATTCCAATGAGCATGAAGGGTTCGATCAGGTTGATAGAGCGATCCAACAATTCAAGGTTTGGGTAGAAGGAATGAAATTACTAAAAGACTATTAGGTGAAACTCCGCTCGAATCTTGGGGTCGTATTTTGCCTTTTAATCACGCCTGTAGCGTGACTTCGCTCGGGCGAAGTCCTTGGCTCAGCCTTTAACAAACTATGACCATCGTCACCTGTGCCATAATTGAAAACGAAGGCAAAATCCTCATCGCCCGGCGAGCTGCTGAACAAACACTCGCTGGAAAGTGGGAGTTTCCTGGTGGCAAGGTAATAGAGGGTGAATCGCCTGAGGAGTGCTTGGAAAGGGAACTTGAGGAAGAGTTCGGGATCCAGACTGAGGTGGGGGAGTTCATTACAACGAGTTAGATAGGGTCGCAAAAAATCCAGTGTTGGTTTTTTGCTCCTCGGAAAGGGAAAAGTGTCATTTCCCCTTTCCTCACGAATCAATGACTTGAACTGTCGGTCATTGATTCAGGCGCCCTTGCGGGGCGCTTTGATGGACTTTTTACGAGTCCATCAAATTAACATCACTACGATAATATTTCCATTGAGCTTTTAGCCTTTCATGTCAAATACATTTCAGGGGAATTTACCCTGACTGATCACGATACCATTGAGTGGGTAGCTCCAGAAGAGTTGCTTAATTACGATCTGGCTGCGGCTGACGTACCTATTGCTGAGAAATTGAAACGTATATGAGCACTGTTGAGCGAAAATCTTGGACACGGGATGAGTTGATCTTAGCAATCAACCTCTACTGCAAGACTCCATTCGGACGAATCCACATCAGGAATCCAGATATTATAGAATTGGCTGCTAAGCTCGCAAGGACGCCTGGTTCTGTTAGTTATAAGCTTGCTAATTTTGCTCACATCGACCCTTCTTTAACCCGAAAGGGAGCGTCAAATGTAAGCAAGTTGGACAGGGAGGTTTGGAATGAGTTTTACGATAACTGGGAAGAAATGGCCTTTGAGAGTGAGCTAAAGAGAAGGGAATTGTTCGGAATCATTAACTCCTCTGAGGTGGATGAGGATTCTTTGTTAAAGGAGGGTAAGACTAGGAATGCTAGGGTTAAAGTGCGCGTTGGGCAACGGTTCTTTCGCCATATGATTCTGTCGTCCTATGATGGAACCTGCTGCATTACTGGGATAAAGGAACCTGATCTGTTGGTCGCTAGCCACATCGTTCCCTGGGCCAAGGATAAAACCAACCGCCTTAATCCAATGAACGGACTGTGCCTAAATGCCCTCCATGATCGCGCATTCGATCGGGGGCTGATTACCGTAGATGAGGACTACCGGGTTATAGTTTCCAAGCTGGCTAAGCACGTTCTCCTCGCGAAGTATGATCACCAGCCCATTAGCCTGCCAAAAAGGTTCATTCCAAGTCAGGAGTTCCTTGAGTTTCACAGGTCAGCAGTGTTTCGGGAGTAGGGACAGTTAGTTACAAACTGCCGTGTTCTTTTGAGTGGGGCAATGTTCCAGCCCCATGCGCAAGAGGCAAAGGTTTTAGGGTTTTTGCTGGATCTCCAGCATCCAGTTGATGTTAAATGTGTCACATTGACGAGTATTTAGGGTAGTGTTAATCTGCTGTGTAAAGGAATATGAAAACACTTATATTACAATAAGTTATGAGGAATTATTAGCCGGTGTCCAAAAAACAGCTGCCAAAAATCATAGATGATGAAACTGTGTACAAAGATCGGCTTGAAGGTAAGCTAGTCAAAGGGCGGAAGAGGTATAGCGTAATTGATCTGTTCGCTGGTGCCGGGGGAATGTCTTTGGGGTTCAGTGAATCATTCAAGCACCCCTTTAAACACGTTTGGGCCAACGATTTCAACGATTATGCTTCCGCCACTTATAACACAAACTTAGGGCCACACTGCGTCACCGGCGATATTGTTGATTTGCTAAAAGATTCTAGCCTTAATATTCCAAAGGCAGATGTTGTTATAGGTGGACCGCCTTGCCAAGGTTTCAGTTTACTCAACAAAAACCGCCTAGAAGATTCTCGGAAGCAACTCTGGCGCCCATTTCTTGAGATAGTGAAACTGTCTGGCGCCAAAGTTTTTGTTATGGAGAACGTCCCTCAAATCTTAGGCTCATTTGAGCATGGGGAAATAACAGGAATGGCAGAAGGGATGGGGTTCAAGTTGGCATACGGAAAGTTGTGTGCGGCAGATTATGGAGTCCCTCAAACACGATGGAGAGCATTCATTGTCGGTTCTCTTTTAGGCGATCCAGTTGATGTCTTCCCTCCAAGAACTACTCATTTCGACCCGAATAACGGTCGCCGTATTTTCAATAATAAAAGTGAAAGTAGAGGCACTATTAAATTTCCGCAAGTATGGCTTACAGTCAGAGATGTTATTGAAAACCTACCACTGCCGAAAGGAACCGAAATAAGGCATGAAGAACCTCCTCTTGACCTTCATTTCGGGAGGAATCCCACCGCTTTGAGTAAAAGTAGATATAGAGCAATACCTAAGGAAGGCATGAACAGGTTTGATTTACTGCGTAAAGCTCCTGACTTAACACCTGATTGCTGGATAAGGAAAAAAACAGGTGGAACGGATCTTTTTGGACGTCTCTGGTGGGACAAACCAGCATTTACAATACGTACAGAATTCTTCAAGCCAGAGAAGGGTAGATATCTACATCCAAAGCAACACCGGCCCATTACTCATAGAGAAGCCGCTCGCCTCCAGTCATTCACAGACGACTTTCGTTTTATTGGATCAAAGACTGAGATCGCCAAGCAGATTGGGAATGCTGTTCCACCTCTCTTAGCTGCACGGGTAGCTGATAGTGTCCTTGCATTACTCCTTAACAGTGACTGATAAGTTTACCACAGAGAAAAGAAGCCAAATCATGTCCGCAGTTCGCAATGCGGATACAAAACCTGAAAAAACTGTTCGGAGAATCCTACACCGCATGGGTTATAGGTTTAGACTTCATGCAAAGGAGTTGCCAGGAAAACCAGACATCGTGTTCCGCCCAAAAAGAAAAGTTATCTTCGTTAACGGATGCTTCTGGCATGGTCACAAAGGTTGCAGTAGATCAACGTTACCAGACACCAACAAAGAGTTTTGGGAAAACAAGATCGGAGGCAATACTAATCGAGATTTAATAAATTTAAAGAGCCTATCCAATAGTGGTTGGAAGGTTCTTGTCATATGGGAATGTGAACTTAAAGATTTTGAACAATTGGAAATAAAACTCCTTAAGTTTTTGGAGGGTAACGAATAATGTCACAGAGATTATCAAAAAAGGAATCTGAGGCATTGAGAAAAGAACTTGTGGCCCTTTTGGCAAACTTTGAAAAAGAGCTGAAGAGTAAGGATTTAAGAGAGAATATCTTGGCTTTGGTTCCAGCCCTTCATCTTCTGCGTGATTTAGGAAGTTCACTTATCTCTAGAGAAGAGGCTTCTGCAGCACGAGATAGGATACTATTATATTTCCGCAAATATCCATTTAAAGTAATTCACGGCGATGAGCTTATGATCATTTCTGGAATTCAAGAATGGCCGAGGAGAGTAAGGGAGCTTCGAGTTGAATTTGGATGGTCAATCGCTACAGGAGTGACTATCAAGGAGATGTTCTCTGTGGAAAATGGAGAAATAGAAGGCCTTGATTATTCTAATCTCAAACCTAATGAATATATCTTACTAAGCGAAGGTCAAGATATGGAAGCTGCTGACAGGTGGAGGGCAGCTAATGAAATTCGGAAGAAACGAGAGTCTGTAAAAAATAAGATTCTTGAGTTTTTTAGATTTAACGAAGGAAACCCAGTTACTGGGGAAGAGCTACGTTATGTAGCTGGCGATAAAACCGAATGGGCAAGAAGAGTACGTGAGTTGAGGACTGAGGAGGGATGGCCTGTTTCAACCAGAAACACAGGACGTCCAGATTTACCCGTAGGTTCATACATGCTAGAACGAGATCGACAAAGCCCAGCCCATGATAGAAAGATTCCCGATCCTGTAAGGCGAAGAGTTCTGGTGAGAGATAAATATCATTGCCAGGATTGCAATTGGAATCATGCGATGTGGAATCAATCCGATCCAAGGCATTTGGAGCTTCACCACATCAAGCCCCATATAGAGGGTGGTGAAAATGTTGAAGAGAATCTCGTTGCCGTTTGTACCAGTTGCCATGACGAAATACATCGAATTGGAAAGCAGAAGCTTAACCAGGACTGATTGTGACCAAAGCATGAGGTCTTGCCTTTTAACCTATACTTTTCCACTTTCCCCATTAACCTCCACCGTAGGGTGGCCTCCAAGGCATGACTTTACAGGAGGGCCGGTTTAGCCCTAGAATGTGAATCTATCTGGGGAGAGGGGGCCATTCACAAAGAGATCTGAACTTCAGGCCGTCTTCCAATTGGGAGGCGGTTTTTGCTTTGGAGGTAGTTATGCCGACAGAAATCAAGCTCTGGGAAGTTATCGAAGAAAAACCTGTTCCGATAGAGAGGACCAAACTTGACTTTGAGGAGCGCCTGGAAAATTGGCTTGCTGAAGATATCAGCATCATCAGTAATGACCTGCTGATTATCGGGAAGCAGGTCACCACTGCCCATGGCGGCACCTTGGATCTTCTCGCGATAGATAGTGAGGCCAATCTGGTCATACTCGAACTGAAAAGGCACAAAACTCCGCGGGATATAGTCGCCCAGGTGCTTGATTATGCTTCGTGGGTAGAGGAGTTGGGTGTTGCCGAGGTAGAAAATATAGCGGAATCCTACTTGGAAGGAGAAAATCTGGAATCAGCCTTCAGAAAAAAATTCCAGGATGATCTCCCTCAGTCTATCAATCAACATCACCGAATGTACATTGTTGCCAGTGAGTTGGATGGTTCGACCGAACGGATCGTCAAGTATTTGTCAGAAAAATACGGCGCCGATATCAATGTGGCTACTTTTCAGTTTTTCCAAAAGGATGGGCAGGAGTTTGTTGGAAAATCGTTCCTGCTCGATGAGGATGAGACTACCTCGGGCGATACTTATCGCTCCAAGCGGAGGCGGAATTTAACTTGGGCTGAACTTGATGGCATCGCTGAAGAACACGCAGTGGCAGATCTTTACAACCTGGCGTTTAATAGTTTCAGGGACCTTTTTAATGGTGCTGTTCGAACGCGAAGTAGTGTGTCTTTTGTGGGAGTTATGGGTGAAGGCGGAGACAGAGGAAGATATAATATCCTGAATGTTGTTCCCGGAGCGGCGGACAAAAACCTTGGGTTGCTTGGAGTTCAAATTTATCTTGGGAGATTAAGTGAGTACATAGGGATCGAAGAAGAAAAAATCGCTGACCTTCTTGGCGAGAGGGATCCTAGAATAGTATGGTTTGATGAACCCATTTATGGGCTTGATGAGAGCAAACTGAAACGTTTTATCGAGTTATTGAAAAGTAAGGTCTGACGCTTAGTTTGTTAATTTTGTCATGAAAATCCTCACCTGGAACATGGGATACTGGCAGAATAAAAGCGTTCACGAGGAGGGGCAAACTGTGGGGTCTCGTTTTTCACACTTTTGCGTGAAAGAGCCCAGTCCAAGTCCCGCTTTGCTTTCCACCCTTTCAATGATCTAATCTAATCCCATGTCTCGTCCCACTCCAGAACAACAGATCCAGTTCTTGGTAAAGATCCAGCGGTTACTGAATGAGGGCATCTTTGTCGCAACTTATAAGTTTGCCCTACTTCAGGCCTTGGCGGATCTTTCAGTGGAAAAAGGGGATGACAGCGGCGATCCATTGGAGATACGAACCAGGGACATAGCGGAAAAGTTCATTCAATATTACGCACCTCAAGCATTACCATTCCCATCTCCCGGTGGTGCACCCGAAGTTCTGAAACAAAATCCCACACAGCAAGCTGAAGTAATCGGCAAATTGGAACCCCTGGTAGCTCAGGTGGGTACCAACATTTCCAGTCTCAGGAATAACGAGCGATTGTGGAACCCCTTGGAAACCGCTGTTAACCGTAAAATAAAGGAAGACCCCCTCTGGAGGCTGCAGATCCTTGGGAATGAATGTGATGACTTTTTATACGAAAGCTCTTGTGAATATACCAATGTTGAGTCGATCACCTTGAGGGAGGGCGTGGTTTACAACTTCCGGCAATTCCATGTCCTGATCCTGGATCTTATCAGGGGTGCTTGGGTTCGCCGCATTCGCACAATAAAAGCCAATGACCAAATCCTAGGCCAAACCAAGAATATCAGCGACTTCCTCTTTGGTTCCGAAAGGGAGAACCTGGGCATATACCGCGAGTTTCTCAAAGATATCCAGGCTGGAGATTGCTTCTATTGCCGGGACCCTATCCCCGGGGCCGGTGATGTCGATCACTTTATCCCATGG
>SDBV01006589.1_pt1 | contig 16064 bp, 10 predicted proteins | sample 2277081 | NCBI WGS metagenome assembly SDBV01 (sample SAMN10402039, study PRJNA504765) | marine sediment metagenome | isolation source: marine sediment core GS10_PC15, 223 cmbsf | place: Arctic Ocean: Southern Knipovich Ridge | collected 2010
TGCGGCGAGCGGCCCCGTCTGCCCCCAGCCAGTCATACGACCGTAGACGAGGCGAGGGTTGCGTGCGAAGGCGGCCTCCGGTGCGAGGCCAAGCCGCTCCATCGTGCCGGGCCGAAAGCCTTCGATTACGACGTCGGCGCGCGCCATCAACTCCAGCGCGGCTTCAGCTGCTCCAGGATGCTTTAGATCAAGCGTCACGGAGCGCCTTCCACGCCCCGTCACATCCACGCGCTGCCCGTTCGTCTTCGGGCCAAGATCGTCCGCTGCCAGCGGGCGATCGACCCGCATGACGTCAGCGCCCATATCCGCCAGCAACATGGCGCCGAACGGTCCCGGCCCGATTGCTTCGAATTCCAGCACGCGTATGCCGCTCAGAACCCCCATGTCCGACCTCTCCAATGGTTCGGCGCTGGCGCAACGGGCAGCGCGTCGTATTTTCCGGCGCCGCCTTGCGCGAACGCCGTCGCCTTGTATTGAGCCAAAGCCGGCTGGAAAGGAGACCACCCACAGCGGGGGGCAAGTGAGTCAGCGCGCTCGGTTGTCGGGCGCGAGATGCCAACTGATTGACTGCGCCATGACATGGGCGATGCTATCGAGCCTCTCGATCAACCCCTCCCCTGCCTGCTGAACGGCTGGCCTTTGGTCCTCCGTGAGCACCGTCCTGAACTCAGACAGAGCCGAGAGAAGCGGCTCGTATTGCAACGCCAGCGCCGAGCCTGTCATCTTGTGGGTCCAGCGCCGCAGCGCCTCCGTGTTCCCAGCGTCAAGCAGAACACGTAGCTCACCGATTTCACCAGCAACGCTTTCTGTGAAAGCCGTGAGCATGTTATGAAGGGCTTCTTCCGAACCGGCCATGCCTCTGAGCGTCGCCACATCGAGCCGCGGCAATTCGCCAGCAGTGGCGTGGGCCCGCTCTGGCGCATGATCGCGGCGCGGGTCGGCTCCGGCTCCCGCGCCAAGCGCGGCAGCCCTCGTATCAACTGGCAGGCAACCAGGCGCCCACTTCTTCAGGCACGACCCCAACGTTTCCAGTTGCACGGGCTTGCGTAGCCAGTCGTCCATGCCCGCATCAAGTCCGCGGCGATACTCCGCCTCTTGCGTGCCGGCGGTGACTCCGACAATCGGCAAGTGGCCCCGGCCAGCGTCCGTACGTTCGATGCCGCGGATTGCCTGCGCCAGACCGTATCCGTCCATTCCCGGCATATTGAAATCAGTAATCAGGATTGCGTATTGATTTTTTCTGTACGCCGCCAAAGCCTGCATGCCGTCTGCGACTGCGACACATGTACAGCCCAATGCCTGCAACTGCCCCTCGATCAGGGTCCGGTTGATCAAATTGTCTTCGGCTACGAGAACGAGCGCTTGATCGGCCTCTGCCTGCTCAGGTGTGCGCAGCGCTCCGGCGGATTGGCCTTGCACCGCATCGCCGGTGCGGCCATCATGCGCCGGATGGCCCAACGCAGCCCGGCAGGCGAAGCGTAGTGCGCGTACGGAAAGCGGATTGATGCTAACGGACACGTGCTCGTTCCTTAGCTCGTAGCCGGTGGCGATTGGCCGTTCCGTAACGCAAACAGATGGGACGTTGCGCAACAAAGGTGGCCAGAACGCGCCTTCCTCAAGCAGCGCGATGTCGCACGCATTGGCGAGCTCGCGCTCGTTCGCCGGATCTGCCATCAGTGGATGAATACCCAATGCCAGTAGTCCATCGCGCACATCTCGAACCGGCGACGCTTCGGGCATCAGCACGGCCGCACGCACACCCGCGAGGAGACGATCTTCCGGTTCGCGGCTCTCAACCGCCAGGGTCAGGCAAAGAGTCACCGTCGTACCTTGACCCGGTTCGCTGGCCAGCTCGAGCGTGCCGCCCATCCGGGTCGCCAGGGCACGGCAAATCGCAAGGCCCAGTCCCGTTCCGCCAAAACGGCTGGCGGTCGACGTATCGGCCTGGACGAATGGCGAGAAGAGCGTGCGCGCGGCGTCTGCATCGATTCCGATGCCCGTATCGCGGATCGAAATGGCGACGCTCTGGCGATCGCCGAAATCCGCCTCGACACGCGCAGCCAGGGACACCGATCCGCGCTGCGTGAACTTGATCGCGTTACCGACAATGTTGAGCAGTATCTGGCGCAGACGCGCGCCATCTCCCCGCAACCGGGCCGCAACATCCGCCCCAATCGCGCAGCGCAACACGAGCCCCTTGCCGTGTGCCTTGTTGGCCAGAAGCCCCAAGGTCAGATCGCAGACGTCGCGGAGATCGAACGGCTCGTCTTCGATGTGCAGCTTGCCGGCCTGAATCTTTGAATAATCGAGAATATCGTCAAGAATCTGCAGGAGCGCTTTCGCCGAGTCGTGGATCATGCCGACCGTCGCCATCTGCCTGCCATGCAGGTCATCCTGCGCGAGAATCTCTATCAGGCCTAGCACACCGCTCATCGGCGTTCGAATTTCGTGGCTCATCAAGGCAAGAAAACGCTCCTTGGCAAGGCCGGCTGCCTCGGCCTCGTCGCGCGCCGCGGCAAGTTCGTCCCGTCTTCTCCGTTCGTCCGTGACGTCGATCCAGTAGCCATTCCACAGGACACTACCGTCCGTCTCATGGCGCGGCACCGCGTGGACCCGCAGCCAGTGCCCATCCGAATTGCTCAGGCGAAATTCTGCTGCAAGCGGCTGCAGGGTACGCGCGGACTCGGCGATTGCAGAGGTCACCGCATGGACATCATCTTTGCAGATGTACTCATCGATCCGCGTATGTTCCGGTCCGAGCAATGCCAACGTGGCGTCCGGCAACATTCCAAGGTTCCCGCCCAGATAGGGGTAATGCAGTGTCCCGTCTGCAGCCTGATGCATCTGAAAGACAATCGCGGGGAGACTGCGGGTGACCTCGTCGAGCCTGCTTCTCGCCTCCTGTGCCTGCCGCTGCGCCTCGATTGCATCGGTGATATCGATGACGGCGCCAATCACCCCACCGTTGCGGCCCGGCCGCCCTGCGAACGGCTGGTGCCAGTGCAATCCGTTGTGCACGACCCCGTCCGAGCCAGTGAAGTCAATGCGAATCCCGCCGTACTGCGCGTTGCGCTGGCGCAGGCTCCCAGTATCAGGGACCAGAGAGCCTTTGCTCGCTGAGATGCTCAGGCACTCCTGCTGCGTCCTGCCTAGCATCTGCTCCGGAGCAAGGCCGAACAAGCGCCCCATGGCCGCGTTGACGTGAATGTAGCGGTCCTGCTCATCGCCGAGACTGACCGGAAACGGCAGCATATCCAGCAAGCTTGCGTGGAAATCCCGTTCAAGGGCCCGTTCCTGTTCAGCCCGAACCCGGCGACGCCGCTCGCGGCTCAGCATCATCAGCAAACAGGCGATAAGCAGACACAGAGCTAATGGAAAACCGACGCCAGCCGTCATCTCCGTCACTCCATTCGCCGTTGTTCATATTTCGTCGAAGACAGGATAACCGCTTGCCGGCGCGGGTGCATATCAGTGAAGTTTGCGAACGCAAAGGGTGCACGCAAGTCCGCTGCTTTGTTGCGCAATCCGGCACGCCAGGCTTCATTATTTCTCAAACCGATACGGCGTATCGGTAGCACGAAATTTACTGAAATTGACAATCGGGCAACCGACGCCTGGCAGGCCGCGAAAGGTGTGCCCTCGCGACCGCGAACAGCCTTGGTGGTCCATTGCGATTCGCAAGCGCGGCGCGAAAAGATTTTTCTGGTTGCCGGCACATTCTCGAATTTCTTCGATATCCGCGCTCAACTCATTGTCTTAAATTTAAGCCTCGCCGAGATTTGCCGCGAAGCGTCCTTCGGTTTCGACTCGATGGATTCCGGATGCTGATGCGGCACGCTCCCGAACCGGTTCGTGTACCGAATTTACAACTGGTTCGCCGCGCGCCCTGCCATGAGCCGGCGCTCGTTGTTGAGAAGACCGACAAGGTTGGTTCTTCGCTCCAGATGTAACCAATAAGGCACCCACCATGTTCGCTTTACCCCCCCGACACAGCCAATGCTTCGCTGAGGACAGGGCAGGCATCGTATGTCGCAAGGGGAGCCGGGCAGCACTTCTTGCTGTGCCCGCTTTCTTCACCTTGTTCTTTTCGCTGCTTTTCAGTCTTTGGTATCTGGAAAGTGTCAGCGCGTGGCTCGCTTTGGCGGGCGCGACACTCGTCCTTTCGATGTCGGCCGCCACTGCAATGTTCTGGCTCGCCAGCGGTCGCAGCGGCCGCCCCGACCCGAGCCGGAGCCAGCGGCAAACCGCCAGCCCGCCATTGCCGACAGGCGCGGCGGCCGAGGCACGAACCCAACCCGTACCCCTCCGCATGAACGAGATGCGCACCGTCGATTGCAGCGCCTGCCAGCACAGCGACAACCTGTTCAAGGTGGACTGCTTCAAAACGGACTGTGGGGCAAACGGCTTCCTGCGGGAACTCGCCTTGCGCGAGAAGTCAGCCCCCGAGACGGGGGCACCACCGGCGACGCCAGAGCAATAAAACGCGGGATTGCGCCACGGACGGCTCACGCCGCGCACCACGCGCCCTGTAGGCGAGCCCAAAGGTTTGCGCCTACAATATTTGCGTCAAGGCGGTCCGGCCGGTGTCCTGGCCACCGCCACCGGTATGCCGCGTTGTCCTGTCTCGCACGTATATTCGCTCATGGAACTACACGACTGGGACTGGTCCTAAACATGAGAAATTCAGCGCGCAATATCCGGATTGTTATTGCGGACGATCACCCTGTAGTTCTCCTTGCCATTGCGGAAGTCATCGAGGCAGTGCCGGGCTTCAGCATCCACGCCACCGCCCACTCGGGCGCGGAACTTCTCGACATTCTCGCCAAGGATGCCTTTGACCTGATCATCACCGACTTCGTGATGCATCAAAGCGAGGCCGACGAAGACGGCCTGCGCCTCATTCAGCGCCTGAAGCGCTTGCACCCCGGTGTTCCCGTCATCGTATTCACGATGCTGACCAATGGCGGCATTCTCCACCAGATGTGCAGGCTCGGAGTAAGCGGGCTGGTGGGCAAGGACGAAAAGGCGAGCATACTGGGAGAAATCTGTCTGCGCGCGCTAGAAGAGAAGCATATCAGTGACAGGCAGACCATCCTGTCCCCCGGAATCAAGGTACGCCTCGCCAATACCGGCACGACAAGCGCAGATTTCCGGCGCACCCAGCCGCTCTCTCCACGGGAACTCGAAGTTGTCCGCCTCTTCTCCCTTGGCCTGTCGTTGACCGAGATTGCGAAAGGGCTCAACCGATCGGTTCCGACCGTGGCCACCCAAAAGCGCGCCGCCATGCGCAAACTCCACATAGAGACCAATGCGGATTTGCTGCGGTACGCTACCGAGCAAGGATTGTCCTGATGGCTCACAAGCCTCACGCGCCCAACGAACCACCGTTGCAAGTACTGCTGACGCTGGAAACGAATCTGAAGCGCGAACGACGTGTTTTCGCCATGGTCATCGCACTGCTGATTTTCACGGCGGTGTGCGCGGCCGCCGTGACTGCTGTGAGTCTCCTTGCCAGCACGTTGCGGCACGAACAACGCGTGGCGCCTTCGCTCGACACGCATGTCAACGCCGCCTTGGTTCAAAGTCAGAACGTGTTGACAACGGCCCATCTGCTCCTTGAAATGAGCGCTCAAGGTGGGCCACTCGCGTCGTCCTCCTTGCCTCTTGCACCCGTTCCACCCGCTTCGCAGGCATGCAATCCGGCCTATCCGTCGTCGCCCGCGCAGGCGTCACTACGTGCCGTCTGCAACGAAACCGTGCGACTTCTCGCGCGGGCCGGCGACCCGCCGCCCGTCCAGTTCGTGCTCGCCGACGGCAGCGCAGCGTACGGCTATCGGCTTCTTGCGCACTCAAAGGCTGGCGAGGCGCCCATTCCGTCTGACGCAGCTGCCCGCCTCGCGCAAGCCACGCTGGGCCGTATGGCCGCACTCGGGCTAGACCCGCTGGTCGCCGCGAGGACACGCCAGGCAATCTGGCTTCAGCCCCCTCCTGGCATAGGGTTCGATTCGGAGCTCGTGCTCGAAGCTTCGCTTGTCACCAGCAACGGCCAGCCGTACGCAATCGCCTTCACGAGCGTAAGCCCGAACGAGTTGCTGCAGCAGGCTGCAGTCAGTGAACTCGCATCCACACCGGCGCTGCTGGACGAACAAGGCGATCTCGTGGCAGGAGAGCTCTCGCCCGCCGAGGCGTATCGCGTGAATGCGCGTCTCGCCGAAACGCAGGACGGACGCTTTGTGTGGATTCAGGGCTACGGCTGGGGTTTGCGCCTGCCCCCGCTGGTGCTTGGCTTTGGCCACATTATCGTTGCGCTCCCGTTGGACAAGCAGTTGTACATGATGCGCGGCGAGCTGATTCTGATCGCCGCAGCCACGTTATCGCTGATTGTCATGCTGCTGGCCATGTACCGCTACTGGAACCGTCAGTTTCTCACTCGCACCTACGCGCAGGCTTCCCGTGCCGTAGAAGGAGAAATGCTGAACCATTTAATGGTTCACGCGACCCCGGTGGGCTTGTGTATCGTGCGCAGAAAAAGCTTCGACATTGTGGTCGCCAATCAGATCGTACGCGCCATGCTGGGACTTGACGAAAGCGCCACCCAGCTGCCTGCGGCCCTTCGCGCCGAGTTCGCGGCGCTCAACGTCGGTAACGAAGCGCGAGACGGCCAGGAGAGGATCGCCCAATTGCAATTTTCACTGAAACGCGAAGACTCCCCGCCCCTGCATCTCGAGATCACTTGCGCGCCCGCCGTGCTTAACCGCGAAGAGGTGCTGTTTTGCGCAATTGCCGATGTCACCGACCGTCGTGAAGCAGAACGTTTGTTGCGCGAAGCCCAGCAAACCAGCGAAGCATCCGCGAGAGCCAAGGTCGGCTTCTTCGCGTCGATGAGCCATGAGTTGCGCACGCCACTCGCCTCGCTCGTCGGCAATCTCGAACTCGTCGCGTTGGGACCCTTGGCCCCTGAGCAGGAAGCACGCGTTCATGCAATGCAGGTCTCGGCAACGGGCCTGCTGCAAGTGGTCAATGACGTGCTCGATTTCTCGAAGATCGATATTGGCGAAATGCGACTCGACGAGGAATGGCATTCCGTTCCTGAGCTTCTGGTTCGCATTGTTGCCGGCTATGCACCGCTCGCCAACCGGCAGGCGCTGCGGCTTTACCTCGTCATAGAGCCGGGGTGTCCGTCGACCATGCTGTTCGATCCAATCAGGGTCTCGCAGATTCTCAACAATTTGCTCGGCAATGCCTTCAAATTTACGCACTCGGGCAAGATCATCGTACGTGCCCGGTGGAGCGGCTCCCACCTGGAGCTCAGCGTGACCGACTCTGGCGTAGGTATCTCCGATGACCTCAAAAGACGCCTGTTTCAGCCTTTCACACAAGGAGCCGATCACCGGCTGACCGATACCCGTGGCACCGGACTTGGACTTTCGATCTGCCTCAGGCTCTGCACGCTGATGAACGGACGCATCGAAGTAGAAAGCACGCGCGGGGTCGGCACGCGCATTACCGTCACCTTGCCGTTGCGCGCAAGCGAGGGGCTGCATACCTGGGCTATGCCCGGCGCTCATCCGGCCATTCTTTGCAGGGCAAGTGCATACCGCGAATGGCTCACCGGCCTGTTCGATCCGCAGGACAGCACTGCAAGCCTGCTGACAGACATTCGTGAGCCGATCCGCCCCGAGCAATACGATTACCTGCTCGTGACAGACGAATTTTCATCTCAGGAAGTCAGCTCCCTTTGGCCCGGGCACAACCAGAAAATATGGGTCAGGCAAGACGGGCCGCTTCTTCCGGTCATGCGCCAAAACGGCGACATCGAAGTGAGCGTATTCAGCCCCTCCGGGATCAGGTCAGCCATCCAGATGCTCCGCTCCCAACCCGGCCAGATAACGCCCCCTCAGCCAATACGGTCATCGGCGTCGGGCAAAACCTTCGGCCAGCTAAACGTACTCATTGCGGAAGACAATCTGCTCAATCGCGGTTTGTTACGCGATCAGTTGCGCACGCTCGGCGCCGGAGTCGTCGAAGCAGCGCACGGGGAAGAAGCCCTCAGGATGCTGGAAAAAGATCAGGTCGACGTTGTTTTGACAGATATCGACATGCCGGTCATGAATGGCAGTGAATTACTACAGGCCATTCGCGTTTCCTATCCATCAATGCCTGTGTATGCGGTCAGTGCAAGCGCCAGCGCGGAGGATATCGCCAAGGGCCGCGCGCAAGGCTTTACCGACTACCTTAGCAAGCCGGTCCCGCTCGTCACGCTTGCCGGCGTTCTGGACGCCGCTGCAAACCGCGACAATACATCTAACGAGCCGGCGGAGTCCGAGGTCGAAATTCCGTGCTTTCCCGCGTTGCCGGCGAGTTTTGCGCAAATCTTCGTTCAGCAGGCCGATCGTGACCTGGCGGGCTTGCGTGATGTGCTGGAGGCCCGGGACATGGAAGGACTGAGGAAATGGGCGCACGGTGTATCCGGCGGACTGTCTGTGCTGGGCCCCTCCATGCTCTTCGAAGAATGCCAGGAATTGCGTTCGCTGATCGTCGCCTCTCCCGGTTGGTGCGAAGACATTGAAGAACTCGCCCTCTCAATTGGAGACGGTCTGACGAAAATGCGCGAAATGCATGCGCAGTCGATCGAAAGACGCCGCGGCACGGTATAGTCCGTCGAGCGTGGCACAAACCTCATGCGGAATTGCCGGCGCATTGGCGCCGCAAACGCGCGCCTCGGACACCGCGACGAAACCCGGAGATTCCGGCAGTGCAATCCAGCAGAATTGATCGATCGCGGAACGACAACCCGCCATGGATAGCCCGGTCGCTCACGTTAATCAACTGTTAATTTCAGAAAAGAATATCAAATCTATTTGACGAAATGAATTCTCACCACAGAGCCAGGCACATCAGGATATGAAAACGAAACAAACCGGCTCATTATTTTGAATTCGAGAACTCCCACGCCAAATCTTGAATTTTCTTCAGTCGTTTGCTAGCATTCAATCGTGCTAAAGAACGGACATATGGATTAACGTCGCGCTCATTACACCCTGTTTCGTGCCCACCGCACGATTATATGGAGTGTTATATAGCCACGCACCCGGCTGCCCGAACTGCAAAGTCCAAGGAAACATTGCTGCATCAAGATATCACGGAAAGCGATTGCCTTTACGGGTTCCCCAAAGCACCACCGGGGAGTGATGATACAAGCCATGCATTTCATATGGATATCGAATCCATATGGAGAGAGTTTTCTTTATTTTTCTATCAGGACACCCAGAAATCCATCAAATTATGTCCAGCATGGTGTCGGTTATTTTCAATTAAAAATCCAGGCACAAGCCAAAAGCACGAGAATCGAGAATTTTTGACCCGGACGAGGCCATTTGAAAGTCCGGGCAACTGATACGGGAGAGCAGCATCTTGCCCGGCAGGAAGCGCCGTCCCGTCGAATGGTCGCCGCGCAGTACGTCAAGCTAATCACTCACCACACAGGAGATATCTGCCATGGTCGCAAAGATGCATTCTGTTGCTGTGGTCGCACTATTACTGCTGCAAACGGCAGTCTACGCCCAGGACAATGCGGGCGGTCCTCCCCGCAATCCCTTCCTCGCCGCCGACAAGTACGCGATTACGCACTTCGACTCTTCGCAGAGCGACTCCTTCCCCTACGACGTCCCGCGCGGCATGTTTCGTGTCGATCTGCGCAAGGAACCGAGAATTGTGCGCGGCCCGGTCAACATCATGACGCTGGCGTCGACCTCGCCGAATTACATGTGGGCCGCCTCAAGCGAAGGCCTGACCTACGTGGACGTCTCGAACAACGGCTTCCGGGAAGTGGCGCGCATCACCGCGCCGGGTCAGAAAACCATTCCGAACGAGTTACAGGACAAAATACTCGCGCAACGCTTCACGTCCGCCGAGCAGGTGCAGAAGCTGGTTTCGGATGACTATGGCCTGAACTGGACCCGCGCGGTCAACGGCGTCTATGCGGTCGTCGACAAGGACAATCACGTCTTCTACAACACCGCCGATGGTTCGGTAAGCGTGTTCGGTCTGGTTGATGAAAGCAATCCGGCCGCCGGCATCAAGCTCATCAGAACCGTCGATATGAAGCCGACCATTGGCCGGAATCTCCTCGTCGGAACGGGTATCACCTATGACGGAAAGTTCGTGGTCGCATCGAATCAGACCATCAGTGTGTTCGACCGCAGTCTCGAAGGGGAACCACAGACCGTCCATTTCGGCGAAGATGAGCACGTCACCAATTCGTTTGCCATTGATGAGCACAACGGAATTTATATCGCATCCGACAAATACATGCACAAGCTGGTCTGGACCGGCACCCGGCTCTCGGAAGATGAAGCGGACGGTGCATGGAAAGCGCCATACGACTCCGGGCGTCAGCCCCCCACCGTCAAGATCGGCACGGGAACCGGTTCTACGCCTACGCTCATGGGCTTCGGCGACGCCCCAGACAAGCTGGTCGTGATCACCGACGGCGCCGATCACATGAAGCTGGTCGCGTTCTGGCGCGATCAGCTTCCTGCCGGCTGGAAAACTCTGCCCGATGCGAAATCTGAGCGCATAGCGGGCCAGGTTCACGTTACTGCCGGCCTGAATCCATTGCCCGAATTTGTGCAGAGTGAGCAGTCGGTCGTGGTGAATGGCTATGGTGCGTTTGTCGTCAACAACATCGCCCGGAGCGGGGAGAAAGACAAACTGGTAGACGTGCTCGCACTCGGGCCTGTCAATCAGCCCGGCAGCGGATGCCAGCGCTTTGAATGGGACCCTCAGGTCCATCGCTGGCATTCGGTCTGGGCGCGCGGTGACGTCGTTTCCACCAGCATGGTGCCTAGCGTCAGCGCAGCGTCCGGAATCGTGTTTGTGAATGGCTACTACAAGAAAACAGGGTGGGAAGTAACCGGCCTCGACTGGAAAACCGGCAAGACAGTCCAGCGAGTGTCGTTCGGCCACGACAACCTGGGAAACGGGGCGTACGCCATTATCCAGTTCGCTCCCAATGGAGATCTTATCTTTAACAGCGTGGGTGGCCCGGTTCGGGCGGCACTCAGGAACGAGGCAGGATCCTGAGCGCTTGCAGTAGCGATCTGCGGACGGAGGACCGGGTTTCGGCAGCCGTCCTTTCCGGGAAGATGCGACGACGCGGTCAATCGTTTGATGAACATCTACTGACGATCCTCCGGAGCCTGCGTGCAGGAACGAGGCTACACCTTGCAATAGAGGCTGGTTGGCGTAACGACATTCGTTGGGGAGAGCAATGATTGAGCGCGACAGGATTGCAAAGCCACTCGCCGCACTGATGCTAAGCATTGCAAGCGCCGGCGCACTTGCAACGGAAGGCGGGGTCGGCCGCCCCATTACTGGCCAGCAGGTAACGCCATACGGCGGCATTATTCCGCCCACCGACGACTGGATCATCACGCTCGCGACCATCTATTACCAGGGTTCGCTTGGCGCAAGCAAAACCATCCCCGTGGCCGGAACGATCACCGCCGGGCTCAACTACCAGGTCATGTACACAATTGTGAACGCTGTGCACACCTGGGGCATCACCGAGGCCGGCTGGAACTTCGCCTCCTCGTTTGGCGTGCCGCTGCAATACACAAACGCCTCGTCGTTCCACGGTTTGCTTCCATCCGACCACGGCACCCAGTTCGCCGATCTCTTCTTCACGCCTATTGCCGCCGGCTACCATTTTACGAAAACCGATCACATCGCCCTGAGCGTGCAGATATACGCGCCAACCGGCGCCTATAACCCTGACCGCCTCGCCAACGCGGGGCAGAATACGTGGACTTTCACGCCCACGGTTGCCTACACGAAACTGTTGCCGGCAGAGAACATCGAACTTACCGCCAACTACGGCGTCGAGTTTTACACGCCCAATGACAAGACCGGGTATCACAACGCGCCGGTCAGCGTGCTTGATCTGCTCGCGCTCAAACGCTTCAGCAACGGCTGGGGCGTAGGTATCGTCGGCGGGTGGATCCAGCAGCTTGGCAGCGACAGCGGCAACCTGGCCAATCTGCTCGATGGCGCGGAGGGGAATTCGGTGGGGCTGGGTCCTATGGTGACCTGGTCGGGCAAGGCATTCAGCACGCCCGTTTCCGCCACCCTGCGCTGGGTGAATGAGTTCTCCGCGACCAACCGTCCAAAGGGCAACGTGGTACAACTCTCGCTCACCGCGACGTTTCAATGATGCGGGTGGCGCAGCGTGAGAACCCATAACCGCACGTGCCGGCTCAAGCGCGTCGAAGCCTGATGCAGGCCGTCCGCCATGAATAGCCCTCCAGGCCCGATCGTCCCCCCGGAGATTCCCGAGCCGGAGATCAAACCCAGCCGCCGCTGGTTGCCTTCGCTGGTGTGGCTGATTCCGTTGCTCGCCGCATTGATAGGCATTGCGCTCGCCGTCAGGTCGGTCAGTGGCAAAGGGCCGGAAATCACCATCAGTTTCAACACCGCGGAAGGCCTCGAGTCCGGCAAAACGCAGGTCAAGTACAAGGACGTCGACATCGGCTACGTAAAGGCTATCGCCTTATCGGATGACCTCTCGCACGTGGAAATTCATGTCCAGCTAAGCAAGCAGGGCGCGAAGTTTGCCGTCAAGGACACGCGCTTCTGGGTGGTCCGGCCACGCGTAGGCGTGAGCGGCGTAAGCGGCCTCGGCACCCTGCTCTCAGGCGCCTACATTGGGGCGGATGCGGGCCATTCAAAGGAAACGCAAGCTGGCTTCACCGGTCTCGAAACGCCACCCGCGGTGACAGGCGACCAGAAGGGCCACCGCTACACGCTGCATGGCGATTCGCTCGGCTCGGTAGACATCGGCTCGCCTATCTTTTACCGGCGCGTTCAGGTCGGCCAGGTAGTCGGCTTCTCGCTCGACAAGGACGGCACGGGCGTCACGATTCAGGTGTTCGTCAATGCGCCATACGATCAGTACGTCGGCACCAACTCGCGCTGGTGGCATGCAAGCGGTGTCGACCTGCGGCTCGATTCGAGTGGCTTTGTCGTCAATACACAGTCGCTCGCGTCGATCGTGGTCGGCGGTCTCGCGTTCGAGTCGCCGCCCGGCCAACCGGTTGGCGAACAGGCCCAGGAAGGCATGAGCTTCCGCCTGGGCGCCGATCAGGCCGACGCCATGCGCACGCCCGATGGAATCGCCGTGCGCATGGTGATGAACTTCAATCAGTCGCTGCGCGGCTTGTCGGTGGGCGCGCCGATCGACTTCCGCGGCATCGTGCTCGGCCAGGTAACCGACATCGGGGTCGACTACGATCCGCAGACGCATACGTTCACGATGCCAGTGACGGTCGAGGTGTATCCCGACCGGCTGAGAAGACGAATTCACAACGCAGCGGTTCCGCAGCCCCAGACCGAGGCCAGCCACGCGATCCTGCAACGCCTCGTTGCGCGTGGCTTGCGTGGCCAGTTGCGCACCGGCAACCTGCTCACGGGGCAGTTGTACATCGCGCTGGATATCTTCCCGAATGCGGCCCCCGCCTCTCTCGACCTCACGCGCGATCCGGTAGAACTACCAACCATTCCGAACACGCTCGATGCATTGCAGGTTCAGGTGGCCGACATCGCGAGGAAGCTCGATCAGATCCCGTTCGATCAGCTCGGCCAGAACCTCAACAACTCGCTGAAGAACGCAGACAAGCTGTTTGCGCAACTCAATACCGAGGTCCTCCCGCAGGCGCGCGATACGCTGGCAAGCGCACAGCAGACCTTCAGCTCGGCTCAGGCGACACTGCAGCAGGACTCGCCAATGCAATCCGATGTACATGAGGCGTTACAGGAACTCACGCGCACACTACAATCGCTCAATGCATTATCAGACTATCTGGAGCGCCATCCTGAGTCGCTGCTGCGCGGCAAGCCGGGAGACAGGCCTTGAGATCCATCAGGCATTCTCCGCTGCCTACCAGAAGAGCGTTATGACGCTCTCTTCGGAACACGCTTCCTAAAGCGTCGACAAGGTCAACATATTTTTTACCGAAACCACGCCCGGTACGGCTTCAGCAGCATGCGTGGCCAGTTCCATCTGCGACTCCTCCGGCACCGTGCCTTCCAGCGTCACCGCACCGCCGTTGGCCCGCACTGTAATTGCGCTGCTGCGCAGGCCTTTGGTCCGGCTCAACGCACGCACCACATCCCTCTGCAATGCACGATTGGCAGCCTTTGCCGCTTTCGGGCCGGATACGGCGGCGGCCGCCGCCGACGATGTATCGCCTCCCTGCGCGAATGCGCTAAAGGTAACCAGCGCGATAAAGACACTACCAAAAAGCCGGATACACAGACTCGTTTTCATTCGATCATCCACCCATAGTAATTTTTGCCATGAAACGGCTTGCCGGCACCGCGACGCCAGCTTGAACCGCCCAACTGGATCGCGAAACAATGCGCTCTAGAAGCGATGCGTCATCCCGAGCACCGCAAGCACCTGTTTCGAGCCGGCCGTTACACCCGTCACGCCCGGCCAGCTCATGGTGGCGCTGCCGTTGTTCTTGAAGTAGCCCGCGCGCATGTAAAAGCTGGTGCGCTTCGAGATGTTGTGATCGACGCCCACCTGGACACCCGGCGTGTTGTCGTGGACACCACGTACATCACGTTCGATCGCGGCGATCTCCACGGTATCCACAGCCGTTGCCTGAATCGTCGCTCCCAGTTGCATGATGCTGAACGCGTGTACGAACGTCGACAGCGGCACCTTGGTAGCGGGCGTGATCGCGACCACTGCATCAGCCGGTACATCGTTCGGCTTGTTATACGTATAGTTGAACTGGAAGTTCACGATGCCCCAGCGATAAGCGAGTGCGCTCGTGAAATGCTCCGTGGCCACCAGACTGAAGGTCGTCAAAAGGTTCGGCATGGCGGGTACGAGAGGCGCCGTTTCCTTCGCACCATGCTGGAACTGATAGCCAAGGCCCGCGTAGAAGCCATAGCCCGAGTAGTTGGCGGCGAGATCGAGCATATTGCCGCTTGTGACCGGTAGCGGCTGCGTCACCGTGGCGGGCAGTGCATACATCGCGTACACGTGCACGCCCCGCATATCCGGCGAGGTGTAGACGATCGCATTGCTGGTGCGCCCGGAGATGTATTGGGTCGCAAGCGTGGCTTTGTCGGTGATCCCCGCCAGGTCAGCCGCCGCGAGCGGTGACAGGACTTCGTTGCCACGGAACGGATCGCTGAAATACACGGCCCAGAAACTGGGCTGATATTGACGCCCGAAAGTCAGCGCGCCATAGGTATCGTCTTTCAGGCCAACCCAGGACTGGCGGTAGAACAGTGTTGTGGTGTCCGCGAATAACGTGCCGTTGTTGACGTTAAAGCCGCTCTCGACATCGAACACCGCTTTGAGCCCATTCCCCAGATCCTCATTTCCCTTCAGACCAAACTGCGAACCTGTCGAACCACCGCTTCTTTCGGAAAACGAATGATTTCCACCATTATGGAGATATTGGACGAACGTGTCGGCTACGCCGTATAGCGTCACGCTCGACTGTGCAGCGGCCCCGCCAGCGGCAAGAATCAAGCTAGTTCCGCAGATACCCTTACAGATCAACCGCATGCATGTCTCCTGTTTATGTTTTGCTGATCCCACGGACCGCGGTGGCGCAAGTTCGGACAGACGCGGGCCTCGCAACTCGCACTTTGAAATGGTTGCGTTGCATGGCCATATTGCAGGGAGGGGATTGCCGCTCACCTACCCTTACGGAGGGGGGACGGGAATACCCGGACGCTCGCAGCAGGATCGGCGGCAGCGTGCGGCACCGCGTCGAGGGGCTGCACATGCGGTGCGGCGGGGGCCGCGCCTGGCACGAAGGCGCTCGTGCCGTCTGCCTCGTGCGGTCTGACAGGCATTTGCCTGTGCGAGCGCGATAACCGCTGATCGGGAATCGCACTGACTCCGGGAAGGGTATCGTGCCGGTTAAAATGGATCGATCATCACGGACGCTGCCCACGCAGCGCAGCGTCATTGGCGTAAGGCGCAAGTCACCATGCCGCAAAAGATCCTTTCCGTCGACGCAGGCCAGCCGCAGCAGGAC
>SDBV01006590.1_pt1 | contig 16062 bp, 9 predicted proteins | sample 2277081 | NCBI WGS metagenome assembly SDBV01 (sample SAMN10402039, study PRJNA504765) | marine sediment metagenome | isolation source: marine sediment core GS10_PC15, 223 cmbsf | place: Arctic Ocean: Southern Knipovich Ridge | collected 2010
CCGAAGTCGCCGATCACCGTGCGGTTCCACTACCAGCCCAACGGCCGGCTGAAGGTCCGGGTGAAGGTGCCCGGCGCCCACCGGCAGGTCGAGACCGAGATCGTCCGCGAGAACAGCCTCAGCAAGGAACACCTCGACGGCTGGCGCCGCTACATCTGCAACAGGGAGCCGACCGGCTACCGGTGAGCCGGTTGGGGGGACCAGTCTCACGTCGCCCCCCACTGTGATGGGCCGGATGGGATTCTGTGGCCCAGCCGCATGGGAGGCGGGGCCAATTCTCCGCAGCGGCCCGCAGTGTGCTTCGCACCATTGGCCTCTCCCTTTTTTGGCGAACCGCCGGGAGCGCTGGCCAGACCAGGGCAAGCGTGCCTCTTCCAAAAAACGGCCGGATTGGCTATCATAAACAGGCGAGGTTGTCATTAGGCTCGCGTGGGCTGCAACAATCCGCTGCGTCTGCCTGACATGAAGGAGTTCTGCCGTGAAATGCGCTGACACCTGCATGAAATCGAACCGGCGGCGGTCGCACATCCGGCCGAGCCGGAGACCCGCGGCCGCGTTTACCCTGATCGAGTTGCTGGTGGTGATCGCAATCATCGGGATCCTGATCGCCCTGCTGTTGCCGGCCGTGCAGTCGGCGCGGGAATCGGCCCGGCAACTAAAGTGCGCGACGAACCTGAAACAGTTGAGTCTGGCTGCGGTCAATCATCAAGATACACACGGGTTCTTTCCCACGGGCGGTTGGGGATGGGACTGGGTCGGCGACCCCGATCGCGGGTTTGGCAGGCGGCAGCCGGGCGGTTGGCTGTTCAGCGTCTTGCCTTTTATAGAACAGGAATACCTCTGGGAATTGGCCAGCGACGGCCAGGAGGACGTGCTTACGTCCCTGCAACTGGATCGCACCAACACGGTCTGCAAAACGCCGCTTATTCTGGTCAGTTGTCCCAGTCGGCGGCCCTGTATCCCGTATTTTGCGCCGCGGGCCGGTGGGTTTGTGGCACACAACGCCAGGAGCAACACCGGTTCCGACAACTTCGCGGCTCGGAGCGACTACGCGATCAACGCCGGCGACAGGGACAGCGAAAAGAGGGGAGGGAATGGCGGCGGACCTACCAGCCTCGGCGCCGCCGACAGCTTCGGCTGGTGGCCGCAGGACCACCGCAACTTCTCCGGTATCAGCCACCAGCGTAGCCAGGTCAAGCTCAGCGACATCACCGACGGCGTAACCAACACGTTCTTGATCGGCGAGAAGTACATGGATCAGGATCGCTACACCACCGGGACCGATCCCGGGGACAACGAGAATCTGTACACTGGCTACAACAACGACAATTTCCGTTGCACCAACCCCTCTCACCCCCTCATTCAGGACCGGCTGGGTTACGTCGACACGTTTCGTTTCGGCAGCGCCCACTTTGGCGGATCCCACTTCTCCTTCTGCGACGGCAGCGTCAGAATCATCAGCTACACGATCGACGAGCATATCTACAGGGATCTGGGCAACCGCAAGGACGGCAACGTGCTCGACGCAGGCAAGTTCTGATCCACCTGGGGGCTCCGCCGGCTGGGCGGAATTTGCTATACGCCTCTCGCCTCCGCCCTTTCCCGTCGGCAGCAGCCGACCAGGATGCCGCCGTGGAACCCGCGGCAGCGGCCTGGCACACAGTTTGCCGACGGCCGCTTGCCCAGCGGCGCCGGGCGGGGTACCGTAGTAGATATGGGTCTTTTTCCTCTTTTCCTGTCATAGAGGACCTCAACTTCAACTCGCGGGCCAGCGGTGAACACGTCCGACCGATCCACATTTGAAAAATGTGCTCTGGCCAGCGGGCTGTTGACCGAGCAACATCTCGACGAGGCCCGCACTGGTGGACGCTGGTCGGCCGGAGAGCAGTCCGAGGAGGACGGCCACCCTGGGGATCGGGAAATTGCCGACCGGCTGATCGAGATGGGCCGGCTGAACCCCTGGCAGGCCAAGCAGTTGCTCGAGGGCCGCACCAAGTTCAACCTGGGCCCATACTGGATCGTAGATTCGATCGGCCAGGGAGGGATGGGCCAGGTGTTCAAGGCCGAGCACAACATTCTGGGGCGCGTGGTGGCCATCAAGGTGCTACCGCTGAGCAAGACCACGCCCGACGCGGTGACCAACTTCACCCACGAGATCCGCTCCCTGGCCAGTCTCGATCACCCCCGGCTGGTGCGGGCCCTGGACGCCGGTCACGACGGCAACGTCTATTACCTGGTGACCGAGTACGTACCCGGCGGCGATCTTCGGAAACTGGTCCGCCGCAACGGCCCGTTGGAGATGCACGCCGCCGCCGGGATCATTTCCCAGGTGGCCGACGGTCTGGAGTATGCCCACCAGCAAGGCCTGGTCCACCGCGACGTGAAGCCTGGCAACGTGTTGGTCACACCGGAAGGAGGGGCCAAGCTCTCCGATCTGGGACTGGCAGGGCCGCTGGAGGGAAACGCCGAGAACGACCCGCGATACGGCAAGATCGTGGGTACGGCGGACTACGTTTCCCCCGACCACGTGCTGTCGCCGTGGGATCCCACGCCGGCCTGGGACATCTACTCGCTGGGCTGCACGCTTTACTATGCAGTCACCGGCAAGGTCCCGTTCCCGGGCGGCTCGACGCCTTCCACGGCGGAGAAGGTTCGGGCCCATTGTGAGCTTCGCCCCTTGGACCCCCGGCGGCTGAATGCCGGCCTTAGCGACGAGTTCGTGGAGGTGCTGGCCGACATGATGGCCAAGGATCCGGAGGAACGGATCCAGTCGGCCGCCCAGGTGATGGTGCGTCTGGCGCCTTGGACCAATCGGCCCGAATCAGTGGCGACTGCGCAAGGGGAAGCGCCGCCGGTGGCCGCTCCCCGGATCGCTGTGGGGCCGATGCCCAAGTCCCCTATTGCCGCGCCGCCGCCGGCAGTCGGCCCCGAGAAGGCAGAGAAGCCGCGTCCGGGCGACACCGAGCCCGATTTCCCGGAGCCCGATTTCCTCCGGCCGGCCGAAGCCGATCGAGGCGACAGGGATAGTTCGAGATCGGTGATGAAGGCCACCGGCGCGACCGGCTGGTCCCATCCGGCGACCCCGTCGACTGCGGGAATGCCGGCCGAGGGGCCATCCGAAGAAGCTCCCAGCGAGCCGCTTTCGATCCTCCGCCCGCTGGTGGTGTTCGTGTTGCTCCCACTGTCATTGGTGGCCGCGGTGGTGGCGAGCTGGTGGCTGGTGGGAATCTGGTCGAGCTAGATGTTCGTTTCGTAAGTCTTTGTGCCGTCCGCGACGGGCCGTTTAGCAACCGCCGGTACGGCCCCTAGCGGTCGGTGCCGCTCTCGGCGTTCTGGCCGACGTGCCGTCGGCCGCTAAACACTGCGCATAAACTTACAGCCTTCGTTCACGAGCCTGAGACCAATGGTGTCATCGAGAGATACTTCAAGACCCTGAAACTGGAGTGCCTGTGGGTGAGGTGACCCCACTTGTCTAGACCACGAATTACGAATTCTTAGATGGAGGGGACCAGTCCTGTTGCCAGGACGCATGCCCAGGACCGGCATGACTCAACGCGCCACGACGACAGCATGGAATTCCAGCCCGCTTTTTCGCGGTTCACTCGCAGGCTGTTGTGATAACTTCTTTCAACCCTGCTTAGCCGAGGCTGCGCACGACATTGGGCCGAAACTAACCTATTCTTCCGCTGCTTGTCGTGTGGCGATGGGTACATACCCTGCCTCCAAGCCTGGCGGCGGGGTTACAATCAAGGCCGGGTCAATATCCGCCAGTTTTCCAATCGTGGGTGGCGCCAGGTAGTCGCGGTCTTTTTTCCATTTCCGGTGGAGTTTTTCCACCCGCGCCTGCAGGCTCTCCCGCTCTTTATCCGTTAAATCGGCGTTGAGCAGTGCAGGCTGGTCGGCGAATCGATACCAGTAGTACGTCACCACGCTACCGTCCCCCGGATGCGCCTGGAAAGGTCCTGCCACGGGGCCAGGCTTCTTCCAGCAGCTCTCCGCATCGTCGGGAGTGACGTAGGGTTTGGAGGGATTCTCGTTGGGCCGACTAAAGCTAACCTCGGCCAATCCTGTTTCATCCGGAACGTCTTTGGGTTGCACCACAACCCACTGGGCCTTGTTATTATTGTCTTTCACGAGGTGATAGTATTCGGGGAGCGTCACCAGTGGGCCATGCTTGGAATCTTTTTTCGTAACCAGTTGGTCGTTCCACCGGAACCCGTAGGTAATTGAATCAAGCGCCACGGGACTCGCAAAAGAATCCCAGGCAAGAGGCACCTTTTTTTCCCTGGGGACAGGGGGCGTATAGATTTTCCAAGTTGCCCGGCCTCGTCCGGGAAAGCTGTGCACAGCGGCCCCCTGGGGGTCGATGGCGCCGCTGGCCGGGGCCCCGCCTTCAAACCAGGCCTCCACGGCATCCCAGAGCGCCTTCTTGTTGTAGGCGGTAACGCGGTGCACGACCGCCGATTCGCCCTTCGGTCCTCGGGGGAACGAGGTTGGGGCTATTCGGGCGTAGATCTCCCCCTTTTCGTCGGTGGACTGGGCGCTGGGGACATACTGGGTTTCCATCTGCAGAGCCCTATTGGGCCCGGAGGGACGGGTATCCAGAAACATTCCACCCAGGCTAGGGTCGTCCACCGTTGCGCGGGACCAGAAATAGGGAGTGAAGAAAGCAACCGGGCCTTTGAAGTTTCCCGTGTTCAGAAACAAGGTCCAACAGTTATTTCCAGTAGGAACGTTCTTCCCGGCGGTGGTGGATTTGGCCTTGGTGAGCGGAAGCGGCAGATACCCGTAGCCGAACAGCTCACCGCAGGTGCCTTGTTTCAGATTCAGGCCATCGGGGGGCCACAGCACCCAGGGACTGAGTTGTGCCACACCGTACTTGCCTTTCGGTCTATCCCAGTCCCTTCCTTTGCCGGCCCCGGGTCCATTGGCCCATGCACTGAAATTCAGGGCCACCCCGCCCATAATGAACTTCGGCGTTTCCGTGGCAAACCGCGTGTCGCGCCACCAGCCCAGGCCGCCCTCGATATCGGAATACAGTTTGCGAGTCGGACGACTTTCATACTGAGCGTGCATCCAGGTGCCGAACAGACCTGTTTGAAAACGATTCCCCGGATATTCCTGCAACAAAGGCCAGGCTGCTACATATATGGAGAAACCGGCGTTATACGTCTCTGGAACTTTATCGTGAGGGACGATCAGGTATCCGGCCATCTCTCCTTTCTTAATCTGATTGGTGGCGCCGATCAGGGGTGCCAGGGGCAAGACGAACACGAGTGCCAGGCAGGAAGTGAACAATGCAAAAAACTTTTTTTTCAACATAAGGGAACCTCCGGCAACTGTTTTTCTTTCTTTGTTTGCAGCGTCTAACACGGCACGACCAGTATCAGGCTGGCCAACAGCCCGCTCCCCGGACGCTGTTTCATTGGAAACGCCACTCTCATCCGCGGATTCATCACACCACTGATAGGAATTTCGTAGCCGTTCAAGCCCCGGCTAAGCTGGGGCAACCTACCCAAACGGCACAGCCGTGAGTGTATCACGGACCGCAAAGATTTCCAGCAAATTCCCCCCCGCCCCCGAAGAAATCCCGAAACTCTTGGAAATCGGCCCGAAACCGCCCCTCTCGTTATGGGATTGCAGCGGTTTCTGGACCACGGCAGCGTAAGATTCGCCTGTCAGGCGGACGCCAGTTTGGCTTCGGCGAGCAGCAAAGAAGGAGCGTCGGAGCCCAATCGGCGACTGGGGTCGACTCCTACAATGCGTTTCTCCGGCGCATTGCCACCGGACAGCGGCCAACGCCTGCGGTTTGCGCTGCGCGGCCACGCAGGATTCCGTCGGAAGTCGGGTATCCAGTTGTAGAGCAGGGCAGAAACGTTGGGGCCTTCGGCAAAGATGCGAGTCTTCTCCAACAGGAGGTGTTGTGATGAATGCGAAGGTATTTTGCTCTTCGGTATCGAGGAGTTTTGCGACGGGCTTGAGGTTGAGCTTGGCGATCCTGTTGACGGCGAGCCTGATTGGGACCGGTCTGCCGGACAGTCTCTCGGCCGCACCGCCGAGGACGAGACCGAAGCTGGGCTCGAGACCAAGGCCGGTGGCGAGGGTGGTTCACAAGTTGGCCCCGAAAGTCTACCGCAAGCTGCCGCCTCGCGCCGTTCGGCCGGCTGTAATACCGTGGCGGGCCCCTCGGCTGGTGATTTCCTCCAGGCCCGCGGTGGTCGCCGGCCAAGAGACTCGGGTGATCGCAGAGATGCCGGCCCCGAGATTTGTCACTGCGGTGAAGGACCTCGCCGTGGTACCGGTTCCAGAATTCGCTCCGTCGAAGGCGTTTCCGGTGGTTCGCGTGGACGATAGCTACCTGGTTACCTTGTCGATCGACGGGGCGGAAACGCCGGTGCGATTGGTGGGTATTGATCCGCCGCTGGTCCCCGCTTCAGACGGAATGCCGGCGCCTCCCCACGCGGCCAGGCATTTCCTGCGGAATCTGCTCGCCGGTGAGATGGTATACCTGGACCGCGATCCCAACCTCGCTCAGAAGGATGAGGAGGGGAACCTGGTCGCCTACATCTACCGGGCACCGGACAAGCTGCAGATAAACATCGAGCTGATCCGGCAAGGTTACGCCCTGGTGTCCAACGGCTACAAGTTTGCGTACCAGCAGGAGTTCACCTTCTACCAGCAGAAGGCGCGTGCGGACGGCAAAGGGATTTGGGCCATGATGACCGGCACGGATCTCTGAGCAACCCGAAGCCGGCAGGATCGTAGAGACATCGTTCGCCGCCGATCAGGGCCGCCGGCCTTTTGGCCGGCGGCTCTTGTTGTCTACTGAAGGTGCAAGCGGTGGCACAGCCGGGTGCACGGGCCGGCCGCTGAGCCTGGAATTCTCTTCTCCGGGAAGTTCCGGCATTGGAGAACGCCGCCGTAATCTGCCCTCCGGAAATGACTTGCGGCCGCAGGACGGTAAGTATTCGTCGAACCCGTTTGAGAGCGCGTCCCGTAATTGTGTACGATGGCCTTCCGAGGCCGTCGACAATCCCGGATCGACGGGCTCGGAGGCCCATCGTACAGCTCATGACGGGTTCGACAAATGTGTACGCAGGACGCGAAGCGACACGGACCCGGCCGGTGATTTGACAACGGCGCTGGGGTAGACGACAATGCCGACGTCCTGCGGTATCCGAGGCCAACGCCGTCGCTTGGTTGGCGTTGCCGCCCGTGCAAAAAGCCGTCCGTGCAAAAGGAGGGACTCGCGATGCGTTTTGAAAGGTCGTTGCGTCTGGGGTTGACGTTCTGCCTGCTGGCGCCCCCGGCGGTAATCGCCTCTGCGGCGACGGCAGAGGAATTGCCCGTGCCGGCCGCGCCGGCAAGTGAAGGAGCCACGGTAGAGATCGGCGTGGTCACCGGGGCCACCGACACCAAGGCCCACCCCAGGGCGAAGGACTTTCCCGGCGAGGTCCCCCAGGACGCCCCGCGAGTTACCCGGACGATCAAGCTGGGGCCGCAGAAGGCCGTGGCCGGGCCGTCTCGATCCTTCCGGGCCAGGCGGCTCTCCAAGTGGCACAGCACCGGCCTGTACGCCGCGCCCGGCCAGACGATCACCCTGACGGTTCCCGAAGACGCCTTGGACAAGGGCCTGCAGGTCCGCATCGGTTGTCACAAGGATCGGCTGCGCGACTCGAAGCGGCGCGAGCCGGTTATTACCACCTCGGATCCGCTGGCCGAGGCGACCGGCACGGCGGCGAATCAATTCGGCGGCTCGATCTACATCGACGTGCCCCAGAACGTCGACCTTCGGCCAATCTCGATAAAGATCGAGGGCGCCGTGCTGGCCCCGCACTTTATCTTGGGGCAGACCAGGTTGGAGGACTGGAGGAGCGAGATCCGCAACCGCCCGGCACCGTGGGCCGAGTTGGAAACCCGGAAGATCGTGCTCTCGGTACCCTCGGCCGTGATTCGCGACCTGGACGACCCCCGGAGCCTGATGGAGTTCTGGGACGGCGTGATGGACGCCCAGGCCGCACTGGCTATGATCCCCACCAAGCGGGCCCGCCCCGGACGCATGGTGGCCGATATTCAGATCAGCGCGGGCTATATGCACGCGGGCTATCCCATCATGATGCAACTCCGTTCCGCGAAGGTGCTGACCAACCTCGAGCAGTTGAAGAACAACGCCCACGGCGACGTGTGGGGATTCTTCCATGAACTGGGGCACAACCACCAGGACTACGCCTGGACCTTTCGGGGCGCGAGCGAGGTGACCTGCAACCTGTTCACCCTGTATTGCATGGAAAAGCTGTGCCACAACCAGAACCCGCGACGCGAGGTCTCCAAGAAGTTCCGCCAGAGTCGGATCCGGCGCCACATTGAAGGTGGAGCCGATTTCAACGCCTGGATGCGCGACCCGTTCCTGGCGCTGCAGATGTACATGCAGTTGCAGGAGGCCTTCGGCTGGGAGGCCTTCCAGAAGGTGTTCGCCGAGTATCGAGAATTGCCCCGCGACCAGCGGCCGCGCAGCGACGACGACAAGCGCGACCAATGGCTGGTTCGCTTCTCCAAGACCGCCGGCAAGAACCTCGGCCCGTTCTTCGAGGGCTGGGGCGTGCCCACCTCGAAGGAGGCCAGAGAATCGATCGCAGATTTGCCCACCTGGATGCCCGACGACTTCCCCCCGGGGGCCGAAGGCAAGTAGGCCCGCGTCCGCCCCGGCCACCCCAGTATATGCCGCCGATGGCACGTCGGCGTGGCAACGGGCGACAGGCAGACACAGACTCTGCCGGCCCGATCCCGCAACGGTTGACAAGGCGCCATCACCGTCTTAGGCTACGCGAGCACCCCAATCGGCGGCAGCGTGTTTCAAATGGCGCCGGTCGTCGCGTTTCTGCCTTTCCTGCTCGATTCCCGGCCCGGGCGGAGAAAAACGGATTTTCTTAACTGCTTGAAGTGAGTCGGTTTACGTCGCTCCTGCACCAAGAGATCGTCCTGTCGTGAAAGACTCTTCAGATATTACTAATAGAGGGACCGGCGCCGAGGAGCCCAGCTCGGTCAACTCCAGTCTGTTGGAGCGGCTCAAGGTGAAGAGCCCTGAGGCTTGGCGCCGCCTGATTTACTTGTTCGGCCCGCTGGTCTACCAGCGGTGCCGCCAGAACGGCCTACAACCGGCGGACGCCAGCGACGTCTTTCAGGATGTGTTCAGAGCAGTAGCCACGGATATTGGCAGCTTCCGCCGTGACCGGTCGGGGGACACGTTCCGGGGGTGGCTGTGGACAATCACCAGAAACAAGCTGGCGGACTTCTGGGACCGTCAGCAGAAACACCCACAGGGCCGCGGCGGGAGCGACGCGCTGAAGAAGCTGGAGCGCCTGACCGCGGGCGACCCTGCGGAGGTTGGCCCGCCGTCCGATCCAGGCACACCTGGGAGCTTGTATCAGCGTGCCTTGAAACTCGTTCAGAACGAGTTCGAAGGGCAGACCTGGAAGGCGTTTTGGCGCGTGTCGGTCGACGGTCGCAGCCCAGCCGATGTGGCAGACGAATTGGGCATGAGCGTCAACGCGGTCTACATTGCAAAAACACGAGTGCTGCGCCGCCTGCGCCAAGAGTTGGGAGACTTGCTCGACTAGGCGCTGCCAAGGGGAGGCAGGCCGTGCCTGTGATCAACGAATCCGACTGCCCGTCTCACGAAGAGATCGTTGCCTTCAGTACCGGCAAGGTTACGGAAACGGTGCTGGAGACGATTTCTGAGCACTTGGAAACGTGTGAAAGCTGCATCTCTGTCTTGCTAGCCGTGCAGGACAGCGACGATTCGCTTGTCGACGGACTTCGCACGCCATCCTCTGGTGAACAGTTTCTTGACGAGCCAGAGTACCAGCGGGCAGTGGAAGGGGTCGAGGCGATCGGATGCGGTCCGCTTACCCTTGACCGGCCTGATGGCGGATCGCTCAGACCGCTACCCAGCGAATTCGGGAGGTATGAGATCCTGGAAGAGCTTGGCCAGGGGGGGATGGGCACGGTTTACCTGGCGCGAGATACGCAGCTCGGGCGAGAAGTAGCGCTGAAGATTCCCCATTTCAGGCGCAGCCAGAATCCGCACCTGTTGGAGCGATTCTACCGTGAAGCGCGAGCGGCCGCCACGATCGACGACCCAAATCTCTGCCCGGTATACGACGTGGGCGAGATCGACGGGATTCCCTATCTGACGATGGCCCGCATCCGTGGCAAGTCACTTTCCAAGGTCCTCAAGGCCAAGCAGTTCTCCGACCGCGAGACCGCCCAGATCGTCCAAAGGGTTGCCCTGGCTGTCGAGAAGGCCCACGCCTACGGCATCGTCCACCGCGACATCAAGCCGTCCAACATCATGATCACCGAAGAGGGGGAACCGATTCTCACGGACTTCGGTTTGGCTCAGCGATTGGAGTTGGAAGATCCGCGGCTGACGCGATCGGGCGTGATCGTGGGCACGCCGTCGTACATGGCCCCGGAACAGGTGGACGGGGATCCGGAGACCCTGGGGCCCGCTTGTGATATCTACAGTCTGGGCGTTGTGCTCTACGAGCTACTTACAGGCAGAGCGCCGTTCGAGGGGCCGCTGTTATCGGTGCTCTCGCGGCTCGGAAAGGATCATCCGGACCCGCCTTCGTCACATTGCCCGGATGTCGACCGCCGGCTGGAGGCCATCTGCCTGAAGGCCATCGCCAAAGCTCCTGCCAACCGATACCAATCGGCTGGCGCACTGGCCGAGGCCCTCGATCAGTACCTGGCAGGCCCGCCCCACTCGGCCAGCCCTCCTTCGCGGCGCCGTCGGTTGATCTGGGGCAGCGCCGCCGGCGCCGCGCTGTTGCTCGTGTTCGCCGCAGTCATCACCGTGGTGACCAATCGCGGCACACTGGAGATCAGGACGTTCGACGAAGACGTCAAGGTGTCGGTGCTCAAGAACGGCCAAACCGTGGAAATCGTCGATACGAAGACCAAGAAGACGGTCATCCTCCATGCCGGCCGGTACGAGCTTAGACTCTCCGACGGCAAGCCGGGCCTGTGGCTCAGCACGAACAAGTTCGCCCTGCGGCGCGGCGATCGGATTATCGTGGAAGTACGTGCGTCAACGGACGCGCGCGACTCCGGCGGCTTGGCGAGAGGGGGAATCCTTCGCCCAGAAATGTTCACTAAGCGCGTACCAGTGTTGATGGACCCTCCCTGGGAGTATCATGGTACATACGATCCCGCAAAGCCGTGTGTTACGGCAGATGGGAAGTGGCTTTCCTTCAAGAGATACCTCCCCTTCAAAGTCCACACGGCAGAATGGAACGAATCCGCGGAGAGCTGGGGTAATGTCACTCGTTTCCCGGGCCAAGCACAGAGTTGGTGCGGTGGTTCGCATATCTACATCGATCCTGACACTCACGAAAGGAAATGGCTCTTCTATGGCGGCTCTGGAGGAGCAGCCGCCGATATCTACCGTTCCTCTTGGTCGGGCGGCCGCTGGGAGAAGGGGCTGCCGATTACCGTTGAAGTACGGTTGGTCGCCGCCGTGTACAACCCCTTCAAGACCGCCGACCAACCGTACTTCGACGGTAGTCGGCTCTACTTCCACGCATCGAACAATCAACCGGATCGGAACTCAATTGACTTGTACTATTCCGACTACGATCCCGGCACAGACACTTTTGGCACGCCCGCCCCGATTGATCCTGTTGATGATAACGAAGGCGTGAATGTGGCTGGTTATTGGGATGAGCAGCCTTCTCTAAGTGCCGATGGGCAAACCCTATTCTGGGTTTCCAATCGTCCTGGCGGCAAGGGCGGGCCCGACATCTGGATGGCGAATTGGGATTGGGAATCCGATTCCTGGGGAGTTCCAGTCAATCTCGGGCCACAAATCAACACCGCCGGAGACGAATCCTACCCGTCGTTCAACGGAGCCCGAAACAGTCTGTATTTCGTCAATCGCGATCATATCCTGGTCGAATCTAAGGTGATCCCCGAGTTGGCTGGGCGGCAGCGGCGTCCTGCCAGTGGCAGAGATCAATCTCCAAAGACACCCGACTTGAAGGAGAAATAGCTAGATGCCAATGCTACCCAGCCACGAGCAGTTGCCGTCAGGTGGAATGCCGGCGGTGGCTAGCCCGCAAGCTAACCTGGCAGCCGCACAAGCTGCCCGGGCATCGACAGTTTCAAGATCGACGCGACACTGCAACTGACAACCCGTTCTACTTACCACTTTAGGGAGGGCAACTCATGTAACGTAGACATGCATTTCTGACCGTTTTGATCCTGGCCGCATTGGCGGCCGTCGCCCTCGCCTTAGGCTGGTGGCGACGACGGAAGACATGGGCGATTTCCAATCACGACATTTACGCGAGGTGCAACATGAGATACTTAATTGCTGCGTTTGCGGTAGTGGCAGTGGTGTTTGGCATTCCTGCAACGAGTTGGGGTTCCGATTTCCCTGATCCTGGACTTTTCGGTGAACCGGTTCCCGTGCCGGGGCTTCCCAATGGTGCAGCGTCAATGTCGCTTGATCCTGGCGGTGATTACACGGTCTTCCACAGCGGAGCGGGAGCCGCTCTAAAAGAAGCGAATTGGAATGGGAACGCATGGACATGGAATAGTCTCTCCCTAGGTGGCTTGGGGTGGGAGACTTGGCCTTCACTTAGTCCTGATGGAAACTCGCTTTTCTACAACACATCCTCTGGGGGCATGACTGCGTTTATCTATAGGTCAGAGAAACAGCCGAACGGAGACTGGGGGCCAGGCGCGCCGTTGGAAGGGGATATAGAGAGTTTCTCTGCGGCCGGTGCACCGATGTTCTACGACAACAAACTTTACCTTCGCCAAGGGGGCTACCCGGAACGGACATTCGTATCCGAATACGATCCCAACACTGACACATTCGCCTATCCGGACGACACAGAATTCGTCAATATCAATAAAGTCGGATCGAACAACACGGGCCCTTTCAGAATCGGCAACACGTTACTCTTCCAATCTGACCGTGATGGCACGTATGACATTTGGATGAGTGAATGGAATGAAGGAGAAGGGCGTTGGGACGTTCCGCAGAAGCTGCCCTCGCCGATCAATACCGATGCCAATGATGAGTACACTCCGTGGTACTCCCAAGCCAATTCAACGCTCTACTTCAGCCGAAACGTCAGTGGCGGGCAGGCGTACCAAAGTCAGGCAATCCCCGAACCCTCCACCCTCGCCCTGCTGAGCATGGGTGGTGTCGCCCTCCTCGCCTACGCCCGACGAAAACGCCGCTCCCGTTGAGATACTCGCGGAGCAGACCCGCGCAAGGAGTTGGCGGCCAGGGTATGCTCTCGACCCCTACTTGCCAAGGTCCACTGCATCAACCGTTCCGTCCGACCGGCGGCGCTGGATCAGAATCGCGCCGGTGGTGTTCAGTCCCTCGGCGGACAATTTGGCCGAATCGTCGGTGGGCAACAGCGCCACTACCTGGCCGTCCGATAGCTTGGCCGTGAGGACGTATCCTCCGTCGATCTGGCGGAGCTTCGCATCGCGGGGTACGGCCTGGGCGGTTCGGTGCGGGCGATAGACGGCCACGAACTCGGCCGTCTTGGCCCGCGAGGGCGTGGTGGCCGTCAGATGCCACTCGCGCGTGGTGATCTGCGGCCAGGGGTTGGGGTCGTACTGGTCGGTCTGCGAGAGCTTCAGGCCCTGCGGTGCCAGCACGTCGATCTCGCAGGCCACGTCGCCGGCACGCGTTGTGATGTTCCGCTGGCCGTTGATCTCAAACTTGTTGATCGCGTGCAGCCAATACTCGAAGCTGGAGGGCTCCGGGGCCGCCAGGCGATCGAAGACGATTACCAACTCCGGCTTCACAAAGATCACCGCCCGGGTAAACCGGTCCAGCAGCCGGCGCTGCTTGCCGTCCTCCTGCACGCGGTAGGCTTCGCCCGCCTCGCCCACCACGACGTCGATCGAGGGCGTGGTCCTAAAGGCCACGATCTGGCCCTTGGCCGCCGCCGAGCGTTTCACCTGGCCCTGGCCGTCGACCGTAATGTTACAGAGCGAGCGGGTGCTCCAGACCCAGTCGCGATGATGAGGCCCGCCGTACAGATAATAATGGCCGGTGCGCGTCAACAGCCGCTGGCCGTAGGCCCAAAGCACGAACGAATTGTTGGCCGCGTTGCCGTGCGATCGAGTGCCCATGGGGCTGGACTTGAAGATCACCTGGACGTCGTCATCGGCGCGGATGAGCGTGGTGTTCAGGGCCGCCTGGCCAATGCCGCGGAAGAGCCTGGAGGTGGGCAGGTCCTGGGGTGATTTCGGTTGCACTTCCGGCATCGCACCGCGGACAAACCCGATGTAGCCGGAGGTCTGGCTGGGACCGCCCATCTGCTCGACGTACCACTGCCAGTGCCGGTTGCCGGCCAGTGTGCCCACGGCAGACTGGGCGGCCAGTTGGCTCATCAAGGGCACGAGCTGCGAGGCCCTGCGGCGGGTGGCCCCGTCGCCGAACCCGCCGCCGACCTTTCCCGGCGGCATCATGTAGATCGGATAGTAGCCGACCTTGGCGAAGTAGGGCTTGTCGTAGGCGCTGACCCCCATGGCCGCCCGCATTACGTCGGCCCACCAGGTGAACCGGCCGATGTAGCTCGACCAGTAGCTGACTCCTTCGTGCCAGCCGCCGTCGTCGTCCGACCAGACGGGATAGACGTTGTAAAACACGTTCATGGCGAACCAGACCCAGTCGTCGGCCCCTTCGATCTCGCCTTGAAAGGCCACGCCCACCTCGCCCAGGAAATGCCAGGCCCGATTGCTGTGGCTGGAGTACGGCCGCCAGAGGTGCCGCGGGCAGAGGTGCTGGTACATTTCCTTGCCGCGAATCTGCATCACCCGGCGGCAGGCCTCGCGCTCGGGCTCGCTCAGCAAATCGTGGACGAAGCTGTAGGTCCGGGAGAAGTAGTAGGCGTACGGCATGCCCGCCTCATCGTTGTAGCGGTAGCCGGTGGCGCCCTTGGGGTCCCACTTGGCGCAGTCCAGCAGGATTCGCTTGGCGAGCTGTCCGTATTCCTCTTTGCCGCCCAAGAGGCGTGTGAAACCCAGTGTGGCGGCGCCGTCCAGCGCGGCGATGGTATGAGTGCGGTTGCCCCACCATAGCGACTTCCACTGCTGGCTTCCGCGGACCATATCCGACGGATACTTTCGCGGCTCTTCCGTTGGCGGTGGATTGGCCAGGAGCCGCTCACAGCGGGCCACCAGTTCAAGGTACCGATCCTTCATCGCCCCTTTGGCCAGCTTGCGCAGCCGCGGCAGCTCTTCGGGACGGACGAACAGCCGCGGGTGCGACTTGGGGATACGCCCCAGCAGCTCCTCGCGCCGCGGCATCGGCATTTGCGCCGCGCCGTCGGAGATCGTGAACGTGCGCGACCGGCTCCAGTTGGTCTTGTTACCGTCCTGGTCGACTCCGCGGTAACGCCAGGTGTACACGCCGGGCGCAAGGGACCGCGGAGGAGAGTGGACGTTCAGCTTGGCGACGGTGGCTCGATACTCGATTGCCTCGAACGCCTCGCCGCGTGCACACTCGATGTCCCAGGCGGCCATACCCGATTGGGGCCGCCAGCAGAAGCTGGGCGGCGTGGTCTGCGACACTCCGCCCGCCGCCGGACGATATCCCCACTCCTCGTCGCCTGCCGCCCTCTCGTCCAACCTCAGGTCCGCGGCCGTGGCGGCCGACGCAGTCAGTTGCAGCAGCATCACACAAATCGTCGCGATTCTCATGATCGAAGCTCCTTGGAACAGCAAACCGGCTGAACTCGGTGGGATCCCCTTGCCGGCCGAATTGCGCCTTGGCATACCACGGATGGTACCAGTTTCCCCCACCAATGCAAGGCTTCGCACGGCAAAGATGAGTGCAGAGTGCAGAATGCAGAATGATGAATGCAGAATTACGAATCCGCATTCTGAATATCGTCGGCCCGAATTCATCATTCATCATTCATCATTCTGCATTCATCATTCTGCATTCATCATTCTGCATTCATCATTCTGCATTCATCATTCTGCATTCATCATTCTGCATTCATCATTCTGCATTCATCATTC
>SDBV01006591.1_pt1 | contig 16062 bp, 15 predicted proteins | sample 2277081 | NCBI WGS metagenome assembly SDBV01 (sample SAMN10402039, study PRJNA504765) | marine sediment metagenome | isolation source: marine sediment core GS10_PC15, 223 cmbsf | place: Arctic Ocean: Southern Knipovich Ridge | collected 2010
GCACTACGCTGACGAACTGGGTTACTGCCCAGTCGCAAGACAGGCCGGACATCTTCCAATTCGAACTCGCCCGACTGACCAAACCGACCTACTCCGCCCACGTCATCAACAAGCGGCGGGAAGCAAGATCAATGCAGTTCGAAGACTCGATGGGCGCCCTGGCCTACCAGGCAGCGACCGATACCAATTGGGGATTGGTCCGGCAGAACATCGAACAAGCGGTCACCACCGGCAAGGATATAGGCAAGAGTCGCAAAGACATCTACATGGAAGCGGTCCTGCCTGCTGCGATCGCAGCGGTCGGCGACGGCAATCGTGGCAGAGCGAGACAACTGGCCGACCTGCTGGAAAAGAAGGCACCCGACCAGGCAGCAAAGATTCGCATCGATGCCGATCGAGAATTCGTTCGAAAGACCGGTAGCGATATACGACAGGATATCCGCCAGGGCGCCAACCCTCGCGGTCTGCTGAAGATGATCCACCAGTACGCCGACGCGACCGGCAAAGACGCAATGCCGGAAGATCTTACGGCTCAACTGATCGGCACGCTTCAGGCGTCGACCTACGAACGTATGGCCGGTTCGGTCGACCATCAACTCGCCCAGGGTGTAACGCCGTCCGTAATCATGGAACAGATCTCCAAGGCACGGGACGATGGCATTATCGTAACCGCTCACAAGCGATCACTGGTCAGCATGCTGACTACCGGAAATACCAAGATGTTCAACCAGACTCAGACCGCTGCGTACCAGCATGGTATTCTGAACTGGATGCAAAACCCTGAAAGCGTCATCCGTCCGACCGACCACACCTATACGTCACTGGACGGCACCCAGAAGACTCTGAGCTTCAAGACAAATGCGAGCATCGTGGTTCGTGGTCTGGTAGAGGGATTGACTCAGGAGGCGAACAATCAAGGCGTCGATCCGGTTCCCTATATCGTCCATCACCTCTCGCGAGCGGGCATGCCAAACGACCAGTGGACCTCCATTCTACAGACCGGACTCATCGCCGCATCGACCGCTGACCTAGCTGATACTAAGAGCCAACCTGCGGACGGAAAAACACATCCCGCCATTCGCGGTCTAAAGCTCTACGAACAGATCAAGGCAGTGAATCCCGCGTTCGCGCACATGCACATGGACGACAAGACGTGGGCGTTCTATAAGATGGTGCAACTGGTAAGAATGAACGTCACTGACGGCGACGAACGCGAAGCACTTATGCAGGTTCAGCAGGCCCGACAGCGACAGCCCAGCATGCAGATCGACCGCGACAAACTGCTGACTGAAGTCAAGGAACTCGTCCAACCGTACTTCGGCCGAAACGCCAAGAACCTCGACGAGATCCACGGCAAGGTCGCCACGCTCGCAGAGTTCTTCATCCGCTGGAACAACACCGACTGGCAGTCCGCCATCGAATCAGCGGCCGAACGGATCAGTCATACGCACAAGAAGATCAACGGCACCCTGATCAACACCAAGAATCAGCGGATCCCGCAGAACGTCGACTCGCTCGCGCAGTCGTTCATCGGCGCATACATGCAAAAACGCGGCAGCGAGAACGGCATCGATGCCGACAACCTGGTCTTGCGACCCGGCAACGACGACAACCACTGGGTGCTGTACGACAAGTCCACCAATCGACTCGTACCGGAATGGGACGAGGAAGGCATCGGATCGATCACGACCGTCGGCCTGCATCGCTTCAGTCAGGCGCTCGCCCAGCAGGAAGAACAGGACGCTACCGATAAATATCGAGCCAAGTTGGCGGAGAATCAGGAGTCTCCCTACCATCCTGAACGAAAACTGATCGAGCGGACTGGAATTGTCATAGAGTCAAACTCGCATTTCCTTGGCGGACGAGCGCAATACGAACTCGCCCCTCCTCAGGATCCCGACGTCGGTCGTATTCGCGACGACATAAGGCAGGTCGCCGGACAGTTCGCCGTCCTGTATCGTGACGGCAAGGGTCGGGCGCACGTCCTGGTCAAGACGGATACCGGAGCGATCACCGAATCGTATCCGTCGGACAAGACGCGATATGTAAACCTCAATATGCTGCATCAACTCGCAACGACGAACCGTACCGAACAGAAGACCCACGCCGGCCAGATCAAACTGCTGACCGGGAAGCTGAACAAGTCCAAGGTCGGTACCATCATGGTCTACTCCGACGAGAAAGGCATGATTCGTTACAAGGCCAAGACCCCTGACGGCATCAATGACTGGACGCCAACAGATCAGCAGACCGATGCGTTCACTACTCGTGGATACCCTGAGCATTTCCTTGTCACCTCGCAGGTCCAGGCCACGCTGGACGCCATAAAATCTCTGACGGAGGACTATCGCTAAATGCCAGATCCAGGCCAATTCCTCCCGGCAGACTACCTGACCGATGAAGAGATCCTCGCCGCCAGAGGCGGAAGCGATCCCAGCTTCGGCGAAACCGTCGGCGCCGCAGTCACCACTGAAACGATCCCCGCGTGGATCGGTCGCGAGATCGCCGAATCGACACTGGAAGGCGAGCCAGACTACAGCGATGCGTGGGCAGCAAAGATGGAACTCGACGAGGGCTACTGGAAATCGCTGACTGAAGGCATCAAGCCGGAATACTGGAGTGAGTTCGCCGGTGCGATCTCGGATCACCATGCAAAAGTCATCAGGGAAAAACTCCTGATCACAGGCAAGGCCGAGGACACACTCGCCCGTGCCGGCTGGGGCGGTATCGCCGCCAAACTCGGCGCCAACATCTTCGATCCTGCCGCTGTCCTGATGGATGTCGCCGGGGCAGGCATCGCCAACCGATTGAATAAGTCTCTCAAGATCGGCCGACTCGCACGATACGCGAAAGCGGGACTGGTCACTGCAGGCGAGGAAACCGTAATCGAAGGCATCCGCTCCTATCTCGACCCGTCGAGAGGCGCGGACGACGTTGCATGGTCCGCACTCGGCGCGTTCGGCGCAGGGAGCGGCATGGCGCGACTGCTGGACACCAAGAAGGTTCGCCTGGTCCGGCAACTCGCCATCGATGCACAGAAGGAACTGGAGTTCCGCGAAGCAGTGGAGTTCGGCCTGTTCCTCAAGCGGCTCGAAAACGGACTGCCCGCACCGGAAGTGCCGATGCCGAACGAGTTCGGCGAGTTCATCGGCAATCTCACCGGATACGTTCCCAAGACCGGATCGCGATCGCACCGTGCCGGCAACGCACTCGGCGCCACCATCCATGGAGGTCCGCCTCTGTCGGCCAGGGAGGTCGCCGAAAAGCTCGGTATCAACCGCAAGGAAGCAAAGAAGGTTCTCGGCCAAATGGAGCAGGCTGGACTGATCGAATCGGTATCGGTCGAACGAGTTCGCCTCGACGGCGAACCTCGTATGCAGCGTCAGTATCGTCTGAGCCAATCTGCAATCGAGCAGGTACTGCCGGTATCCGGCAACGACGCCGAAGCGGTCGCTTTCATCTGGCAGGATCTGCTGGGTGAAGATCTTCAAAACGCATCGAGCGGAATCGCTCGATACCACCATGCACGATTCGGCGTGTCCGCCCGCGTCGGTACAGATCCGCTACCGGATGTCCGACGACTCGGTCGGATGATGATGCAGGACGTCCTGCCTGACGCCGATGACGCCCGATCGGTCGGCTCGGCGACGGAGTATGTCTCTCGCCAACAGAAGATCTTCGAATCAGCGTTCTACGGTGTCGCCGAACCTGCCCTCGGCCGATGGTACAAGCGAAACGATGTGGGTTTCTGGCAGCGGGCCGGAATGAGCAAACGTAACGAATTCTTCGAACAGGTCACCGAAGCGGTGCGACGAAAGTTCCGCAATGGTTCGATCGCCGAGTTCGACGAAGAGGTCCAGGAAGTCGCCAAAGCGATCAGCGGTCTGCAGAACGACATGCTCAACGCCGGTCGCAAGGCCGGATTGACGGGTTTCGATGAGATTATCGACAACCCCGGTTACATGACCCGCATGCCGTCGGCTCGAAAGATCGAACGCCTCTTCATGGAGATCGGCGAGGACAACACCCGCCTGCTGTTAAAGAATGCCATCCTCGAAGAGATGGTCGAACTGACCGACGAGCAGGCCGCAACAGTTGCAGAAGGCTATCTCAAGCACGTCATCAAGCGGCACTACGCCACCGACCTCGACAATGCCCGGGTGTTCGCCGGGGCCGACGTCGAGAAGCTGGAACACATTCTCCGCACCGAACTCGACATCGACGAGGAGTACCTGCAGGACATCCTTAATGCGACGACCAGGCGGAAGAAGAATAGCGGGACGATCTCACGCGCCAAGCATCGTCTGGGCATGAACGAGATGTATGCGATGAAGGCGTTCGATGATGACGGCGCCCTGATCCGCGAGATTCGCATTGACGAGATCTTCGAAAACAACGCCGAAGAACTGGTCACCAAATACGCCCGCGATGTTCACGGAGCGATCGCCGAACGGAAGATCCTTGAGGCCATGGCCGAAGAAGGTGAAGCAGCGGCGCCGTCGTTCGAAACCGTAATCAAGCGGTTGGAAGCGAAAGCTGCTGCAGAGAAACTGACGTCCAAGGGACTGAAGAAGAAGTTCGATCGCGACATCGATCGACTGCGTTCGGTCCACAAGCTGATCCTCGGCCTGCCGATGGGCAATGACACCCGATTCGCCCGCACACTGCAGTTCCTGCGGAAGTATGCCTACCTGCGGGTCGGCAATAAGTTCGGCCTGGCACAGGTTCCTGAAATCGGAAACCTCATGGGCGAGGCCGGATTCCGTGCGATGGCACAGACCATGCCGTCACTCCGCAAGATGTGGCTGCGAGGCAAGGCGGGCAAGTGGACCGACGAAACGCTTCAGGAACTGCAGGCGATCTTAGGTGCCGGCAGCGACCGATTACGTCGGCATGCAGGCGCTCGTCACGTCAACATGGGTCTGGCTTCAAACGTGACGGAAGCTGCCGGTGGGCGGACCAGTCACCTGCTCGACCAGGGCGCACGGGTGACCAACGTCATCTCGGGCATGGATCACATCAACCAGATGCTGCAGCTTGCCGCGGCCAAGACCGCCATGCAGCGAATGGTGAACCACGCCTTCGACGCCCGCATGCCCAACGCCAGGCGACTGCTGTCGATGGGCCTGTCGGAAGATGATGCGAATCGTATCTTCAAACAGATCCGCAAACACGCCACCACCGACAAGGGCATGCTCGGCCGGACCTATCGCAAGATGAACCTCGACGACTGGGACGACCAGTGGGCGGCGGCGAAGCTGACGATCTCCGTCGACAAGTGGTCCCGTCGAGTCATTCAGGAAAACGACATCGGACAACTCTCGATGTGGATGACCTCCGACCTCGGCCGAACGCTGCTGCAGTTCCGTGCGTTCAACATTGCCTCGTGGGAGAAGCAGTTCCTCCACGGTATCTACGTCCGCGACTGGAACGCTTTCAGCGGGTGGATGAACTCGATCTTCTGGGGATCCCTGACCTACATGGGCCTGCAGTATTCCAACGCCATCGGCCGGCAGGATGCCAACGAATACCTGAACGAGCGGATGACCATGGGCGAGATCGGCAAGGGCGCCTTCCAGCGTGCCGGATGGTTCTCGATGTTCCCCGGTGCAATCGACTCGGTCCTGCGGGCCGGCCAGTTCGATCCGATGTTCGCCTACGGCCGAACGACCGGACAGGCGACCAATATCGTCACCGGTACGCCGATCGGCGACATGATCACCAAGGCGGGAACCGCGACCAGCGGCACATTCGGCAGCATCATCAATCCTAATCGACGAATGACCGAACGCGACGTGCAGGCGTGGATGTCGCTGACACCGTTCTACAACGCATTCGTCTACCAGAACGGATTGAACCTGCTCGCCAAGAGCTTCGACCTGCCCAAACGCGGCAAGACAGGAGGATGATTGATGGCGAAGGGTAGATACAGAGGACGCAAATTTGGTGGGACACACAACCGCAGACGCCCCCAACTATGGCGAAGCAGGGTGCGAGCGTTGTTGGAGGAGCTTGAAGGCTTCCCTGTTGCTCATACGCTTGCTCTCCGGTGGGCTAAGAAACAAGGGATGCTCCCTGAGGATGAATCATGACCACCAATGCTGGCAGGAAGGATAACTCGATGACTGAAACCACCATCACCCAGGTCCGCGAGGAACTGTCCGACGAACTCGATCGGACACTGCTCGACGTGGTACGCAACGGGGTCTACCTGACCGATGCATCTGGCAATGCCATCCTCGATGCCGACGGCAAAGCGATCAAACGAACCGCACCGGCGGCAACACTGTCGGTCGCACGTCAGCGGCTGAAGGATCTCGGCATCAACAAGATCCCCGTCGCCGGTGATGACGCCGACAGCCTCCGCAAAGAACTCGGCGTCGAGGATGACCCGTCGCATCTGGAGATGCCGAAACTACCAAGCGACGAGATCAAACTCGCCAGTGCCTGAGTAAGTACTGGTTTCATACCAATGAATGCCAAATTAGTAGATAACGCAAAAAGGAACCTGACATGAGCCTAGAACTCGTTTCCACGGATGAACTCATCGCCGAACTGCTGAATCGCTGCGATCACGGAGCGATTGGGCTGATGCGCGTCGAGGAACATGGCACAGAATCACACTCGTACTACCGAAAGTGGAAGGGCAATTCGCACACGTGCATCGGTCTTTTGCGAGATGTGGAAGTGACCATTCTCGAAGCCCTGCACGAAAACAGCACCCCAATAGACGACGAAGACGAAGTATGACATCCACTTCCATCGATCAGACCCACGCCCTGGCCGACGAACAGGGCGTCACGCCGAACACCATCAAGCGATACGGGAAGCAACTCAAAGAATCCTTCCCGTTCTTCCTGCGAGAGGTCTGGCGATTCGTCCTGCCGACCGATCCGATCACCGGTATCGCGATCGTACCGGCTCGAATCCAGTACGACATGGCGGATTTCCTGCAGAACGGCCCGAAACGGCGCGGTCTGCGTGGATTCCGTGGACTCAGTAAGACGTGGCTGACCTGCTGCTACATCCTGTGGCGACTGTTCAAGAAGGTCAACGAACGGATCCTGCTGGTGTCGGCATCACGAGGTCACTCCCGCAAGTCACTGCTGCTGATCCGCCAGTGGATCAACATCGTGCCGTTCCTTCGCCACCTCAAACCACGCCAGGCGACCGACACCCGCGTCTGGCGAGACTCGACGGACATGTTCGACGTCGGCCCATGCTCCGCCGACCGCACTCCGTCGGTGTCTGCGGTCGGAATCACCTCCCAGCTTCCAGGTATCCGTGCGACCATCATCATCCCCGACGATATCGAGGGTCCGGAGAACACCATTACCCGCGAACAGCGGACCAGGTTACGGGAAAGATCCAAAGAATTCGGATCAATCCTCGGGCCGGGTGGTGAAATCATCTATCTCGGGACACCTCACCATGAAGAATCGATGTATGATGAACTGGTCGAGGAGAACGGATACACCTTCCGCACCTGGCCGATCCAGTATCCGGCACTCGACAAGCCCGTGCCGAACCTCGCCCCGATGTACCAGGCAGACCTCGACGCCGGCCGTGCAAACGTCGGCGATCCGATCTGGCCGGAACGGTTCGGATTGGAAGTCATCCTCGAAAAGCTTCTCGACGTCGGAAAGATCGCCTTCGAAATGCAGTTCATGGTCCGGTCGAACCTCGCAGAGGAATTCAAACATCCACTCAAGTGCGGTGACCTGATCGTATTTCCCGTCCACCGCGACAAAGCGCCAGCAACGATCGCATGGGGGCAGCGGACCAGTTCGGGTTCGACGCTCTGCCAGCAGATCCCATGTCCAGGGTTCGGTGACGACGCATTCTACGCCCCGGTCATGGTCGATGACGCCTGGGAGTCGTATCACGGCACCAAGTCGTTCCTGGATCCCGCCGGACGGGGTGCTGATGAGATGGCGTGGTGCAACGTCGGACAGCTTTACGGCATGCTCCACGTCAAATCACTCCATGCCTGCCATGGTGGCGCCACTGCCAAGAATCTCGACACCATCGTCGCATCGCTCCGCGAGGATGACGTCCGCGAACTCTACGTCGAAACCAACTTCGGCGGCGACATGCTGATCAAGCTCCTCGACCCAGTCATTCGCAGGTACTCCTGCAAAGGCTCCACGCCCGATCGGCCAGCCGACAACCCTCTCTATCCCAAAGGCTGGTCCTGCGTCGTCCTGGGCGTCCACAGCAGCAAGCAGAAGGAACTCCGCATCATCAACGCCCTTGAACCGGTAATGACCGCTCACCGGCTCGTGGTGGATCCTCGCGTGGCTGCTGATACCGTCCTCACCAGGCAACTCACCCGCATCACCTCAGACCGCAACTGCCTCGAACACGATGACCGCATCGAAGTGCTATCAGCAGCGGTCGAACAATGGAAGGATTACCTCCATCAAGACGCCGATGCGAGCGCCGAAAGACAGGCCGAAAAGGCCCACGACGACATGTGCGAGTCCTACCTCCGACATGCCCGACAGCAGCGTTCCACCGGGCAACGGACCTATCATCAGGTCGGATAACACCGCAGCTTACCTATCCTGCCAATTCGGCGCGGGACTTGCCGGACTTGCCGGACTTTCACTTTTGCAAAGTCTACGGCAGAACTATCTCTCCCCCTTCTCTTTATACCGACAGTATAGACTTACCGGACTTTATCTCAATCAGTCCTATATAAAGAATGAAATAGTATATAGAGATGGGCTGGAAAGGTCCCGAAAGTCCGGTAAGTCCCACTGGACATTTTCGCCAAGAAAATCGTCGTGGAGGTCTATATCAATAAGGTCGCGGGCGATCCCCCCATGGCCCCTCGATTGCTATACATTACTGATGGGGGGCGGGGGTAGGGTCATCGCCTGCAATCGACGACGCCCAGCTATGATAGCTGTATACAATCGCTGACCCTGTAAGGTGTTATCCTCGTTTTCGGAACATATTCGGAACATTCCGCCCGTATCCGGCCGATTCCCGCCCATATCCAGACGATCCGCCGGCGAACTGGACACGATCAACCTATCAACCTGGCCGCGATGATTCCGACGCACACGCGCGCGAATCGACGCCAACAGTTTTTTTGCACAAATAGATATTTTATAGTTGACGAGTAGATATTAAGACGATATAAAGTAGGTAATAGGTGATGACGCCTACCTACATAGGAGAGCATGATAATGCAGGAAGCACGATTAGTAATGCCGAAAGCGGACAATGACGGAAACGAATTGGATTTATTGCACGACCAGTTAGCTACTCGGCTGTGCGAGGAATTTGGAGGATTCACCGCTACCGATACCCGGGGCGGTTGGATCGACGAATCCGACGGGCGACTGTACCGCGAGCCGGGCATTGCTTACGACGTGGCAATGGAGGCCATAGAAGACAACGACGAAACCTTGCGATTGATAGCAGCAGAGTATTGCCGTCGATCGGCGCAAATCTGCATGTACGTTCGACTGGCGTCTGGTTCGGTCGAGTTCATTACAGAATCGTATGCCCGCATTGAATAGGAAACGGGCAGGCCGGCGTCCGGTCGCGATCGACCGGACGCCATGGATAGGAGAGTGAAATTATGAGCGATGAAACGAAAAGCTGTTACACTTGCGTATACATGGCCACGCACGAGCATTGCGACGATTGCCTGCATAGCAAGGAAGACGTGGAGCAATTACGCCAAGGCCACAAAATGCCCGGCTTCCGCTATTTGAACTGGGCATCGGGCAATTGGATGGCGCGTCGTATCCGCTTCGAGCGTGAAGGGCGATGCACTATCGTCATTGGTGGCCAAGGCGAGGCTGATCTGTGTTGCTTCGATGAGCCTCAAGCGGTGAGTACCAACCTTCACCGAGTCGCAGAGCAATGCGGTTATATTTGCGGCACTCTCCGCCAGGTGGACGACCGCTCTTTCTTGCGGATATGCACGACCGAAGGCGTTTTTGAGGTTGAATGGTGCTTTGATGCTGACATTGACAAGCGGAGTTTCGATCATGTCTGGCGTCTGGATCATATCTGGCATATCACCAACGACGGCGACGGTAAGGAGGTCAGCCGCGAATCGACTTGGGATTGGTCTGATGGCGACATTTTCCCGGCCGAAGCAAGCGAGCCTGAATTGGTAGCCTAACCTATTGAACGGGAGACAATATCACTACCACTTAGTAAAAGAATAATTATTTTCTACTGTATTGAGTTATAATTGTGTAGATATTGAATCAGAAAGGAATATGTAATGCCTGATACAAAGACTACTGAACGACCTTTTCTTTCTCTTCAAGCCAAGACGTCGTTGGGAACCAAGGATGTCCTGGATGAGTGCGTGAACCTGATCGGCAAGGACGACCTCGGTCGTACGACTCCAAGCTATGCCGTTCTGCACCAGGCACTGGTCGCTTTCCGCGACTCCTTGAAAGAAGCGAAGGACAAGAAATGACCCGGCGCCAACTTATTGGCGGTCCTGCTGACGGTTTGTTCGTCGACTCCTGCAAGTCTATCCTTCGGGAGAGAGTCGATGCGGACAACGTCGCTGTCTATCGATGGAATGGACAATGCTACCAGTACATCGAGACAGAACAGGCAGCACCCGCTGATTCTGACTGGCGACCGACCGACAAATAGGGAGATCAACCATGGCAGGCATGATCACAGTATCCGTTGGCAAGGATAAGCAGTACTGGCAGGCACGATGGCGTGTCGGCAAGAAGCAACGGTCGCGATCGCTCGGCCGGCAGGATAAGATGTCCGCCGCCCAGGCGAAACGAGCAGCACGTCAGCTTGAGATCGATATCAATCGTGGTCGGGTGACGGCAGGATCCTCGCCGAAACTGTCGGATCTGTTCACCCGATTCATGAAGACACAGAAGCAGAATGCACCTGGAACTCAGGCATTATTCCACGACACCTACGCCTACCTCACTGCGTTCTTCGACGAGAACACCCGCATCGACAAGATCGAACGGGCGGATGCTCGTGACTGGCGAACGGAGTTGGTGAATGGTGACCTGGTCGATGCCATGGATCGCAAGACAGTGGTGCTGGCAGAGAACACGATCAGGGCGCATACCAGACGGGCGAAGCAGATCTTCGAACTGGCATACGATGATGAGCAGATCGCCGGCAATCCGTTCGCCAAGCTACCGGCCACCTTCAAGATAGTGGACGTCAATTGGGCAATCATCGATCGTGCTACCGTATGGCAGATGATCGAGGCGTCACCCAACGACGGGTGGCGATGCCTGCTGGCACTGGCGAGGTTCGCTGGACTCCGTCAGAACGAGGCGATGTCACTGAAGTGGGACGCTATCGACTGGGACAAGCGGACCATCATCGTACACAAGGGACTGAAGCAGGCGACGACCAAGAAGAAAGAGCGTGAGGTTCCGATGGAACCGGAACTCCACGACTACCTCTTCGAACTCTGGATGAAAGGTGATCGAGCTTCTGACCGTGTATGCGACGGCACCTCGCCGTCCAATCTATGGCGTGACTTCGGTGTCATCTGCCAGCGTATCAGCCTGGACAGGCACGACCGCTGGTGTCATACCCTTCGTAAGAATCTCGCTTCGGAATGGTATGGCAATGCTAAACTGTCACGGTTCGATGTTGCCAAGTGGATGGGCCATTCACCTGAGATCGCAGAGCGGATCTACCACCAGGTATTGCAGCAGGCAGTGCGAGAAGTGACCAAGCAAGATGAAAAGTGTTCCGAAAACTGCTCCGAAAACGCCGATAAGGAAACAGGCAAAACCATAACAGACTAGCAAACAATAATTTGCGGGCGTAATTCAGTGGTAGAATGTCAGCTTCCCAAGATGATTCGGGTTACCATAAACAACGGGCAGGACTAGCTTTAGTCCTGCCCTGTTTTGTACCTACGATCTGTTTTCAAGGTGCTTTCAATCTGCTTTCTCTAACGGTTCCAAGGTCGCTTGTTCCGAAAGTGTTCCGAAAGTTTATCCGCGACGAGGTTAGTGGCGATGCGGCACCATCGACTGATGGCTTTGTATTGATCGCGTGTTATGGAGCGGTCAATGTCGGCAGGCGGAATGATCTGGAACCAGGTCATCTACTCGCCCTTCGTATATGCCAACGCCAGCCCCATGCCGACTCTCGTCCAGGTGTATTCGGAATGGTCGCTCTCGCTGGCAGCGAGGCCGACGTCCTCGGCGACGACGTGCATGCCCTCATGAAACAGGATGATGAGAGGATCGATCGGTTCAACCGCACATTGACTCGGACTGAGCCAGATGCGGGCGCGTTTGTATCTTAGATTCGCCCAACACATAGCCATGTCGTCTTCCTCTGCTCCGTCCCATTCAGGCGGGCTGTCCTGAATGCACAGTTCGATCCGCCAATCCGTCAGTCCCATCAGCTTCTGGAACCACGTCATCGCTTTGCGGGCGTCGGTTTTATTCATGCTGGTCACTGACCTCTGATTTAAGGGGAGAACAATTGTCCCAACAGAATTCATCTGGGTGTTCTTTAGGGTTGCAGTGGGGATTGTTCCATTCCGCAGCCCAGAACTTCCTTTTGCCACACATGTGACAGGTTGTTGGCGTCGTCGCCATCACTGACCTCGACTCTTTTCCCGTAGAGCTTCAAGGTTGCACTGAATTCCGACGAGTTCTCGGAAGTAATCGCTGAGTTTCATCTCCCGTTTCAGGTGGTCTTCGATCCGACGCATCGCACCGGCACTGCCGTGTCCTTCGGTCGGCCGTATGCCCGCCCGCCATAGGTCATCCATCAGTTGTTGGGCAGCGTCGTAATCTAAGCAGACAGTGTGGTCGACGTGCGACCCGTCGGAATATTCTTCGAAGGTCAGTCGTCCGATTCCGTGATTGCCATGATCGAAGATGTAGATCGGTACACCCTGCATCATGGCCGATCCTTCCGCCCTGATTTCAATGCGTTCGTTCATTGTGTTTCTCCTGTTGCATAACTTTCGCCGTTAATCAGCAGCACCTCAGGCGCCGTATATTTCTGGCTACCCCTGCGATTTTGAACGTGCAGATTCTTCTGACGATAGACCAGCCTCTTTGTCCAGCCGGGGTACAGATCGTTCAGTTGAGGATCGTCGTAATAGCTAACGACAACCCGTGCCTTCTCGAATCGGCACAACTCCTTTGCAAGATTACTGTGATCACCACCACCAAATTCGTAGAGATAATCCTGACTGCCACTTCGCCCGCCACCTTTGAGATATGGAGGGTCGAGATAGATGACAGTGCCTTCGGCATCAGCGATACGTGGCAGCACCTGGAAGAGATCCCGTCGAAGAATCTCCACACTCTGCAGGCGCCGATGCCACCACGGCAGACTCTCCACGGCCGAACGAAATCTAACGGCACCGCTTCCACCGCCTGCTGTCCATCGAACTGCCATCTGATAGTTCGTTCGTTTGGTACCGGCCACGCCATTTCGCCCGGCCCATGATGCAACGAAGTACCAGTACGCACGGTCACTATCGATCGTGTCGCTCTCGTATGGGGTAGCCATGTACTTACCAGCTTCTTGAACCAGAGGCTCGGCCATCAGTGTTCGTTGTAATCGATCGTACAACGCAACCGCTGCATCCGACTGAATCACACGGGCCAGGTTCACTATGTCGCCATGAAGATCATTGACGGTTTCATGGGAACTGGGTTCCTTTGCCAGTAGCACAGCCATCGAACCACAGGCGGGTTCCCAGTAGGCGCGATGCTTGCCCAGTTCCTCTATGATTGTCGGTGCCAGTGATCGCTTCCCGCCAAACCACGGGGACACTGCGCCGATCTTCGGCTTGGATGTCAGGCCTACTTCACTCATCTCGGGTTCCTTTTCTGTTCATAATCTAGAAATTCCAGCACGTCATGGATGCGGAACAGCACATGCTTGCTGACCTGCGTACCTCGCAGTCCGTTCTTCCGCATCTTGTTTATGCTTTCGTGCGGGAACTTCACGTCGATGCGGAGGAACTCGACCAGTTCCGCCTGCGTCAGCAGGTGCGGACACGGTCTGCCGTCCGGCATGTGTGGTAGTAGGTGCGTCATGATTGCCTCCATGACTGCTCCGCTTTGTTGATGGCGGCTTTAAGTTGTGACTTGATAGATTGATGAATATATCCCTTGACGAACGTCATCCATGACTCCGTCATGTCAGCGGAAGCAGCGTCAATGAATGCATCAAAGTCTCGTATGGACTCGCGGATACCGATTAAGTTCGGATCGAATGGCATGGTCACTTTCACTGGACGGTTGTTCAGATAAACCGTGACGTAGGTAGGTACATTCATGATTGCACTCCGTCTTCCAGCATGTACATCGAGGACGATCCGTTACCGACTCGACGTATGATGTGATTGCCGACAGGCCGATCGACCTGGCGTTGCAGTACACTGCGACCGAAGGCGGTCAACTGCCCACGCTGCGATCGACGCGCGAAAATTCTCGGGAATAGATCCTTGCTGTCTGCCATCTCCAGCAGTTCACCGCATGACACTTCCGTCCGGCATCGTTGTATGAACCACTCATCAACCAGCGTTCGAAGATCCTCGCCTTCAGGATCCGCACGTCGCACCCACTGGTGAAAGTTGTCCATCCACATGGCATAGCCCTGCTGCATCAGGATCCCACTGACCACTTCAGACCAGCGATCGAATCCGCCCAGCCTGCGACCGTTGCCGGTCGGCATGCCCGCCTGCTTCCAGTTCTCAATCATTCCCACCAGGCACGACAGCACCAGTGTCCTCTGTGTCAGGACATATTGCTTGATGTCGGGATGGACGAAGTCTGTGCGTGTTTCGGGCGAGTCGGTCTTCGTTTGTAGGAAGATAGGGATGGTACGCTTGGCAAGTTCGCCGGACATGCCGACATTGTTGCCTGTCCCTACCAGCGTGACGTGATTCGGGCAACGAATGATTTTACTGGCACCTAGCATTCGACCCTGATACGTCGACGCAGTCAGTAGCGACGCCAGTGCGGACGAGTCAATATGTCCTCTGAGGTTATCGAGGTGGACGATCAGGTCGCCCCTCATCAGCAGTGCGAGGATCCGCTTGTCGTTTTCCTCATCCTGTTTGGCAAGCTGAAGGACAGGCGTTTCTTCGCCAAGGATCACGCCACCCAATACCTGTTCGACCAGTATCGATTTGCCGGTACGCCATACTGGTGCGCCGATCAGGTGCATCGGGACGTTGCCGTTGATTGCAGTGCGAACGATCGGCGTCAGTAGCAGGCCGAAGAAGTTCTGCATGCTGGACTCATCACGCCACGGGAAGTCGACCACCAGGTCACGCAGTACATGATCGATGACGATCGGATCCCGCTCGGACTGGAACCCCATCAGTTCTTCGGGTTCATCATAGAAGACACCGCATCCCTGCCACCCCGGCCGGCATAGGTGCCAGTCAGGATCATAGACGGGATAGTTCACCAGCACCTTGAGGTTGCGGACCAGTGGCGTCGTGCCTGCCTCGTCGAGTACCAGACCCGACCAGTCCTTGGTACAGTTTTTGTACGTCCAGACGTTCTCATCCTTCTTTACGTTCCACCGATACAACTTCATGTACCGGTCGATGAGCTTTCGCGTTCGCTCGTTGGTGAGTATCTCAAACCGCTGGGATCCCAGTGCGCCGACGACAATGCCGGGAAGACCTGCCTTGCAGTACAGCACACCGTCCGGCAGGTGCTTGATCACATTGGTACAGAACTCATCCTGCCCGACCTGATGGTAGACGTCCTTGTCGTCGACATGCGCACCCGGCACCAGCACCTGCGGTCTGTTCTGGGCAGCGGGTGGAGCGGGCGCCGGTCTGGGTTTCGTCTTGAGTTGTACCTGTCGGGGTTGCTTCATGCCTGCCGACAGGCCGGACTCGATGTTCGATAGGTGCTGAGACTGTTACTGCTGGGGAATGACCGACAGCAGTGCTTGCTTGACCTCGGCTCGTTCGAGGTTGGCGATCGCCACTGTCTGTCCATGGTTGCATGCTGCGACGTTGAGCCTGGTATTGCGTTCGCCCTTGGATGCCGCCCGGAGGACCTCCGGTTCATCTCCCAGTGCCTGGAC
>SDBV01006592.1_pt1 | contig 16057 bp, 15 predicted proteins | sample 2277081 | NCBI WGS metagenome assembly SDBV01 (sample SAMN10402039, study PRJNA504765) | marine sediment metagenome | isolation source: marine sediment core GS10_PC15, 223 cmbsf | place: Arctic Ocean: Southern Knipovich Ridge | collected 2010
AACCTTACCCCCTATTCCATCCGAGACTCCAATTCCCCAGATAGTGCGCTTCGCCGTCATCGGTGATTATGGCAGCGGAAAGCAGCCCGAAGCCGATGTAGCTGCCTTGGTCAAGAGTTGGAATCCTGATCTCATCATCACCACTGGGGATAATAACTATCCCGATGGTACTTCAGAAACGATCGATCACAACATTGGTCAATTCTTCCATGAATTTATCGCACCCTATATTGGCGGCTATGGAGAAGGAGGGCAGGTGAACCGCTTCTTCCCCAGCTTGGGCAATCATGATTGGCATTCTACAGGTGCACAACCCTACCTGGATTATTTCACACTGCCCGGGAATGAGCGCTATTATGACTTTAACTGGGGTCCGGTTCATTTTTATGCCTTAGATAGTGACTCACGAGAACCAGATGGCGTTGGGAGAACATCCCAACAAGCGGTCTGGCTGCAAAACCAGCTGGCGGCCTCGACCAGCTCTTGGGATATTGTATATTTCCATCATGCTCCATACTCATCAGGTATGCATGGTGATGTGGATTGGATGCAGTGGCCCTTCGCTGAATGGGGTGCAGATGTTGTCCTGAGCGGACACGATCACACATACGAGCGCATTCTCAGGGATGGTATCACCTTCTTCGTTAACGGTTTGGGAGGAAAGTCCAAATATTCTTTCTTCGGTGTTATCGATGGCAGTCAAATGAGATACAATCAAGATTATGGCGCTATGCTGGTCGAGGCTAGCGAGAACGCGATTCGCTTTCAATTCATCAACCGCCTGAATGAAGTTATAGATACATTTGAAATCCCTCAGCAGTGATCGAATGAGTGCTGTCTTATTAATCTACGGTTAATGCCTTGACATGAAACTACTCTCCATGATAAACTCCCGCCATTGAAATTTCCGAAAGGAGTCGGTTTTTGATGTTCAATACGCCTGTTTACATTACCCGAATTCGCCATGCTGCTTCCAATAGCGGTAGGGCTTTTTCCTTGTCGGAGTACGCCTACTGATCAAACGGTCAATTGAATTTTAGAAATTTGATGGCCACGGGTGTACTCCACTCCCGTGGCTTTTTATTATCGAGTTGTGCCTATGCCTGCCACGGGAACCCCGTGGCTTTTTTGTTTCACTCGGAAGGATTAAATGATGACTCAAGCAATAATTGCTCATAATGTATTCAAGAAATTTGGTAAGCCTGAAGGATTATTCCGGAAATATATCCTCAATCCAAACCCCGACGGCCAAAGACCGGTCGTGGTGGCGGTGAATAGCGTTTCATTCGAAGTTCAAGAAGGAGAAATATTCGGAGTTTTGGGCTCCAATGGATCAGGGAAATCAACTCTGATCCGCCTCATCGCCACTCTGCTGCTGCCGGATAAAGGAGATATTAAGGTTTTTGGTTTCGATGTTGTCCAGCAGCCGATGGAGGTTCAACGCCTGATCAACAGGGTTTCAACGGAGGTGAGCTTTTTCAAAAATCTCTCCCCGATGGAAAACCTGCTTTATGGAGCTCGATTGTATGGCATGAACGGTAGAGAAACACGCATTCGCGTAGAGGAGATCCTGATCCGATTGGGGCTTAAGAAACGCTCGATTTTCAAACCGTTGGAGGAGATGTCCCGGGGGACGCAACAAAAAGTAGCCATCGCCCGGGCTTTGCTTTCTCGTCCCAGGCTGTTGTTGATGGATGAACCTACCACCGGGCTTGACCTGCACTCAAAGCGGGAGGTGCAGGGCGTCATTAAAGAGCTCAATCAGGGGTCAGGCACCACTATCTTGCTGACAACACACGATATGCTGGAGGCCGATAATCTATGCGATCGGATCGCGATCATCGATAGCGGAAAGATCGTGGCTCTAGATAACCCTCAAGGGCTAAAAAAGATCAGCTCCTCGAATGGGCATGAGCCGACTCTGGAAGATGTCTTTCTAGAAATAACCGGTAAAACTCTGGTGAAAGATGAAATTGATTGATATCTACCCACCAATAAAGATGTAAAGGATGGTCGAAATGGATTTTAATACCCCGTTATTCGAAGGACAGCTGGTCTACCTGGCATCGATCAAACCCGATCAGGATGCAGAGATCGAATCCCATTAGACGCGGGATGCAGAGTTTCAGCGCTTGCTGGGCAAGGAACTGGTTAGACCGCTCTCCCCGGCTCAGATCAAGAAGAACTATACCGAGATCGAGAAGGAGATGGATGGGAAAGGGTACCAGTATTACTTCGCTATCCGCCGGCTGCCACTCGGGAGAGCTGTGGAGTCCAAACGTATAGTTTAAAAGAGACGATTCATGAAGAATTCCTTACCTAAACGTTATTGGTCACGCCCTGCAACAATGGACGACCTGAAAGCTGCAGTTGAGATGTTCAACACTGATGCAAGACAGACCGTTGGCATTGGTAAATTCATCCTTCAAGAGGTTGGCAGTGATTGGCAAACGCCTGGGTTTAACCTAGATACAGACACTCAGATTGTGCTCTCACCGGATGGCAATATATGCGGATACTATGAAGTTTGGGACCTTGAACCGCATGTTTCGATCAATTGTTGGGGGCGTGTTCATCCTGAGCATACAAATCTTGGGCTTGGTACGTATCTGCTTGATTGGGCTCATAACCGTGCGCTCCAGGCGATTCCCAAAGCACCTTTCGAGGCCAGAGTTGGTATGCAGTGCACAGCGATCAGCCTAAATCAAGCAGCACAAGATTTATTCCAGGTTGCCGGGATGCAGCTGATCAGACATTGGCTGCGAATGGTGATTGACTTGGACAATCCACCGCCAGATCCCCGATATCCAAAAGGGATAAAGATTCGTACGCTAGATGTCGACCAGGACGAGTGGGAACTAACGAAGGCGATGGTTGAAGCATTCGGGGACCACTGGGGATTTTTGGAGAGACCGATGGAGGATGAACATGAACGGTGGATGCATTTTATCAAGAATAACAAGGATTTCGACCCGGCTCTTTGTTTCTTAGCCTGGGATGGCGACGAACTCGCTGGCGCTTCGCTGTGCTGGCCTCAATCACATGATGATCCTGAAATGGGTTGGGTAGACGAGCTGGCTGTACGCCGTCCCTGGCGTAAACGAGGCCTGGGTCTCGCCCTTCTGCAGCGCTCATTTGGTGAATTCTATCGACGCAAGAAACTTCGCGTTGGTCTGGCTGTGGATGCCCAGAGTCTGACCGGCGCCTTACGACTTTACGAGAGAGCAGGCATGCATTCCGATACTGAGCGCCAATATGTTAGCTATGAGAAGGAACTGCGTTCAGGTGTGGAGTTGAGAACTCAATGAACCGCTCAAGAGAGTATTCTGATGACGACTGAGAGCGTTGGAAAGACCGGCAGGGTGGAAGTGCCTGCAAGCGCACAATCGGAATCTACCCCCTTGATTTCCCGTAAGCTGCTGTTATTCATGGTGGCAATGGTGCTGGCGAACATAGGTGGAAACATGTATGGGCCGCTTCTGCCGCTCTACCTAAAGTCTTTAAATGCCAGCGTGGTCCAGATTGGGTTGTTTTTTACGCTATCCCAAATCGTCCCTCTGGCTTTACAGATTTTGGGTGGCTGGATCTCCGACTCGCTGGGCCGCCTGCGCAGCATCGCCATGGGCAGCGTCGCGGGTGTGTTCTCATACCTCGGTTTGATCCTGGCCCCGACCTGGCAGTGGTTGCTGGTGGGCGAAGGACTGTCTTCTATCACACGCTCACTGGTGGGACCGAGTTTCAGTGCCTTCATCGCTGAAGAGTCGGCTGAGGAGAGCCGGGCGCGCGTGTTCGGTATAACCGAGACCATTTTCATGGTTGTGGCTGTTGTCGGACCTCCCTTGGGTGGTTGGCTGGCAGATACCTATGGTTTCCGAATCATGTTGGGAGTCGCTGGTGGTTTATACCTCGCAACAATAATCCGGGTCGCAATGGCGCGCAGCGTCACCCAAACTAAAGAGTCTGACCGGCAAAAACTGTCTCTAGCCAGCCTAAAAAGCGATTTGGGCTTGATGGTGGGCATGATTATGGCAGGTGGAGTAATTACCTGGATCCTTCTAACTGATGGTGTGCGGGATGTGGCTTTCTCGCTGTCTTTTACTCTGGTACCGATTTATCTGCAGGATATTGGCGGTATGTCAATTCAACAGATCGGTTGGCTCGAGTCTATCTTTGGCATCTTCATGATGTTAGTCACCATGCCGGCAGGATGGCTTGTAGACCGAAAGGGTGATCGGGTGCCGATCATGCTTGGTTTTCTGCTCGAATTCGACGCCATGATGGCCTTCATCCGGGTATCTGATTTTATCGGTTATGCGGTTGCCTGGGCTTTGTTTGGTCTGGGTGTTGGCTTGATGTCTCCCGCCTACCAGTCGCTGATCAGCAAAGCAGTCCCGGAAAAGATGCGTGGGACAGCCTTCGGTTTTTTCCAAACCAGCTTGGGTGTTGTCTCCCTGCCAGCTCCATGGATTGGCGCCCAGTTGTGGGAACGAGTGAGCCCACGCTTCAACTTTACCCTGACGGCTTGGTTAGGTTTGCTATCCATTATCCCAGTCTGGTTCAAATTTAAATTACCGGACAAAGATGAACAGGCTGGTACAAATCAATAGTTTATGAACAATTAATAATGTTCAAAGAGAGGCATATAAAATGACTACTCAGACAGTGAGTCAAGGAAGAATTGAATTACGCTATGCACCAGATGTACCAGGTTTGATCTTCCGCGGCTTCCAAGGGGAAGCGGATTACCAGAATATTTTGGATTTGATCAATGCCAGCAAGGGGCCCGACCAGATCAACCGTACGGATACCTTGGATGATATCGCTCGGTATTACGAGTATCTAAATAACAGTGATCCATACCAGGATATGCTATTCGCTGAAGTCGAAGGTCAAACGATCGCTTATGAGCGCGTCGAATGGTCAATTGACGAAGAAAGCAAGTGGTTGGGCTTCCACATTGCGTTTTCGCATCCAGATTGGCGCCGAAAGGGAATTGGCACCGCCATGCTGCGCTACCTGGAAGATCATCTTCGTCAAATATCACAAGAGCTCCTGGATGAGGGGGTGATCACAGAGGACACCCCCCGATATTTTGATACCTTCATTTCTGATACGGAGGTCGGTAAGGAAGCCTTATTAAAAAAGGCAAGATACAAATCTGTTCGATTTAGCTACTCGATGGTGCGCCCCTTATCCGAGCCAGTCGATGTTACTCCCATGCCAGAAGGGTTGGAAATTCGCACCGTACAACTCGACCAATTCCGTCAGGTGTGGGAAGCAGACCAGGAGGCATTCAGGGATCATTGGGGTTATGTCGAAGGCACCGAAAAGGATTACCAGCGTTGGTTGAAGGACCCCCTCAATGATCCTGACCTGTGGAAAGTTGCCTGGGAAGGCGGTCAAGTTGCAGGTATGGTATTAAATTTCTTGAACGAGAAAGAAAACGAAGAATATCATCGCCTGCGTGGCTGGACGGAAGATATCAGCGTTCGAAAACCTTGGCGGCGGCGTGGTTTGGCACGTGCCCTGCTCACCCGCAGCCTGCAAATGTTCAAGGTTATGGGCATGGACCACGCTGCCCTAGGCGTCGACACCCAAAATTTAACCGGCGCGCTGGATCTTTACAAGGGTGTCGGCTTCATTGTGGAGAAGCGGCAAACCGCGTACCGGAAGAAACTGTAGAAGGTTGGTATAGATCCTGGCTTTGGTTTACAATCAAGCATCGAATATAAACCACCAATCTAGGAGCAGGAATGTCAATTCGAGCCGTTGTTTTCGATCTGGGCGGGGTGCTGGTCCGCACGGAAAATCGGGTCCCTCGCACCCAGCTAGCCGTTCGACTGGGATTAACTTATGATGAACTTAGCGCTCTGGTCTTCGATAGCCAGAATTCTCACCAGGCGATGAAAGGTGAGATCACTGCTGCTGAACACTGGGAAGCTATCCGCAAAACGCTTGGAATCTCAAATAAAGAATTCCCACAGGTTCCCCTGGAATTCTGGGGCGGTGATGCACTGGATGAAGATCTGATCACTTACCTGCGCAATTTGCGCCCACACTATAAAACCGCTCTGCTCAGTAATGCCTGGGATGATCTGCGCCAGATGATCGAAGAAATTTGGAAGATCGATGATGCTTTCGACCAGATATTAATTTCGGCAGAAGTCGGTCTGGTAAAACCTGATCGGCTTATTTACGAGAGGATTATATCCGATTTAGGGGTAAAACCAGCCGAGGCGGTTTTCGTGGATGATTTCCCACAAAACGTAGAAGCCGCCAAGGCTGCAGGTTTAGAGGCGATTCATTTTCTTGGTCCAGACCAGGCTCTGGGGGACCTGCAAAGCTTGCTTGATGGTAAATAATTACTAAGTGATCAAGGACGAAAGTAAATCTGGATAGAATCTTTCGTCTTTTGCTTTTTATCCTGTCCTGTTGGAGGATACAACTATGGATCTCAACTATCTGACACTGGCTGAGGCTTCAGATTTAATTGCTAAGCAAAAGGTTTCATGCGAAGAGCTCACGCAGGTGCATCTCGATCGCATTTCCGTACTGGAGTCTAAATTAAATTGCTTCATAACCCGCACTCAAGAAGCTGCTCTCAAACGAGCCAGAGAGTTGGATACAGAGATCAAAAACGGTATTTCCCGAGGTCCTTTGCATGGGCTCCCAATTGCGCTAAAAGATCTCTTCGAGACGCGCGGTATTCTCACCACGGCTGGGTCGTTATTCTTCAACGATTGGGTACCCGAGGATGATGGTGTGGTCGTTGAGCGATTGAATGCCGCTGGAGCAGTCAACCTTGGCAAGCTTAACATGCACGAAATCGCTCTTGGGGTGACCAATAACAATCCCCATTACGGTGCTTGTCATAACCCCTGGGATCTGGAGCGCACTCCAGGTGGATCGTCTGGTGGCAGTGGGTCCGCCTTGGCTGCTGGCTTGTGCATGGGATCTATGGGTAGTGATACCGGCGGTTCGATCCGCATCCCAGCATCTTTGAGTGGTGTGGTTGGTTTGAAGCCTACATTTGGACGTGTCAGTTTGCGAGGGGTGGTGCCCTTAAGCTGGAACCTGGATCATCCTGGGCCAATGGCACGCCGGGTAGAAGATACTGCATTACTCCTTCAGGTCATCGCCGGATATGATCCTGAAGACCCTGTTTCGGTTGATACGGATGTGCCTGATTACCCAGCTCAATTAAATGGTAATGTACGCGGCTGGCGAGTAGCGCTGGCTGAAGATCCCTTTTTCACCAAGGCGGATGCGGACGTTTTAGCTGCCGTGCGTGCCGCGGCAGAGGTTTTCGCCAGCCTGGGCGCACAGATCAGTCCGGTGGAATTCCCTGGCGCCTATGAGGCTGCAAAGGATAATGGGTTGATGGTCACCAGTGATGCGGCGGCATTTCACCAGGAACGCCTTACCGATCTGCCTGAGAAGTTTGGAGAAGATATCCGCCAGCGGTTGGAGATAGGCGCGGCTTACACTTCCAGCGAGTATAGTCTCGCACGCAGAAATCAGACTGTATTACGCCGCAAGTTTGAACAGTTTTTTAATGATTATGATCTCCTGCTAACTGCGACCACGCCGATCGCCGCTCCACTGCTGGAAGGTCCAGATGCGGTTGAACAAGCGCGCACCCTGACCCGATTCACAGCCCCCTTCAACATTAGCGGTTTGCCGGCGATTTCGCTTCCCTGCGGATTTACTGATCAGGGTTTGCCCATTGGCTTACAAATCGTCACCCGCCCTTGGGGAGAGGCTGCGTTACTGCGAGCTGCCCAGGCTTATGAAAGAGCAACTGAATGGCACCAGCGCCGACCGAATTTGAGTGGCTGATACACCTTCTTGTGGAAATTAGAATCTCGTTGGCATCCTTTCAAGAAAAGACTATTCTACGCAATCTAATGCAGTATTACCTGTACGAATTCAGCGAATTAGATGGAGTGGTGATGAATGAATCAGGCCTGTTCGACTACCAATATTTGGATCACTATTGGACTGAGCCTGGTCGGTACCCATTTCTTGTACGAGTAGATGATAAACTTGCCGGATTTGCCCTGCTGAGAAGGGGGACATATTTTCCCCCTCAAGAAGACCAAGCTGAAACGCGGATGATTGTTGCCGAGTTCTTTGTGATGATGAACTACCGCCGGAACGGAGTGGGGACCCAAGTCGCGTTGCAGCTCTTTGATCGCTTCCCGGGGCGTTGGGAAATTACCCAGATACCCAATAACATTGAGGGGAGGGTGACTGGTGATTTTTGTGGGGGTGATTATTCAGAGTTTGTATTAGATGATTCCAACTGGGAAGGTCCGCTGCAAGTCTTCGATAATTCCACCTATATGATGGATTGAACAAGAAAGGTCTCAAGGAATTTTCAGACTCTACTGGGCTTACGATTACTTTTTGTAAATGGCAATATTGGTGAAAATAGATTAATCAAAGTTACCCTCTGGGAAAATCTTAGGCCTTATCCTGGACGAATTCATACCTGAGCAGTCGCAGGGCATTCAAAGCGACGACAATTGTGCTGCCCTCATGAATGACTATCGCGATCCCAAGCCCAGCCCATCCAGAAAGTGCTGCGATCATCAGGAAAGTGATCACTCCCAAAGCGATCACCAGATTCTGGATGATCAGACTGCGAGTCGCGCGACCTAAACCGACGGCAAAGGGCAGCTTCAGGAGCTCATCAGCCATTAAAACCACATCTGCAGTTTCCAAGGCTACATCTGTGCTGGCTCCACCCAGAGCGATCCCCACCGTTGCATTGGCCAGGGCTGGAGCATCGTTGACACCATCCCCAACCATGCCTACCTCCTGGTACCGTGAAACAAGTGATTGGATCGCGGTGACTTTGTCCTCCGGCATTAACTCGGCACGGACTTCATCGACTCCAACTTGATCAGCAATAAGGGCTGCAACCTGCCGGTTGTCTCCGGTCAACATCACTGTGTGTTGGATACCCAGACCTTGCAACTCTTCTATTGTGGATTTAATGTCCGGGCGTACTGTATCCGCAACAGCCAATAGCCCTAGCAATTCCTCTCCACGGCTGACTGCCACGGTGGTCTTCCCTTGTGCGGCTAACGATTCACTTTGCGCCAGGACCGCGGGGGGGATCTGAAAGCCTGTTTCATAAAGCCTTCGAAAACTACCTACCCAAACCGGTTGATCCTTGAAGTCAGCCCGGATCCCGCTTCCGGTCAACGACTCTACTTTACTGATCTCGGGCAAGGTCAGCTGTCGTTCTTTTGCCTCCCGGACGATGGCTTTGGCAATTGGGTGTGCAGAGCGGGTCTCGATGGCTGCTGCCAGGGCGAGCAGTTCTTCCTCGTTCACTGAGTTGGTTGAGAAGATATCCGTAAGCTGCAGCTCGCCATGGGTGATTGTGCCGGTTTTATCAAATGCCATCGCTTTAAGCTGCCCCAGATTTTCCAAGTGAACTCCTCCTTTAACCAGTACACCATTCCGGGCAGCCTGAGCTACACCAGCCATGATCGCAGCGGGGGTGCCCAGTGCCAGTGCACAAGGCGAAACTGCCACGAGCAGCACCATAGCTCGGGCGAAAGACTCGCTTATTGGTACACCAAATAAAGGTGGAATGAGAATCAATAGCAGGTCGCCGATCAACACCAACGGTACAAACCAGTGCATGAAGCGTTCGGTTAACTGTTGGCTCGGCGATTTGCCAGCCTGTGCCCGTTCGACCATTTGTGTGATCCGGGCCAGGGTGCTGTCTTTTGCCAGCCGGGTAACTTGTATTTCTAGTGCACCTTCCCCATTCAAAGATCCGGCGAAAACTTTGTCCATCACAATCTTATCGACAGGCAAGGATTCACCGGTCACCGGGGATTGGTCGACATTGGAAGAACCAGCGATGATATCCCCGTCAACCGGGATGCGTGTGCCTGGGCGGACAATGACTAAATCACCAAGCAGGAGTTCTTCTACCGGAAATTCGATCTGCAGGTCTCCTCGTTGGACCAAGGCAGTTTTCGGAGCCAGGTCAGCCAAGGCGTGGATGGCATTTCGGGCCCGGTCGAGGATGCGTCCTTCCATCGCGTGTCCCAGGCTGAATAGAAATAGAAGCAAGGCACCCTCAGCGTATTCCCCAAGGAAAGCTGCTCCCAAGGCAGCCGCGATCATCAACAAGTCGGTATCTAAAGTGCGCGCTTTTAATGCATACCAGGCGTGGGTAGCGGTATCCCAACCAGCTAAAATATAAGCTGCCAGGAATAGAGCCAGACTTAGCTGGTATGGGAAAGCAAAGGAACGTTCACCTACCCATCCTACGAGTAATGAGAATCCTGCAACCAGGCTGAAGATCAACGTCCGGTTTTCGAGATACCATTTGCGAGTGCCGCCTCGAGGGATTTGGTAGCCGAGCCCCTGAATCCGCCTCTCGATGGCACCCCGGCTGGTTGTTTTTGAGTCGAATTCAATGAATATTCTTTGAGCTGTGTAGCTGGCTTTAACATCCAGAGTACCCTCGATCCGGCTAAGACTGTGCTCGAGCACAGTGACACAATCGGAACAATCCATGCCTTCGATCGGGATTACTTCATGTCGGTAGCGGTTGGCAATTTTGGCTCCGGCACGTTCGGCGATTCGGCGTACATCCTCAATTGAGATCAGGGATGGGTTGTAATGCAAACACAGGATTTGAGGATCCTGCTGGTTCTCTATGTGGGCGCGCAAAATACCTCTCTGGGACTGAAGTGCACTTTCTAAGCGCTCCAAACAATTGTCTTGGTGGTTGCTCAATCCTGGGATCAGGAGGGGGATTTCAAGCTCGAGGTTTTTTTCTTCCATGCGAGTTTCAGCCATGCAGCACGTGATCTATGCCACGCTGAAAGAGTTCTTCGACGTGCTGGTCATCCAGGGAATAATATACCTGCCTGCCCTGTTTCCGAGAACGTACCAGGCGCATCTGGCGCAGGCCGCGCATGTGGTGAGAGATACCCGAAGGACTGATGCCCACCGCGTCGGCCAATGCCTGGACATTCATGGGTCCATTCAATAAGGCAGCGATAATCTTCACCCGGCTGGTGTCGCCGAGAACACTGAATAATTCGGCAACATGCTGTGCCTGTAAGTTGTCCAGAAGGACATAATCCTTTGTAGTTCGAGTGGTTTCCATAATCCAATAGTTCAATATATGAGCAAGTATTCAGGTGTTATTATAGTGACTTAAGTAGTGCATGTCAATAGCAAGTTGACATTGGCACTTGAAGTTTGCATAAAAAAGATTTTAGAGATAAAAAGGAAAAAGGTAGAGTCAGCTGACTCTACCTTTTTCCCAACTTTGCGAAAAAAATTTAATGATGTTCGTGGTGTTCGTGGTGCTCCCCACCACTCAAATATTTTTCAGGATTTTTATCGAAGGATGCCTTGCATCCGGAGGCGCAGAAGTAATAAGTCGTTCCTTTGTACTCTGACTTCCATGAAGCTGTTTTTTCAGAAACTTCCATGCCACATACGGGATCGATAGCCATTTAGTCTCACCTCCTTTCAGTTTAAGATTTTTGGTATCCCAACCTCGATTACGGGCGAAGCGGTATCCAGCTATTTTCGAAATGTGTGATTTGAGCAGCCAGGGATTGAGCCACCTGGGCCGAGTTAAAAGGACAAATATATTCAATAGAAACGTCTGCATTGCGAGACTCAATCCGTTTGATAGCTGTCGGTATATCTACTTCTGAATCTTCTCCACCACGGGTCATCATCGATGTGATAACGATGATCTTATCCGGATCGGATTTTATCGCCTGCTCAAAAGATGGTTCCGGATTTGGGTTTCAAAATTCGTTGAACCCGAGGATCACATCTTATCGTATTTACGATAATTATGGTATGTCAAAGCAAAGCTTGGCAGTGGCGCGGACCAGTTTGGGGGTTATCATATTAATTTTCGCCCTGGGATACGCCTACTATCTCCAAAGCCTCGAGCAGATAAGCTCAGCTCCTCTGCCGGATCAATTGGTCGCTTTACCATTATCCAGACGGATTGACGGTCGTTCAGCGCTCACGGAATTGGTTTGGATGCACAACCAGGGGTTTTCACTTAGTATAGGTGCAGTAGGCACGAATGGCGGGGAAAATGAGATCACCCTCTACGTGGCCGGGACACCGCTGAAGTTCCTGGCGGGTCGCTTGCTTGTCGCCATGCGAGTCAAGATCGCAGAGGCAAACTCTCCCTTTACACCTCTAGCTGAGCGTGAAATCAAGTGGCGCAGGGTATATGAATTACAGGGCAGGGGACAACCGCATTATTATTTCAGATCTGATAATTTGATCGTTTGGCTGGCAGCTGATGAAACCCACGCTGAGGGTGCGTTACGACAGGTATTAGATTTTTATCCTTGACCTGTTGGATTTATATTGAGCAGGTATTTAAATCTAATTTGAGAGGATGGTATTAATGTCATGGGGGAATGGGATTAACGTCACTGCAAAGAGAAATAGCCTTCACCTATAATTATTGCAAATCATTTGCAATAAGGTTGAGCCAAATGGGTGAATTGATAAATGTGGCACAGGAACGCCTGCGCGCTCAAGGTGGTCGCATGACAATCCAGCGCCGCTTGATATTTTCGCTCCTTGACTCTCTCGAGGAGCATCCTACTGCTGAGGAACTGCTCATTCTGGCTCGCGAACAAGACCCAGACCTGAACTTGTCCACTGTCTACCGCACAATGCGTTGGTTAGTTGCTGAAAACCTGGTTAGTTCCAGAGTCTTCGCCGAAGAACGCCGCCAGGAACGCTTCGACGCGGCATTGCCAAGCGAACACCATCATTTTATGTGCACAAGTTGCAAGAACGTGATTGAGTTTGACACGGGCTTGTTTGGTACGATCAAAGGTCAATTTCAAGAACTGAATGGAGCCAAAGTGGAAACAGGCTCAATTGTGTTGTATGGATTGTGCTCAAATTGCCGCCAGACAAAGATTGACAATGACCTAAACCTGGAGACTGATTAAGCATGCAATGCCATACGACGATCCCAGTTCAGGATGGGAATAGAGATGGGAGCATTGCGCTGGTTGGTCACCCAAACGTTGGGAAATCAGTCTTATTTCAAAAGCTGACGGGACAGCGTGTAATTGTGGCCAATTACCCCGGCACAACTGTAGAATTAACGCGCGGCAACTTAAAGACCCAACCCGAAGTCATCCTGGTGGACACGCCAGGCGTAATTGCCTTCCCCTCTCGATCAGAAGACGAACAAGTAACTGGACGAGTGCTGTTGTATGAGCCTCTCAAAGCGATTTTGCAGGTTGGTGACGCCAAGAACCTGCGACGCACTTTAACCCTCACAGTACAGCTGGCCGAGATGGGTGTACCATTGGTCTTAGCCTTGAACATGATGGATGAGGCTCGTTCGCGGGGCGTTAGCCTGAATCATTCCCTGTTGAGGGAATATCTGTCTATCCCCGTGATCCCAACCACTGCCATTCGCGGCCAGGGGCTCAGTGAATTGACGGATGCTCTTGAAGACAGTCAGCCTCCCAATTTCCATTTGACTTATCCAGTTGAGATCGAAACCGCGGTTGCCAATGTATGTACATGGATTGCAAAAATTCAGGCTTCGATAACTCATAGATCGCTGGCATTGCTCTGGTTGAGCGGTGATCCGGTTATGGAAAAATGGTTGCGAGAACACATCGATGAGCATTCCTACCAAGAATTAACAGCCCAGCGTCAAACGTTACAACTTTCATTTGTCGAGCCGCTCTCGATAGTCATCCACGGAGCACGCCTGGAGTATGTCGAGGAGGTTGTATCAGGTGTTGTTCAGGAGATTGGAGGGGGTTGGCGAGGTATATCCACAACACTGGGTCGCCTGACCACCCACCCCGTCTGGGGCTGGGTGATTCTTGCTGGTGTTTTATATGGCTTCTATTGGTTTGTGGGGGTGTTTGGAGCAGGGGTTCTGGTTGAATTGTTGGAGGAGGACCTCTTCGGTCAGGTGATCAATCCATGGGTGGTGGCTTGGGTGAATCGCCTGGTACCGCTGCCATTGGTAGTTGATCTGCTGGTGGGTGAATATGGTCTCTGGACGATGGGGTTGACTTATGCTCTGGCGTTGATCTTTCCCATTGTGATGACTTTCTTTTTGGCGTTTGGGGTTTTAGAGGATTCCGGTTACCTGCCCAGGTTGGCTGCATTGAGTAATCGTTTGTTCCAACGGATGGGATTAAACGGTAAGGCGGTGCTTCCCATGGTTCTCGGGTTTGGTTGTGTGACCATGGCTACCCTGACCACCCGAGTCCTGGAAACGAAACGTGAGCGTTTGTTGGTGATCTTGCTTCTGGCGTTAGCTGTGCCCTGTTCAGCGCAGTTAGGTGTTGTCATGGGTATACTGGCGGGTGTTTCTTTCTCTGCCATGCTGATCTGGAGTGGGGTAGTGGCTTTAGTCTTGCTCATCATCGGTTGGTTGGCAGCGCGCCTCTTGCCTGGGGAACGCACTCAATTGCTGGTTGAGCTACCCCCTATGCGCTGGCCAGTTTTATCAAATGTGATCGTCAAAACTGCAGCTCGGATCGAATGGTATCTAAAGGAAGTGTTGCCTCTATTCTTGATCGGTACCGCACTATTATTCCTACTGGATTGGACAGGTATACTCAATCAGATTATTCGAGTTGGAGAACCTTTGGTTGCTGGATGGTTGGGATTGCCCCCAGAGGCGAGTGCGGCATTCCTGGTTGGCTTTCTGCGCCGTGATTTTGGAGCTACCGGTCTGTTTGTCATGCAATCTCAGGGATTGCTTTCTCCGATGCAGGTAGTGGTCGCCATGGTGACGATAACCTTGTTTATCCCCTGTATTGCCAGTGTATTGATGATTGCAAAAGAGCGTAGCTGGAAAACTGCACTGGGTATGGTATTCGTGATCATCCCATTGGCATTTTTAGTTGGGGGGTTGTTGTTTCGGATGTTGTCGTTTGTCGGGTGGGGTGTATGAGTCCGCAAGATATCCAATGTTCGATGTGTGGGCAGCGATTTGATCCTGAGCAGCACCTTGCTTGTCAGGCATGTCCCCTGCATTCAGGATGTAATTTAGTTTGCTGCCCGGCCTGTGGGTATCAGACTGTAGACCCAGGTCGCTCCAAAATGGTCCGGTTGGCACGTTTCTTTTCCACACTCAGATCTTCCTCGGATTCAGCTCAGGATCGCAAAGATAGGACGACCCTGGCTGATGTGCCGGCAGGGTGTAGAGCAAAAGTGGTCGGTTTTTCAGCTGGATTTCCTCCTGACAGGAGAGTGTACCTGCAGTCATACGGCTTGGTATTGAATTACTCTGTGCAGGTCGTACAGCATTCGCCAGTGACAATCGTGAGGTTGGATCACATCGAACTGGCTCTTGAAAATGACTTGGCCAGAGGAATTCTCGTCCAGTTGTCCCCCGCCTGACCAAATTGATCGCCCAGCTGCTTAAACCACTGTGTCATTGGAAGACGATGGTTGTTATTTAATAGGAGATTGTTGACATCCGCGGCCTACGGAGCGTTTGGTTCTGGAGACCTGTTACGGTTGCGTTCGACAAATGTTGATGCCAGATCTTCGTTGAACACTTCGAATTCTTGCAACTTTCCCCAAGAGGTCATTGCCACAGGGACATCCAGAGTTTCCCAGGGAAAAGCGATCAGTTTTACACCATTAAATGCATTCATAACGGATTGAATTTGGGTTTTCAACACTGTGCAGCTATTCTCGTCAAGCAGGTCGCAGTTGTACCAGAAAATTACGTACCCGTGCTCGAGGTTGTGAATTAGATAGCCCTCAGGATAATCTGGCAAATTGGCGACATCTGTCTGTTCATAGAATCCGACTTCAAATTCATTGGCATAATGAGGCCCGGAGGTCGGGGGGTTGCTATTATATGGTCCAGGATCCTCGCCTTCGATGGCATGATTGGTGCTTGCCATGACAGGGATCGATTCTCCGTAGGTAGGGCGAAAGGCAACCCAAAATGCGTAGCCCAAAACTCCGACCGCTACCACTGCAACGGATCCCCATATTAAACGCGAACGTAGTTTACGTTTTCTTCGTT
>SDBV01006593.1_pt1 | contig 16056 bp, 13 predicted proteins | sample 2277081 | NCBI WGS metagenome assembly SDBV01 (sample SAMN10402039, study PRJNA504765) | marine sediment metagenome | isolation source: marine sediment core GS10_PC15, 223 cmbsf | place: Arctic Ocean: Southern Knipovich Ridge | collected 2010
TTATAAAATAAATCATACTTATTTTAATAGGAAACTTGTCTACAAATTTTTCTTGATAGTAGAAAAAAATCGTACTAATCTTTTTATTGATTAACAAAAACTTAACAATTCATTATTGAGCGACATTCGAGTTACATATTCAGGTCTAATTTCATTTCTTGTCTCATTTGTAGGAGTAATTACTGGAACAGTTTTTGTAATTATTGTTACAAGACAACTCAGTCCTGAAGATTTCGGTTTATGGACTCTAATAGGAAGTCTTGTGTCGTATGTAACAATTGTAAATCCAGTTGTAACATACTGGACTACAAGACAAGTTGCCCGTGGAGAACAAGTTGGTAAATCTGCTTTATCTACAAGTGGTTTATTTTCACTTGGAGGATTAGCAGTCTACACAGGAATTATAATTTTTGTTTCTTTAAACTTGGAAGTAGATTTTTTCGTATTATTAATATCGGCTGCTTTAGTTCCTGTTTTCTTTATAGAAACGATCCTAAATTCTATTAGTTTAGGATACAAACCGCAAGTATCCTCCTATGGTATATTAGCATTTGAATCAGCAAAAATTCCATTAGGATTTACATTGGTTGTTTTGTTTCCACTTGGTATTATTGGTGTTTTAATTACATCAATTGTTGCTAGTATTGTTAAAATCATCTTACTTGCAGTATTGACTAGAGAGAAATTAATTGGCACAATTAAACTAAATATTATAAAATTCTGGTTACGTCTTTCCTGGCTTACCCTTTACATGGGTATTTTCGGATTTGTTAGGAGACTTGATGTTTTGCTTTTCTCTTTTATGTCTGGTTCAGTAGCAGGCTTGGCATATTGGGGTGTAGGAATTGCCGCCTCAAACTTAATTTCGTATTCAGCTCGAATTTCTCAAGGTTTGTATCCCAAATTAATCGCTACTGGAAAAAAAACCTATGCTGAAGTAAATTTGCAACGCATTATGTATTTTGCACTTCCAATATTGGGGGCAAGCATTATTTTTGCCAAACCTATTCTTCACATCTTAAATCCCATTTATACTGATGGGGTTTACATCGTCATTATTCTTTCCTTTAGATCATTTGTTGCTGTTTTAATGGGATTTGCATTTAGTGTAATAGAATCTTTTGAAAAAATTGATACTGACAAGCAAGCTTCTTTCAAACAGTTCGTGAAGAGTAAATTATTCTTAGTCGCAACTTTAAATTTAATACACTCTGGGATCTACATTGGAGCATTAGCAATAGTTTTTGTCCTAATTATTTCTGAAATGACAGATGTTGTTACAGTAACACTTTGGTCGTTAATCTTTTTTGTAGTATACATTCCTTTTGTAATATATGGTTTAGTTTTTATACATAAAAGATATCACATTAAATTCTCGGTAATTCATATTGGCAAATACGTATTTGCTACTATAACTTCTGTCACTCTAACTTACATAATAGCTGAAAATTATTTGGAGTATACTGAAAGTATCTTTGATTTTCTACCACAATTTCTACCGCTTGTGGTATTGGGTGGTACTTTATACTTTGGTATAACTTTCCTTATAGATGAGGATACGAGAGTGTTTTTCAGATCTATTTTCAAGGAATTAAAAAGAGTGATGAAATGAAAATTTCTATAGATGTTACAGAAGATGCAGATGCTAAATGGAATACTCGGCTTTTAGAATCAAACCTTGGAACTATTTATCAGACTAAAGAACATGGCAACTTTATTAGAAGTATTTATGATAAACCCATTTTTTTGAAATTTATTAATTCTAAAGGACAAATCGTAGGTCAATTGTTAATAACTGGGTCTTCTAGATTCAAGAAAAATGGAACATTAAAAACAATTTTAAAAAAAATGCAGTCTACAAATAGAATAATTTACAAGTGGACATATGGTCCAATTGTCTTTGACTCTGATTTACGTTGTGATATTTACTCCAAATTGGGGAAATTTCTTCATTCACAAAAGTGTAAAGTTTGGGGTTCCGAGCATCCACTTTCTACCAGTTGTCCTTTAGCACTTGAGAATTATACAATAAAACCATGGATTTCATTTCTAATTGATTTACATAAAACAAAAGATGAGCTCTACAAAAATATTGAAAAACATAGCGGTCGGAAAAATATAGAACGTTCAATTAAACGAGGTGTCATTATAGAGGAAATCACTGAAAAATCATATAATGAATACATTGAACTGATAAACAACGAACGGAAAGCTTCTGGAAAAGAACTTGTAGATAATGATCGAATGTATAGGTGGTGGGACACTTTTGGATCTCTTGGTTTAACTGGATTTTTAGCTAGGAAAGATAACGTACCGATTGGAGGATTATTATTTTCATTTTTCAATAAATATATCATTGAGGGAGGAGTTGCAAGAACGCCAGAAGATTATGTAAACAAACTTTATTCTCAAGATCTTATAAAATGGAAAATAATAGAATGGGGAGTTCAAAAAAGAATGAATTATTATGATCTTGCTGGAGCGAATCCCGGCCCTATATCCGAAAAAGAACAAGGAATTTTAAGATATAAAAAGAAGTGGGGCGGAAAAAAACACACTTACAATATTATTCGAAACTAATCATGAAAGATAAACTACTTTTTTACATTGATAATTATTTTGTACATTTTGGTATAGCAAAGGCTATACAAGAAAAATATGATTGTGATCTTTTTGCAATAATTGATGTAGACGCTAAAGCAAAAAAATTTTTTAAAAATCAGGATATAGTACAATTTTCTAAAGTTTGGCATTATCTGGAACATGTTTCAACTACAAATAAAAAACCCGACTTAGAATATCTTCAATCTTTTGAAGAGAAATATAAAATCAACCTATGGAGTATAGCTTATACTGACAAGTATTTCTACAAATATAACACTCATTATCAGTTTAGTAATAATGAAATTCTTTCTATTATAGAACAAGAATGTAGATTATTTGAACAGGTTCTTGATGAAACAAAACCTGACTTTATTGTGATGTTGGTTCCAATTTTACATTATCAACAACTTCTATACGAAATTTGTAAATCACGGGGAATCAAAGTTCTTATGCTGATAACACCAAAGATTGCTGGTAGATTATTAATCTCAGAAGATCCAGTAATTGTAGATGAGAAAAATACTAGGAAAAAATCTAGTATGAGTCACGATGAATTGCAAAGTTATATGAAACGTTTTGATATGTTTAAGCTACTAACTAAAAAACAAAAAATAGGATTTGAAGCAAATAAATGGCAACGATACAAATCCATTCTAAAGTATTTTTTTAATGCATCGGAAAATGACTATAAAAATAGATATTCAAATTATGGAATCACTCGTTTTAAAACACTCACAGAAAAAATATCTAGGTCTCTAAAGAGAAAATATAGAGAATCTTTTTTCAATAGAAATTTCAAACGTAGTATAGACGATAAAAAGCCCTTCATTTATTTTCCATTACATTATGAACCAGAAAGAATTCTGCTTATTGATGCCCCTTATTATGATAATCAAATTGCAGTCATTACCAGTATAGCCAAGTCATTACCAGTAGGATACAGCTTGATTCTCAAAGAACATCCGTTTATGAAGACCATCGGTTGGAGAAATATTTCTTTTTACAAAGAATTAATGAATTTGCCTAATGTTGAGGTACTTCATCCTTTGATGAATCCCGTAGAAATAATGAAAAAATGTTCTTTGGTAGTTACGATAGCTGGAACTACCGGTTTAGAAGCTGCTTTGTATAAAAAACCTACAATAATACTATCTGATCAACTTTATTCCAACGCTCCTTTTGCATTTAGATTAAATAAAATAGAAGATCTTCCTAAAACAATTCGATTAGCTTTACAAAAAGAAGTTAATCTTTCTGATGTTGGAGAATTTGTAAGAGATATGGATGATCACACCTTTGAATTAAATTTTTTCCAAATAATTAATGACTTTGCTTACCGTTTTGGATTCAAAGGTCCTCTAATTGATGCAGAGTTACCAGCCACAAAGATACGATCATTCTTAGAAGATTACAAAAATGATTTTGAGCTCTTAGCTGATGAACATATCAAGAAGATACATTATCATAAAAAAAAGGCTAAACTTTAATTTAATGAAAAAGGAGAATTTCAAAATATGAGACAGATTAAAATTAAGAACAAAATGATTGGAGATAATAACCCTTGTTATACAATTGCTGAAGCAGGTGCAAACCATGACGGTAGTTTAGAAAAAGCTCTAAAGCTGATTGATGCTGCTATAGATGCAAAAGCTGACAGCATAAAATTTCAAACGTACAAAGCATCCAAACTTACTACTAAAACTGCCCCAAAATACTGGGATGATGGTGTTAGCGGTGAAAGCCAATTTGATGTCTTTAAAAAACTTGATAACCTAAATGAAGATGAATGGAAACAAATCTTCGAATATTCGGAAAAAAAATCGATAACTTGTTTTTCTACTCCATTTGATGAAGATAGTGTTGATCTTCTCTATAAACTCGGCACGCCTGCATTCAAAATTGCATCGGCAGATATCACACACATTCCATTAATACGACACATTGCAGCCAAAAAACTGCCAGTTTTCATTTCTACGGGTATGGCTTCAGAAGAAGAAATCCAAGAGGCAATTGAGAATATCGAAGATGTTGGAAATCATGAAATTATCATTATGCATTGTATGACGTCATATCCTACAAAGCCCGAAGATGCTAATTTAGAAATTATAAGAACACTCTGTAAAAAATACCTTGATTACGTAATAGGATATTCAGATCATACCATTGGAATAACAGTTCCTATATGTTCTCTATTTTATGGGGCCAAAGTTATCGAAAAACACTTCACATTTGATCAAAGCCTAAAAACAAGTCCTGATCATAAGCTATCCTTAGATTCAAAAGGATTTTCTGGATTAGTTCAAGGTTTACGAATTGCAGAAGTTTCTAAAGGCAAACCAATAAGGGAAAAATTCAAAGCTGAGAGTGATGCAGTAAAATACGCAAGACGTTGTGTTGTTTCAAAAATCAAGATACCAAAAGGCACAGTAATTACAAGGGATATTTTAGATATTAAGAGACCAGGAACTGGCATTTATCCAAAATTTATTGAAAAAGTTGTTGGTTCAACTGCAAAAAATGACATAGAAGAAGACACTCCAATACAGTGGAATGATATAACATCTAAATCATGACAAAGAAAAATTTAATTTTAATTATTGCACGAGGTGGTGGCAAAAATATTTCGAGGCAAAATTTACGTTTAATAGATGAAAAACCACTTCTATACTACATACTCCGTACATGTTTAAAATCTAAAATTGGTGATGTTTATGTCTCTACTGACTCAGAAGAAATAAAACAAGTATCACTTTTTTACGGCGTAAAAGTTATCCCGCGACCTTTTAACCTAACAAAAAAATCAACGAGCCTCGATGAAATTGCAGCACATGCATTATCATATTTAAAAAAATCAAATCTAACTTATGAAAAATGTCTTATGACCAGTCCTGTTTTTCCTCTTCTTAAAGTACCAACAATTTCAAAGTTCTTTTCTTCACTAAATAATACTATTAATACAGTTTGGGGCGTAGTAAAAGATAAAAATGAACATTATCAAAAATTTCATAATAACAACAAAAGTGTAACTCCTTTATCAAAGCAACAAAAAAAAATTGTAAAACTCAGAAAAGTCATAGCATTTAATTGTAACAGCTTTTTGAAACATAAAAAATTCAAAAAGCCGTTTTATGGATTAAAAATTCCTTCAGATGAGGGTGTTACAATAAGCAACTATCACGATTTAGATGTAATTGAAAAGATTATCAAAAGAAAAAAAATATTGGTAAGAGTAGATGGAAACAGGGAAATTGGATTAGGACATGTATATAATATTCTTACAGTTCTTAATCATTTTAGAAATGATGAAATTCTAATAGTAATGAATTCTAAGAAAAGATTAGGTTCTGACAAATTTAAAGAACAACTCTATAATGTTACCTATTTTTCTAAAGAAATTCGATTGAATGAAATTATTACGAAATTCAACCCTGATATAATATTTAATGATATTTTAGATACAAAAAAGAACTACCTACAAAATTTAAAAAAATTTGGGTGTTTTATTGTTAATTTTGAAGATAAGGGTACTGGATCTAATTTAGCTCATTTATTATTCAACCCAATTTTTAATTTGAACGATAATATTTCAAAAAAAATTTTTGGTTGTAAGTACGCATGTATAAGAGATGAATTTCGCATTTGGAAGCATAATCCGAGTAATAAATCCATAAAAATATTGATAACATTTGGTGGAACTGATCAAAAGAATATTACAACAAAAATTCTTACAAGTCTTTATCAAAATAATCTTCACGATTTAAATATCCAAGTCCTTTTGGGTATGGGATTTTCTCATAATAATCAAATAAGAAAATTAGTTAATTTAATGACAAGAAACGGTTTTAATATTCACACCATAGAAAAATCAGATCTTATGGCCAAATTTGTAAGTGAATCTAATTTTGTAATAACAAGTAATGGAAGGACTGTTTTTGAGGTTGCATCATTAAAGGTGCCGATGATAACAATATCATCTAATTCAAGAGAAGACGAACATATTTTTTCAAGACATTCAGGTGGTGGAATTCATCTAGGTCATTATTCAAAATTAACCGATGAAAAAATAAAAAATGCAATAAATAAAATGACTGACTACAAAAAAAGGCAAAAATATGTTAAAAACTTAGAAAAGTTTGATCTGCTTAACGGAGTTAACGAAGCAGTCAGATTAATTAATTCTGAATATGAGAAATGGAACCGCAATTGAAGAATAATGTAAAATTTCCCTTTTGCAGTATACTTTGCTTCCAAATTATTGCCCAATATTACTACAATAAGATTTATCATGGCCAATTCTAGTCATACAAATAGAATGAAAAATGCTTTTTTGATTGGAAAAAAAATCTATCTAAGAAGTTTAGAAAATGATGATCTATTAAATCTAGTTCGTTGGTTAAGTGACGAAAATGTTACTCGTAATTTGCAACAAGGTGATAGACCACCCACCTTAGAAATTTTGAAAGAGGCTTATGATGTAGAAGGTACAAATCCTAGTCAAACTCCTTTTGCAGTAATTGATAAAAAAACAAACAAGCATGTTGGCTGGACTGGCTTGTTTGAAATTAGTTGGATTAGTCGATACGCAGATATGAGAATATTTGTTGGTGAAAAAAAGTTTTGGGGAAAAGGTATAGCTACTGAATCACAAAAATTAGTAATTGAATATGGTTTTGATAAACTGAATTTACACCGTATTAGTGCAGGTACTAGTGGAGCTTGTATCGGAGAACAAAAAGCATTAAAAAAACTCTATTTGAAACATGAAGGAACAAGTAAAGAAGCTATGTATAGAAATGGTAAGTATTATGACACTGTTCATTTTGGAATTATTAAGCAAGATTATCAAAAACTTGTTAAAAATGGAAAATGGAAAAAACTTTGAACTCTAATTTTCTAATAATTCCTTTTTATTTTCTATTATTTTATGAATAGCTATAACAATATCTTCTATATCATTGATTGTGGCAGGAGGTCTTACTATTTCTGTTCCAACCAATATTTTTTCATATAATTCTTCTGCTACAGGACAAATTCCTTTTTCGTACTTGGCATTGCCAGTATAATGTTTAAATGCAAAAGCTTTTTTCTCAGCATAAAGAGGATTTAGGTACAAGGGTTTGACATAACCTGCTGAAAAAGGTATGCCTTCAGCCCTTAAAGATTCACAAAATAAATCACGTGGAATTCCAACTTTTTTTTCATCATAGGAAAAGGCAAATGCATAGTAGACATGTTTCACAAAATCATATTTTGTATGTTTTAAACCATCGATTTTATTAATTTCCTTCGCTAAAAAGCTACATAATTTAATTCGTTCATCATTTAGGTATTCCATTTTTGAAACTTGTGCTACGCCTAGAGCCGCTTCTAGCTCCGTCATTCTATAGCCCCACCCCAAAAACTCGGATTTGTATGTTCTTTGCTTTAAACTTGGGAAAACCATTTCTCCATGATTACGCATCATTCTTGCGACATTAGCAATTTCCTCGTCATTGGTTACTAGCATTCCTCCCTCAGCTGTCATAATATTTTTTGTTTCTTGAAAAGAAAAGACTCCACAATCTCCTATAGTTCCAACATTTTTGTTTTTGTATGATCCACCTGGTGCTTGTGCGCAATCTTCTATCACTCGCAAATTATGCTTTTGTGCAAATTCCATAATTTCATCCATATCACATGCATGACCAAAAAGATGAACTGGAATTATTGCCTTGGTTAATGGACTAAATATTTTTTTAAGTTTTTTTGGATCTAAACAATAAATGTCTTTTTTTACATCTGAAAATACTGGAATTGCATTATGCATTAGAGCTGAAGTAGCTGTTGATGTAAAAGTATAGGGAGGTACAATTACTTCATCTCCAGGGTTCACTCCAATTGCAACCACGCCCGCATGGAGTGCTGAGCTAGCAGAATTGAATGTAACACCATATTTAGCACCAATTTTTTTTGAAAATTTTTCTTCAAACTCTCTAATTTTTCTTCCTCCGAGAAAATGCTCTCCAGGTGATGCTCTGAAGGTGGAAAGATTCCCACTATCTAATACCTCCATAATCTGTTTTTTTTCTTCATCTCCAATCATGGGATGTTTTGGATAAAGCTTTGTTCTTACTTTTTTACCCCCCCGAATCGCTAATACATTCAATGAATATTTTCACTTGGATTTGATTTTATAACTATTGTTTTTAAGTGGTAGATGAACTTCTTTTGAATTTTTTGAAGATTTTATTGATGCAATTATTAATTCAAGAGATTTGTAGCTATCTTTACCAGTACATAAAGGAGTTTTATTTGTTAAAATACTATCAACGAGATTTTGAATTCCTAACGAAATTGCTGAATGCATAGATCTTTTTATGTTTATTCTAGAGGGAATTAATTTCTTATAATCCAGTTTATTATTACCTGAAATTTGGAAATATTCTATATTATCTGAAACAAGATTTATGCTAAGTCGTCCTAAAGTACCAAAAACATCCATTTCACATATTCCATAGTGTTTTAAATCCAAAGCCTGTAGAATACATTTTACTCCATTAGTAAATTTTAAATCAACATCCAAATTAGGATCGTTTTGAAACAGAGATTTGTTTTTACTTTTCTTGGCTTTTAATGATTTGACTTCCCCGAAAAAAAATCTAAGAATGTCAAAAACATGAGAACATGTGTTAGCTATTCCTGCACCATAATAGACATTAATTAATTGTATGGTTCCAAGTTTTTTCTGTTGTATGAACTTAGCAATATAATGATAAAAAGGATGATATCTTCTTTGATGATCTATTGCTAACGTTATTTTATTTTTATTACATATCTCAATTATTTTTTTAATATTTTGTAAGCTATTGGAAGCTGGTTTTTCAAGAAATATCCCTCTAACTCCATATTTTGATGCTTCTTTTACTAAAGGTAAATGAGTATCCACTAAAGTGCAAATTGATATGCAGTCTAACTGTTCATTTTTAAACATGTTTGAGGTACTTGTGAAGAGATTTTTTATCTTGTATTTCTTACCATATTTCTTTAGTTTGTTTTTATCTATATCACAAAGTGCTACTAGTTGAGTTTTAGGATTTTTGAAATACGATCCCGCATGGGTTCTTATCGTTTTACTATTTGAAGAATCATCAAAACCACAGCCAATTCTTCCACAACCTATTACAGCACAACGGAGTTTTAACAATAAGCAAAAATCGGATTTACAGGTAATAAATTACTTTAGAAAAATTTTTTCTACAAATTAAAAAAATATTTAACTATAAATTCTTCAAAAGTATCATGATTTTAGCAGTAATACAGGCAAGAATGACTTCAACAAGACTTTCAGGAAAGGTAATGCTGCCGATAATTGGAAAACCAGTAATCTGGAGAATTTATGAAAGATTAAAATTTTCAAAAAAAATTGATAAAATTTGTATTTCTACTTCTACTAATAGTGAGGATGATGTAATAGTTGATTTTGCAAAGGAGAACAAAATAAGTTACCATAGAGGTAGTGAAAGTAATCTTATCTCTAGGCATCTTGGTGCAGCTAAAGAATTTGGGGCAGAAACAATTGTAAGAATTACTGCAGATGATCCCGTCGTAGATCCAGAAATTGTTGATCAATTAATTACCTTATATGAAAATAATAATGATGCAGATTTTGTGAGTAATACTAAGGTACACAGTTTTCCAATTGGACTTGATGTTGAAATTATTCCAATTAAAACCCTTGAGAAATTTTTAAAAAAAAGTGATAATCCAACATTCTATGAATACTTCATTAGTGCATACATCTATGAACATCCTAACGAATTCAAATCAGTTGGTTTACAACTTGATAAACCATCTTTACTTCGGTGGACATTAGATTATCCAGAAGATTATGAATTTATGAAACAGATCTATTCTCATCTTTACAAATCAGGAGAAGTTTTTCATATGAAAGATATTCAGGAATTATTAAAACAAAAACCAGAATTAAATAATATTAATGCGATGCATTACTCGGAATTTTCCCATCTTAAATACGAAAGAGAGAAAAAAAGCAAGGAACAATCCAGTAAAAAAAACCCTGAAAAAGTGGATTGATATATTTAATACATTTTTTTAAATATAGCTATGAAAGTACCTTATTTTTTACCTTGGATAACTTCTAAAGATAAACAAGCTGTCATGAAAGCATTAGATCAGAGGTGGCTAACTAATGGACCAACTCTGAAAAAATTTGAAGAACGATTCCAAAAATTTATTGGCTCAAAATATGCTTCAGGAGTAGGTAGTGCAACTCAAGCATTACATCTAGTAATGAAATCTATAGGAATTGGTTCTAACGATGAAGTGATTGTTCCAACATTCACCTTTGCCGCAACTGCGAATTCAGTAAGTTTTTGTGGAGCAAAACCTGTTTTGGTAGATGTAGATTCAGAAACATTCAATATTTCACCTAAGGAAATAAAAAAGAAAATTTCCAAAAAAACCAAAGCTGTTATCGTAGTACATTATGGTGGGCAGGCATGTGATATGGATGAGATTAACTCCATAGCAAAGAATCATGGCATCATCGTAGTCGAAGATTGTGCTCATGCGTTAGGTTCTACTTATAAAAATAAAAAATGTGGAAATATAGGAACTTCAGGATGCTTTAGTTTCTATCCTACAAAGGTAATCACTACAGGGGAAGGTGGAATGGTTACTACAAATAATTCTAAGATCAACAACAAAGTCAATCAACTAAAAAATCAAGGTATGAATATTCTTCCAACAAAAAGGGAAAAGTTATTTCAGTGGAAATATGATATTGAAGATTTAGGATATAACTACCGGTTAGATGAAATACGTTCATCCTTAGGACTCTCGCAAATTCAGCGAATTAATGAAATTAACAAAAGAAGAATAAAAATTGCACAAAAATACGATAAGCTTCTATCTAAGATAAAAGGAATTTCAATTCCTAAAACCAGATCAGATCGAAATCATATCTACCATTTGTATTCAATAAAGATTCAAAAAGATTATCATTTAAACCGGGATGAGTTATTTCGTCAATTAGGTAAAAATGGAATAGGTGCAAGTGTACAATATTACCCTCTACATTTAATGTCCTATAACACAAATAATTATAAAAATAAAAAAAATGATTTTCCTAATGCTAATGTTTTAAAAGATATAGTATTATGCTTGCCAATTTTCCCTACCATGTCCTCCAAACAGGTAGATTACGTTGTTTCTAAATTACGATAAATTCCAAGAAAATTCTCTCGTTATATTCATTTGTTCATCAAGAGTATCTGATTAGCAATTCGTTGTCCTCCCTTTCCATCTACAATTGATTTTTTATTTATTTTATACACAGATTCACGTAGTTCTAATTTTCGAAACAATTTTACAATATTTTTTTCTATCTCTTTACTAAAAAACCCCAAATCTAATGCAACATTTCTTCGTTGCCATTCCTTTGCAGTAATTAATTGATGTTTTACTTGACATATGATTGCAAATGGTACTTTCATTTTTGCAAATTCATATGTCGTAATTCCTCCTGAACATATACCAAATTTTGCACTTGAAATTTCTTGATACATATTATTTGTTTTATCTACAACGTCAATGAATTTGTTATATTTTTTCAGCAACATTTTGATATTTTGTGATTTTATTGTAGCTGGTCCTAAAATGATTTTTACCCTTAAACTTGAAGTAAATTCTGCTAATTGTTCTAATAATAATTCTATGACATTTTTTTCGTCAAAACCACCTACAGTAATAAGTAAATCATATCTTTTCTTATCCAGTTTTTTCTTTTTTACAAATTTTTCATTCAAAATTTGGTATTTTGGACCCAACAAACATTTAGTACCAAATTTATTTCGCCGGATCTGGTTTTTGTAACCTATAAATCCATTAACAATCAAATCAGCAGGGTAATCAATAATTTTCAAATCAGAAATTAGAACAGTTTTAACATGTTTGCGAACTGCTTTTATGAACTTTTCAGCAATCTTATACTTGTCTATAATTAAAACATCAATTTTGTTATTTTTAATATAAGAAAGAGTTTTTTTTATATCAGATTTGTAATTTATTCCCTTTTTTAAAAACGAAATTCTGTGATATTTTTTTTTATTAAGATTTTTTTTTACTCCTCCATAATCTTCTATTAAAAAATGGACCTGACTTGATTTCAAATAATGTGCCAAATTTATACAGCGATAAACATGGCCCATGCCAAGTTCTTTTTTTGGGGCTCTTCCACCAGCTGTTCTGAATAAAATTTTTAAATTTGCAGTGCTCAAATGAACAAATCTAGTTAGCTACGTAGATGCTGCCATTTTAAAGATTCGTGGATTTTTATTTCCTTTTTAGTTACTTTTCCCAAAACCTTTCCTATGTAAATTGGGTCTACTCCTGTAGCAGGTCTTTTCATTGTAACCATGTCTTTTCTTATTTTGGTTCCTTTTTGAATGGTTTTAACTGCTGTAATACTCCGTCGAGCATTAATTCTATTTTTTAGTTCTGATGGTTGGCAACATTTTTTTCCATCTCCTAATAACTTTTCAATCTCTCTTGTTTTTTTTACTAATTCTTTTAATTGAATTGGATTTGCAGAAAACGAATGGTCAGGACCAGTCATCTTCTTGTTAAGTGTAAAATGTTTTTCAATTATTTTTGCCCCTACAGCTACAGAAGTGAGAGGAACCAAAAGTTCTGGTCCATTATCTGAAAATCCTACGGGATAAGGAAATTCATTCTTTAATTGTAAAATAGCATTTAGATTAACTTCTTCCGGTGGAGTTGGATATGCTGAAACACTATGCATTATAATGATTTTTTTATTACCAGTTGTTTCTATAGCTTTTACAGCAGTTTTTGTTTCATTCATGTTTGCCATCCCAGTAGAAATGATCATTACTTTGTTTTTTGATGCTGCATATTTAATTAAAGAAATATCAGTTAAATCGCCAGAAGCAATTTTTATCGCCGGCACTCGCAATCTGGCTAATAAATCAACTGCTTTTTCAGAAAATGGGGTTGATAAGAAAATTATCCTTTTTTTCTTTGCGAAGTTAGATAACTCTTTAAAATTTGAATCGCTTAGTTCAAGTTTTTTAAATGATTTATAAAATTTTGATTTAGGGGAGATAAGATCTTCAGCTCTAAATGTTTGAAATTTTATTGCATTAGCTCCTGCATTTTTTGCCTCTTCGATTAGCTTTTTTGCAGTTTTAATACTCCCATTATGATTTATTCCAGCTTCAGCTACAACAAAAACTGGCTGATTGTTTCCAACCCATTTATTTGAAATCTTAATTTTCATTTTATTCACAATATTTCCTGAATTGAATGAATTGTTTTTTAAAGAGAACAAATAGTATAAAAATTAAAACATTCGGAACTTACCTATTGCAAATTACTTTACGTAAAGTACAGAAAAATGATTGGGATTTTATTTTGGAATTGAGAAATAAATTTTATCATTTTTTTTATAAACAAAAAAAATCAATTCCCAAAAAAGAACATTATGAATATATGGAAAAACAAAAGCAAAATTCCAATTTCCATCAATGGATAATAATATACGATAAAAAGGATGCAGGATATGTACGAATTTTGGATAATGATGTAGGAATTATGGTAGATGATAAATTTCAAAATAAAGGAATTGCATCTAAAGCACTAAATTTAGCAGAAAACGAAGCAGCTAAATTAGGAATCAAAAAATTAATTGCATTAATTGCAGTCGATAATGATAGTAGTAAAAAAATTTTTGAGAAAAATAATTACTCATTAAAACAGTTTTGGTATGAAAAAGATATTGCTTAAATTGTTATTATTTCAGAATTAAATAAAATATTTTAAAACATTAATAATCTTTTATTCTATCTAACACAAAAATTCTGAATTATTCCCCCTATAGATTTTAGAAAATCAGAATCTTGTTGATTTAACCAACGAAACACTTTTGATAAACCTCTATTCCATAAATCCTGTCCAAAACAACCATCAACCTTAGTATCATTATTTGTAATTACTCCAGTAACATCAGTATTATAATAATAAAGACCAGATAAATCAGAACCTGAAAAATCTGCATATGAAAGATCCGAATGTGCAAGATCTGCATTTTTGAGATTAGCTAATGAAAAATTCGCATATGATAAATCCGAAGCTCTAAAGTCTACATTTTCAAGATTAGCAGATTCAAGGTTTGCATGGGTGAAATTGGCAGATTTTATTCCGGAATCTTTTAGATTGGCATTTTTAAGTATCGCATATCCAAAATATGCACCCAAAAGTTCTGATTCCATGAGATTAGCACTTTCTAAATTAGCATTTTTTAGTAAACCTTGTTTAAGATTAGCATGTGAAAGATCAGTATTAGATAGATCCGCTTGTGTAAATTCTGCATGTAAAAGATTTGCATGGGAAAGATTAGCTCCAAAAAGATTTGCATTAGTAAGGTTTGCAAATCTCAAATCAGCTTTTACAAGGTCTACATTTCTCAAATCTGCATTAGATAGATCAGTAAACGGTTGAATTTTTTTCATATCATTTCCATTTATTTTTTCTTCATCTGTAGGTTTCTCAGACGGAATTATTCTATAAATTGTTCCATCAGAGATAGAAACAATATATAAAAATCCGTCAGGTCCAAACTTTAAATCTGTTATACAACCAAAACCTGTTCCAAGTATAATTTCTTTCATGGCATCAACATTGTTAAGTATTCTATCTTGCAATCCAGTGGTTTCAAAAACGAATTCGGTACGTTCCGGATTTAGTTTAAATTCATACAAATTACCATTGATACAATCAGCAACTAACAAATTATCTTTGTATTTTTCAAAATATTTTGATTCTACAAAGATTATGGAAGTAGGCGCAATGGTTTTTTGCCATGAAAATTCTGGATCACTGTATTTAAAATCACCAAAAACAGGCAGGGATTCTATTTGTGAAGGAGTTGCAGGACCCATAATTTTTTCCCATCCGCTATTAAATTTGGGAAAAACCAAATTTATCTCATCAAAATTCCACGGACCATTTTCAGTATCCCATAAATTTCCAGTAACATGATCTATAGCTAATCCAAAACTATTGCGAATTCCAATAGCGTGATAATATTCATTAGGATTGGGTGATTGAGACGGTTTTAGTACAGAACCATCGGGAACCACTTTCAGAATTATACTGGTATCGCGTATCTCACCGTTTGGATGATTTTGTGTTGGTCCTTCAAGACCATCATTTGAGGATGACATGTCTCCTATTACAACAAAAATCGTATCGTCTAAACCCTTTACCATTATACCACCTACGTGTGCAGCACGATGAGCAGGAGGAAATTCATGAATTAAAGTGGGATTAGTTAGCGAATTACCATTCCAGTCGTATTTGTAAATTCTATTTGCTATTTGTTCTCCTCCATCTTGAGTTGCTTCAGTTACGTAAAGATAAACAGTGGAATCT
>SDBV01006595.1_pt1 | contig 16054 bp, 22 predicted proteins | sample 2277081 | NCBI WGS metagenome assembly SDBV01 (sample SAMN10402039, study PRJNA504765) | marine sediment metagenome | isolation source: marine sediment core GS10_PC15, 223 cmbsf | place: Arctic Ocean: Southern Knipovich Ridge | collected 2010
ACTTGAGGATGTGACTACCACCGGAAGTAGCCTGTTGGCTGCTGCCGACGCTGCTCGTCAGACGGGCGCTTCTATTCTTTGTGCTGTGACTCTTTTGGACCGAGAAGAGACGGCCAGAAAAAATTTAGCTGATGCGGGAATTACGTTGGTTCCGATGTACACCGCGAGTGAGTTTTCCGAGGAGAATTAATCATGATGGTCGTCCCCACTCACCAAATGGAAGAAGCAGCCCCAGCACTCCCTAATTTGTTATGAATGAATGGTACTGTCCCATTTACATTTGGGCGCAGATGTCTTATTTTCTACTGCGAAGGTTTCCTCTCTGAGGAGGTAGAATTTATGGTTAGTGGAATAAAGTTAGATCTTACAGGAAAGCGCTTTGGTAGATGGTTAGTTCTCTCAAAAGTCCTTAACAAAGGGGGACAAAGCCGCTGGCTTTGTCAATGCGACTGTGGTACAAAAAGAGACCTATTTGGTAGTTATCTATCCCGAGGGCGCAGTGAATCTTGTGGCTGTATTCGAAGGATAGACCCTAACCGTTCGGAAAAGAAATGCTCTCGTTGTCAGGAAACTAAACCGATTGCAGAGTTCTTCCGAAGCAAGCGGCGCGCAGATGGACGGGACGTGTATTGTAAACGGTGTAAGGTGGAAGTAAATCGCTCCGGACAGCCAGCCAGATATGACTGGCATTTACGAAAACAATTCGGAATCACCTTGGCTGATAAAGACTTGATCATCACCGATCAGAAAGGGCAGTGTCCCTTATGTCGGAGAGGCTTAAGTTCTCCGGTGGTAGACCATGATCACATCACCAATGAGGTTCGGGGAGTTCTGTGCCGCAACTGCAACACTTGGTTAGGGGCGATAGAGGCAGACCCCGAAAGAGTAGACCGAACCTTGAAGTATTTGCTTACCGGAGCAGATCATGTGAGAGGTATTCTTTCCCACAAGGACGGATCGGATATTCCGAAGGTTGACTGGAAATTAACTCTCTGATACCGTTTTATGGGCTTCGGCGGTTACAAACATCGCAAAGTCGAATTTATATGATTGAAGGCTTGGTGATGATCGAGAAAGTCGAGGCGACAAAGAAAAAGATTCTATTTGACATTAGCGCCGTTCAATGATACCGTTTCAACCCTTGGCTACCCTTTCCCGTGGAGGATACTATGCGTGGTACGACACACAACAAGTTGTGGCTTCTGGAAGATGACAACGAGCAGTCCGTCGTAGGGGTGTCGCTTGGAGCGGACCACTTAACGAGATGTTGGGTATCTGTCACACGGATGGGTTCGGAAAGAGGAGGGATCCCGAAAGCGGCCCCTGCGGGATTGAGCGCTACACGGTTGGCGCTAGTCACAGCGTAGAGGAGGACATTTTCTTCTTCGCGTCAGATCACAATTACGCGTTTTTCCTTTGCTGGAGTCCGTGGAAGAAGGATGCTTCTTCTGATTTCGGTAACCTGACGCAGACGGTGAAGAAGGGGGGATGGTTGTTCCGCGAATGTCAGCCGAGGGGTGAGGACTGGGAGTTCTCGTCTGCTTGGCACGACAGCGGGTTTATCTTGCTTGCCCCCAAGAAGCACGAAAATCGAGTGAAGGAGTTGTATGAGGCGGCTTTGCGCCATGATCTTGCGGTGTGGATAGGTCCTGGTGGACCTTTCTCTAACGGCGGCCTCACCCTGGCTATTGTATCCAAGATTGCTCAAAAGCATTTGGATGAGATGAAGGAAGCCGACGAAGCTGCTGCTCGGCTACGCAAGTTGTTCCGGGAGTCCGGCATCGAGCAGCGTTTGAAGGAGGCTGGCAAGAAGTATTTTGCTTGTAGTCCCAGCATGGTTGACAAAGACAGCGAATGGGAAACCAAGTATAAGATCATATGCTGGCTCAATCCTCAAGACCAGGAGGATAACCACTACGGCTGGTACACGATTGAAGACCTGGACCTCTGGGCGCGAGGCGCCGGCCCGGTGATTGAGAAAGCCGAGGCGGCAAAGAAAAAGAGTACAGGCTGAAAGATTTTGATTGACATTAGCGCTGTACGGTGATACCCTTCCAACCTTGAGCCGTCGCCTCCCTGGGAGATACTGAGATGATTTCAACCGTACTCTGCTTCGCAGCGCTTGGTCTCTGGGCGTTGTACTTCGTGCTGACCTTTGCCGTGGTTCCGATCTTCAAGATCAGTGACGGCAACGAGATTGTTTGGACGTTGCAACAGGCTCTCATAGGAACTGCAACTGTCCTCTTCTACTGCGTCATCTGCGTCATCTGCGTGGGTATTGTGTTGTGCGCGTGATTATGCTGTATTACGTTGCCGTGATTGGAAATTGGAAGAGGAAATAGTGTGGAAATCTCCCAAGACAAGCTACCAACCGACCGAAAGGACGTTACTGGTCCCTTCGACATCGTTGGCGATGTTCATGGCTGCTACGCCGAACTCCATGCGCTCCTAGCGAAGCTGGGGTATGTAGTTACCGAAACTGCGGTGTCGCATCCCGAGGGTCGCCAAGTCGTTTTTGTGGGCGATTTTGCTGATCGTGGCCCCGAAAGCGTGGGCGTCTACCGCCTCGTTCCGATGATGGTCGAGTCTGGTGTTGCTCATGCGGTTCGGGGTAATCACGACGACAAGCTGGCGCGCTATCTGTGGCGTACCAAGTTGCTGACGGACCGGGCTGCGTCCAAGATCAAGCTGACTCACGGATTGGATAAGACCATCGAAATGCTGGAAGGGGAGTCGATGGATTTCCGCCAGGGTCTCCGTGACTTCCTTGAGCCGCTTCCCTATCACCTTGTTTTCGACGGCGGCAAGCTCGTCGTTGCTCACGCTGGGCTGTGTGAGAGGTACCACGGCCGCGTTAATAAGAGGGTGAAGAACTATTGCCTGTACGGCGACGTTACGGGCGAAACCGATGAGAATGGGTTTCCGATTCGTCGGGATTGGGCTCAGGAATATGGTGGGGCTGCTGTAGTGGTCTATGGCCATACGGTGGTTGAGGAAGCGGCATGGGTTAACAATACGATCTGTGTCGATACAGGATGTGTCTTTGGGGGCTCCCTGACGGCTTTGCGCTATCCAGAGCGGGAACTCGTTTCCGTGGAGGCGTTGGAGCAGTATGCGGAGCATGGATCTCTTAAGCCCTAATTTGGGAGCGAAAAAATGTATCACCGAGGCGTGGATGGTCCCATGGATGATGACGACATTAGCGATTGGGTGACCTTTTGCTGTCTATTGGCGATTATCTTCTTTCAGATGGCGGTGTTGGGTTCACCCCGTCAGGAAGCCCAAAAGGAAACCCAAAACGCCCCTAGTGTCGAGTTGCACACGTCGGCGGAATAGATAGAAATTCGTTGACTGAGAGGGGACGGGAAGTTAGGGTAGCCGCACTGACTTTTGATTGCTGGAGTTTCCCATGACCGAACGAGCTTATAAGCTAACCGATCCGGCCTATGAGGGTAGTTTGAATCCGTGGAGTGCGGGGACAAAGTACCCTTGGGTCTGTTCGGGTTGCTGGGGTAAAGGTAGCTATGATATTGCTAGCTTGAGTGGTATTGGCTGGTTGTGCTACGTGAAGCACCTGGACCATGAGGATGATCCTCGGAGCGCGCTTGTTCTTTTGAGCGGCGGGAGTCAGGGCCACCATTCCGGCATAATTGCCGCTTTTGCTCGGAAGCCCCTTCCGAGCCCCAGCAACCCATGGCAAAAAGACTACGAAGAAGGATCGGATCCGGAAGGCGAAGCGGCCTACGATCAGTGGTACAAATACTTCGAGTTCCGGCGCGAATATTCCGACTATCCTTACCTTTCTCCTGTGGGTGACAAGAGGAACGTTGGAGATGTGTGGGATTTGGTGTTTGTCCGTGACGCATGGGAACGCTTCATTGGGCATTCGGGTACGTCCTACGATTTGATAGCCAAGTTCGTCAAGCACCACGGCTGTGCTCCCGCGAAGCCGGAATCGTTTGAGTCATGGTTGTTTGGTTACTGCGGCGAAATTCTGGCGGACTATGAAAAGCAGTTTGGCCCCTTGGCAGACTATGGGGGAGAAAAAATTGATGAACAAACTGGAACTAACTGACTTAGCCAAGTGGACTTGGGGGTATGGTACGGTCTTCTTCTTGGAGACTGCCAAAGGCAACTTCGTTTGGTCTGATCCGTCTTACGGTGGTGATAATACCATCCGTCCTTTCAAGGGAACCTACGACCAATGGCGCAAGAGCGAGGATATCCCGTACGGTCGGGATAAGGGGAAGGGCTTCATCAAGGATCGTTGTGGTTCTGATGTGAAGTTCGTGTAATTCCGTTAACAATTCTCACTTTGCTGTTTGAAAAAAGGAACGAACGATGGTTGATCAGTCGGACAAAAGCGGACACTACTACCTACGCTCCAAGGGTCTGCCCGAGAAGGGTGGATACATCTGGCCAGACGGAATTCCCGACTGGTACACAGAGGACCTACTGACTGTGTTTACCTACTGGGAGGAGGACGGCACGGAGTTCCGGATCGCGTACACTCGACAACAGATCGAGGACCAGGGAATGATCTTCGCTCCGTACAGCCCGATGTCCGTAGGCCGAGTCATGGACATCCCTCCTCGACCATTCACCGCCGAAGAATAAGAGCGAAGCCATGAGGACAATATCAATGAAAACTCTCAACATTGAATCCCTTGCACGCGAAGACGCCCAAGTCCGCGCTGCCCTAGAAATTACCGAACGCCTGCGTAACTTCGGATACAAAGCATATTTTGCGGGTGGTGCAGTGCGCGACTGGCTTTTGGGGGGTGCCCCGAAAGACATCGATATTGCTACGGATGCACTTCCGGCCGATATTCGGAAGTACTGCGAGGGAGGTCCCGAGGTCGGAGAAGCGTTTGGAGTAACTCTGGTTAAGCGTGGGGGATTCACCTTTGAGGTTGCTACCTTCCGCAGCGATGGCAACTATGGTGATGGTCGGCGCCCAGACACCGTTGAACTCCACAAGTCGCCGGAAGAAGACGCGAAGCGGCGCGACTTTACCATTAACGCTTTGTTCTTGAACCCTGAAACCGGGGAAGTCATCGACTTCGTTGGTGGGGTGCAGGATTTGAAAGCCGGAGTGGTCCGTGCGGTAGGCGATCCGGAAGAACGCTTTGCGGAGGATTATCTCAGGATGCTGCGTGCGATCCGTTTTGCGGCTCGGATGGGGTTTGCAATTGAGGAAAAGACCACCGCCGCGATTAAGTCGAATCGCAAAAAGGTTTGGAAGATCGCCCGAGAAAGAGTTCTAACCGAAGTTGAGAAAATTATAACGTCTGACTCGCGGGTTAGAGGTTGGGAACTTCTGGTCGAGTTGGAACTACTTCACACTCTCATTCCCAATCTGGAAGGGTTTCAGCAGCGAACGATGGATATGTTTCGGAGACTCACGGAACTGCGGCAAGCAGCGCTGCTTTTGCCCTTGGTGGTTTATGAATCTGTTGCTTTGGCTTGGGCTGTTGTCTTTGCCCGGATGGAACATCGCGTCGATGTGGAGCTTGAATCTTGGCCTATGCCAAATGAACTAAGGAATAGAATTATTTCCTTGGTTATGCACTTGCGTCACGACGACTTTTCGGTGGAGAGTTTCTTTTCAGCGCGGTTGTCGATGCAAAAGCGAATGATTCGTCGTCCACACTTGAATGAGCACCTGGCTCTCTGGGCGATTGGGAGGCCCGAAAGTGAGGAAGCTTACAGCATGGTTGGTCGTATCCGCGATATGATATGGCGTCAGCGGAGTTGTCAGCCGTTCCAGAGTGTGCGGCCTCCCGCTTTGCTTGACGGGAACGACTTGCAGGAGTTAGGGTATACTCCGGGTCCGATGTTTGGTCAGATGCTCTCGGACTTGGAAGAAGAGCAACTGATGGAGCGCATTGAGAGTTACGAAGAGGCTGTTGAGTTTGTTGTGGATAAGTATCCGCCGGATTGAACTTTACGAAAGGAGCGGTAAAACGGGGCCTGTAGCTCAATCAGGCTAGAGCAACGCCCTCATAAGGCGTAGGTTCAGGGTTCGAGTCCCTGCGGGCCTATCGGAACGAAAAGGCCGCCTAGTGCGGCCTTTTCTCTTGACCTAAACGACACCAGAGCTAAGCTACATCGATGTTTATGCGTATAACCACGGAGGAACAAATGGACGAGAATAAGTTGTTGGCTATTCTAGGGATAACGGGTGCGGTGGTCATGTGTGTGTTCTTCATTTGCGCTTTCGGTGCCAAATCAAAGAGCGACGAGGCGATTCCAAAAGCACTAGCGGCTACGCAAATAGTAAACGCGAAGGCGGACGAACTTTCCAAACTAGTGGATTCAACCGGTGCGTACATTCGGGTGGATGACACGGTCTCTGTGGATCCTTGGAACAAACCACTAGGAGTTGCGTACTCTCGGTCCGAGTCGGGTGTCGAGAAATTGGTTGTACGAAGCGCCGGGCCTGATGGAACTTTTGAAACTAACGATGATATTGCTACTGAGCGGTGGCTTCTGGGAGGCGAGTAATGTGGCAGTCTGGAACGTGGATGGTGGATCATTATCACTCGGTCCGCTCTCGGTTGTTGAAGGATCCCGAGTCCGTCATCCGTTCCCATGTGCGAAAGCGCTGTGAAGATGGCTCACCAATTGGGCGAGAGGAGCGGGAGGGACCGCTGGCTTGTCTCAATTCGTATGAGTATTTTGTTCTGCTGCCTCTTTTGGACACTGAACTTCTTATTGAAGCCGCAGATGACTGCGCGAAGAATTGTGAACCTTCCCGTCGCTACATCTCTGTCCCATTAACGTATGATGAGGCTATGGTTATGGAACTTGGGCCTTTGTTGGCGGAAAGGCTGCTCCACATAACAGCTTTAGCGAATAGTCTGGCTCAAACATGTTTGGACCTCTCCAAACCAAAACCGAAAAGCAAACCTCTATTGCCCTTTAAGGCGACCAGGGTTCGGGTTGCCCATAATCGGCTCCCGGAAGTAACCAGTACACTGAAGGAATGGGAAGCGTGGGCTCTTGAGTTAGGCTGCCGTGAACCCTTTTGGTATTCTGATTTCGAGTTTGAGGTAATGGCAACGTCCCCTCAGCAACACAACCTCGCTTACTACGCTGCGGAGTCGCAGGATGGTGTAACTTACTATCCTCCACAACCAACTCACTTCCCTACAATTATCGATGAGGGGGAGGTTGATCCTGAAGAGACCCTTCTTGAGGCTACTCAGTGGCAGCGTCCCCTTGCTACTACGGGACATGGACTGTCGGGCAGTTACGCTTTTGGATTCAGGTTATGTCTTCTGCTTGGCGACGCCGATACAGCGCCAAAAGATGCCGTGGACCTTTTCTTTCTATACTACTACCGTATCTGGGGTGACAGTGGAATCACGTCTTGAACAGCTAGAGGCTTGGGGCAGCCATATAGAGGATAAGTGGGGTCTTCGGTCGGGGCCGGCTGATCCGGATCTTACCGCATAGATGTTGATGGAAGTTCAAAAAGAAAGGCCTCCTACTATGTAGGAGGCTTTCTAATTTGTACCGGGAGATCAATTGGTACGGGCTTTTTTCAGATGCTCTGTTGGTTGAGCTACGAGATCCTTGCGGTTCCCGAGAGGGTTTACACCTCCAACCTTCTGATTCCGTGAAGTATCCGTGGCCGCCGCTGCCCAGCAGATTTACTCTACCAAGCATTTGGATCATATCCAAGCCGAAACGGCACCAAAAAATAATCCTCCTATGACCGCGCCTCCCATCCAATCAAAATATTCTCCGGCCAGTTGTGGCATAGCTATTCCGCCTACAACGGCGCCGACTGCACCAACAAAAGCAACCCGTGCGGCAATCCAGACGGCGGCTTGCGCTTCGGTGTTAGGTTGTAAGGCCCCGACAGTAGGGGTAGGAGGTATCCAATATCTTGGGAGTGTCTGCATCTTATGCTCCAAACTAAGTGAGATACTTCAAATATAGCTCTTGGCGGACTACTTTTCAACGCAATATTTTCGGCCAGAATTTCTGTTGACTTACTCTCCGCGTCGGCATATCGTCGGATTCCAAGGTTTGGTTGTTAACGGAGAGGGAAAATGACAGATTTCGATAATGTTTCTTGTGGATGGGAGATAGGCGACACTCAATTAGTAGGCCGAGTTTTGAGCGAAAACTTTGTGCCTCTATCTTTTGTGAGTGAGTACACCCGCAACAGTATTCAAGCCATCCAGCGGCGTGGTGTTGGTGACAAGATTGTTTGGGGGGCGAAGGAAGTCCTATACGAAGGCAAACTGATTCGCAAGTTGAGTATTACCGACAACGGCCCTGGGCTTTCAGACGACCCAAATGAGATTCACAGTCTAATTGGGGGCTTTGCTATTAGTGGTTATGAAACTGGCATTCGCCACAATCATGGATTTGGGGCGAAGGCTAGCGCGGCTATGTGGAATGGTTTGGGTGTTCTGTATCGTACTTGGTTTAGGGATCGCCACGGGGTGCTTCGGAGCTATCGTGTTGCGATTAATCCGAGGGGCCTCATGGTACTGGGGAACGGCCTAGCGGTAGAAGAGGTTGATTTTGATGAGGGCCGTCCGGAAATGATCATCGAGCACGGTACCGAAGTGATTTTCATGGGCAATACTGAAGATCAGGACACCACGGTGTATGTGGGTGACGGTACTCGGCTGGCCCGGCACCGAATCTTCCAATACCTGAACACTAGGTTCTACAGCTTTCCGGAAGACATTCGGATTTACGCTCCTCGTGGCTTTAAGACTAAAGCTGGCGACGAGCGCATTGATCGCGTGGTAGGCTTTCGGCGTTGTTGGATAGAATCGGGCACGAAGCAGGCTTCTAATCCCCTTATCGCTGATCACGGCGCTATTACTCTAGAAGGGGAAGTTCCGGCGCGGATTCACTATTTCGTCATGAATGAAGATAAGAAGCGTAGAGAGAACTATGTGGGAATTTTCGATACTCGCCATTCAATAGCTTTTCTATACGAGGATGAACTTTACACCTATAGGGCCGGTCCGAAGGCTATTAGTATTCTCCAAGCTTTTGTGGGAATGGCTTGTGACCGAGTAGCTCTAGTCATCGAGCCGTTGAGTAAACTGGTTAACCCCGAGGGCGGCCGGCAAATGTTGCGCTATCGCGGTGATGAGTTGGTGTTTGACATGTGGGCGTGCGCTTTCCGGGATAGCCTGCCCGACAGTATAAAGGAGGTTCAGAAAAAAAGGCAGCGAGCTTGTGAGGCCAAGTTTGATAGCGAGACGCTCACGAAAGCTTTGAAGAAGTTTTACCCGGAGCTTCGTACGCTTGGGGGTAATGAGAACTTGGAGGGGAATGTTAGTCCCGGCCCGAAGACGTTGGGTTCCCCGCCGTCCCGTGGCACTTCTAATGGTGTGGGTGATCAAGACTCTAAGGGAGGTACATCTCGTAAGCCAAAGATTGCCGACATCATCCAACAGATTACTTCCGGATCGAAGAAAATCCGCTCCACTCCAGCGCACATTAAGTTCCCTGGCTGTCAGTGGCTGAGCGACACTCCGGATCAGTATTTGAATATGGATCAGAAGCCCGAAGATTACCTCCTCCATAAAGCGGCGTTCTACGACGAGTACGAGAACATGATCCGCTGTAATTGGGATTTCTTTAAGGACCGATATGCGATGCTCCGTGCGGAGTACCAGGATTTTTCGGTAGCTTATGGAGAGTCACAAGTGGACACCATAATCCAAATAGAGATTCAGGTTATGTACACGCGTTTGCTATCTGATGCGGTGCTCGCTATGTTAATTCGGCGCAAAGATTGGGACGCCAAAGACTTTAAAGCGGCTGTGGGCGATGTGGGTCTGACGGCTGTGGCTGTGGGTCGGGGCCGGATTGAAGATATTAGCCGTGCGATTTCCGACCGACTGGAGAGCGAGTTTGGAATGGATCAGAAAATGAAGGAAACAAAGAGGGAGCTTCGGCGTCGGCAGAAGGTTATGGCAATTGGCTAGAACCAGATTAGCCGTCTTCGGCGACACGGCCTAAAAAGCATACCAATAGCGAAGGAAGTCGCAGGAAGCCGTCGGAGTACAACTTGAAAAAAAGTGGCTTTAGGTTGCAGGCGCTTCGGGCGCTGGAGTCCAGTAGGTCTGCGGCCAATGGGCTAATTACTTGAGCCCGAGCTAGGAATGTGGGGTAAGTAATACCACTTCTAATATGGCTGACTTTCCATGTAGCTTCTAGGAGATGTATCTCCCATTTGTTGAGGTGTCCATATGTTCGCAAGAGTGGTGCGACAATTTCCATGGCCGGATCGTTCTCTATTACCGGTTCCGGCTCATCTAGAATGCCATCGTCTTGGATGTCATAGCAATTCCAGTCGATGTAGTACTCATCGCCACTTGGCAGTTTGGGTGCTCGACTACTCTGTTTGGATTTGATCTTCACCGTTTTTTCCGTGTGTTGCCTCTGTTTGCACAGTAGGATGTATTTTACTGGTTGTGGGTTGTCAAGCGATCTTCTTGACAAATCCGAAATGCTTGATATGGTAACGCAATCTTTTCTGTTCTATGGACCATCTACTACTCACTAAATAAGGGTTGAACATGCCGAGACGAAAAACCACCTTGCCGCCTTTCGCGACCCTAAAACTGAAGGACCAAGTTTGGGCCGCTGAGTTCTTCTGTGATGAGGATTTCAAATATGTTGAAGTCAACGCTTTTATGACGGACGAAACCTTTGAGGGCAAAACTGGAAAGCGCCCCTATATCAAATCGAAATGGGATTTGACTATTCGGCATCGCTTTTTTCCACCAAAGGTGAAGAAGGAGGAGGGCTATGATTATGGAGAAGTATCTCGGGAACTTCTAAAAATGGCGGCTCCTTTGGTTGGAAAAAAAAGAGGGAAGCAGCAGAAACGGGGCCACTTGTTAGGTTTGACGATCATTTATACGGTGGCCGATCTCTATCAAGAGATTCGACCTTGATCTCTGCTGTATGTTGCGTATGATTGACGTACAAGCAATTACCCATCCATTCACTATGAGCCAGTCTTCATCACAGCAACAACTTGGACGCTTTGAAGCCAATGCAAAAACGGTAGGTAAAGTTATCCACTTACTTATTGTTGTGTCTTTAGTTCTCTTTGTCGGTGGGGCGTTAGCTGGGTTTTTTGGTTTTGCAAAGGCGGTTGCGTATATTGGAGCTTTGAGTTGGTTTTTGTTGGAATGGTTTCGCGGAAATCTTCTAGAGCGAGCTAATGTCCAATATAAGAAAGAACTAGATCGATTGACTCGGCGTGTAGAGAGCTACCAAACTCAGATCCGTATCGAAAAGGGCCGTCCCTACAAACTATAATTAACTATGGGAAGCTCATATAAAGTATCTATCTATCCGCAAGAGGTTGCATTGATCTCCTTTGCGGGAGTATTGGACTCCACGGTGATGAGTCGCGCTTTCAATGATTGCTATCAACGCAACTGTTATAGTTTGATAATAGATATGGCCAATACTGATCAGGCTCCGAACAGCGCATTGGAAATATTTCCTAAGATGGCTAAAACTGCCCTTAAAGAAGGGGGCAGGTTGGTGTTTGTTCGGGTGGACGGCCCGGTACAAATCATTTTAGATATGATGGGTATCCCCGAAAAGTTCCGGTTCTATGATAGCCAAAGCGTAGCGGTTAAAGATGTGATTGAGTCTCGCATGCCGATCAGGCGAGTTCAGTTATGACGTGGTGGATTTACATCGTTCGCGCCGAGAACGGTAAACTGTACACCGGAATCACAAAGGATGTAGACGCTCGGTTTGTAGCTCACTGTGAAGGTCGTGGGGCTAAGTTTTTTCGTTCTAGTCGTCCTGTTGCAGTTGTTTACCGTGAGGGGTGTTCAGATAAAGGAACAGCCTTAAGCCGAGAAGTCGCTATAAAGAGATTATCGAAAGAACAAAAAGAGGCGCTCATTCTGAATTTCTCTCTTGTGCCCGACAAACCTTTAAGCTCTACTGGTCCACAAGAGTAGCATGGTTGTAGCATAAAGAGAGCGATCTATGGCACTTCTACTCTGGTTCTTGTGTAGCTTTGTTTTTGTTCAAGCTCTGGCCCTACTAAGGAGGCTTATTGTGATTCGTAACGGAAGGATTGAAATCTCTCTTGGTGGCATTGCCAAGTTCTTTGGAGTGATTCTGGCGGCCACTGGCCTCCTGGCTGCTCTGACTGCTCTGGCCTTTATGCTGCCCCCACTCGATGGTTATTCGGTAGACCGCCAGGTTACTACCGTACAGGGAAACAACCAGGTCCTCATTGTGGATGTGCAGGAGACGCCTGGTTTGGTCCTCGGACTCTTCACGGACACCACTACTACTCGCTACATCCACACCAATAAGTGGTATAGCTATGAGACGGGCCAGGTGGTTGACGGTGACACCGCCTACGCGCTACGGCAGGCCTATCGGGGCTTTTTGCTGCGCGAGCAGGCTGATGCAGTGTTGGCGGAGAACGCCGAAGAGACAGTAGAGGTTACTACTGACTGATCGGTGTATATCTCCTATACCCCGAAAAAAGAGCCGCTTACAAAAGCGGCTTTTTTGTTTGTCGTTTGCATTTGCACTCTCTATTCTGTCTCTATACGCGATTCGAACCACGAAATGGAGATTTGACCATGACTAAGTTTGTAGTAAACGCTCCGAACAAAGACGGTATCGTTGTCATTGCCATGCACAATGACGGGAGCCCCAACGTAATCGACAAGGAGTTTGTTCGCAACTTCAAGCTCGCGCTTGATGGAGTCTTGTATACGCTCCGCGAGCAAATGAAGGATTCCGCCACTCGGCCCCCGCACCCCGGCATCATCATCACTGGAGATGGCCCGGGAAATTCAGGGTTTATTGCAGGCGCAAATTTGCATGAAATCATTAATGTCGATACCCGCGAAGGGATCACCGAGTTTTGCACCGAAGCGTGTGATGTGTTCAAGGAATTGGCTGATGAGGGCATTCCTACTGTAGCGGCTATCGATGGCCCATGTCTGGGAGGGGGACTTGAACTCTCTCTATGGTGTCAGTACCGTATCGCGGCGGATATCAAGAGGGTATCCATTGGGCTTCCGGAAGTGAATTTGGGACTAATCCCCGCATTGGGCGGCGCTTCTTTGGTAAGCCGTCTGCTGCCTTTCCCCAAAGCGCTAGATGTTGTCTGCGGAGCTAAGCGGTATACCGCTAGGGAAGCTTTGACCGCAGGCTTAATTGATCGGATCGCGACGCCAGAACGGCTCCTAGAAGAAGCCATCCTGATTATTCAGACTTGGCATCATAGCCAGCCTCGTCGTCAGGTGCGTCGCAGTGCTCTGGATTCCAAGCTTGGTCGCAAGGTCATTTCGGTATTCGCCAAAAAGAACATCCGCAAGCGCACCAATGGCAACTATCCGGCTCCTGAAACTGCGGTTGATGTGATGCGTGAGGGCCTCGTGGTAGACATTGAAGGGGCCCTAGCGTTGGAACGTAAAGCGGTAGCTGATTTGCTCGTTGGTGAAGATGCTATTTCCAAGCGGCTCATTCACATCTTCCTTGATCAGGAATCGCGGAAAAAGACCTACCCGAACCGTCCGGACAATTTGGATCCGGAAGTGTGCGGAACGCCAAAGAAACTTGGTGTTGTGGGAGCCGGCCTCATGGGTCTTGGGATTGCTCAGCTAGCGGCTCATAAGGGAGTGGAAGTTGTTATTTTGGACGTTAGCCAAGAAGCGGTCGATTCGGTGCCTGCGAGGGTTGCTAAATTGGTTGCTCCTTTGGTCAAGCGTCGCAAATTGACGCAAGAGCAGGCCGACGTGATTTGCGGCCGGGTGACGGCAAGTACCGATGTGAAAGTGTTGGAAGGTTGCGATTTCTATCTGGAAGCCGTCATCGAGAACATGGAAATTAAGCACAAGGTATTGGAGCAGATTCAAAGCGTCGCTTCGAGTGATGCGATCATTGCTACTAACACGAGCAGCCTCAGTATTGCAAAGATCGCTTCAGCGGTGAATCCCGCGAACGTTGTTGGTATGCACTTCTTTAGTCCAGTTCACCGGATGCCTCTGCTGGAGGTTGTTCCTCATCCCGGAACTTCTCCCGAAGCTATCGAGCGTGCCTTCCGGTTTGCTGTCATGCTGGGCAAGGTTCCGATTCTGTGTAGTGACACCGCTGGCTTTATTGTGAATCGAATCCTTGGCACCTACCTTAACGAGGCAGCATGGTGCTGCATTGAAGGCTATACTCCCGCCGCCATCGACAAGCTGATGCGGGATTGGGGAATGCCTTTGGGGCCGTGCGAACTAATGGATGAGGTTGGAATTTTTGTGGCTGGTGAAGTGGCAAAGAAACTCTCTGAGGCATGGCCCAAGAATCCTGCTTTCAATGTGTCTTCCTTGATTGATAACATGATTAAGAGAGACTGCTTAGGTAAGAGAAGCGAGAAACAAGAAGGTTTCTACTCCTACACGTCTGGAAAGAAGAAGCCGTCACGGGAGTTTGCCGAGATCGTGCGTCCCTTGAAAGATTGGCATTCGAGAACTACCACCCCCCTGAATAGCGAGCGTTTCGTAAAAGTAATGAGGGCAGAAGCGGCAAAGCTGCTGAAGGAGAGGGCTGCGCACAGCGCAACGGACGTGGACCTTGCACTAGTGTTGGGAATTGGTTTCCCTCCGTTCCGGAAGCCGCTGATTTGAGGCTGTCTGGGGCCGATGAATGAGAGCCCACGATTTACCGCTTGCTTTCGGTGAGTTGATATGCTAGAGCTATAGGTGTTGTAGGTTTCTCCGAGAGGGGAAGCCTACTCACCACTTGGGCCGCTGTGGTCCTCTTTGTAGATGGCTATAGAAGAAAGGATTAGCCAAAACTCGATGCAAAAGCAGCAACAGCCGCCTCCCCAACGGGAGCGCATTAACGAGCAAATTCGCGTTCCACAGGTCCAGGTTATTGACCAGTCCGGAACAAACCTGGGGCTTATGCCAACCATTCAAGCAAAAGGCTTGGCAGCAGAAGCAGGATTGGATCTTGTTGAGGTGAGTGGGAAGACCCTCCCATCTGTATGCAAGATCATGGATTATGGCAAGGTGAAGTATGCCCAAGCAAAGAAGAGGCATGCGGCCAAGAAGCATCACCATGCTGTCAAGACGAAGAATGTGCGTATGACTCCGAACACGGAGGAAAACGATCTGAGGACGAAGCTGACTCAGGTCCGTAAATTCTTGACGCAGGGCGACAAAGTTACCCTGGAAGTCCGCTTCAAGGGGCGAGAAGTTCGGCACGCGTCACGGGGGCGTGAGGTGCTGGAAACCCTGATCGCCGGCACGGAAGACTTGTCTTCTGTTGAAGGAAGGGGAATCGAGCATCAGGGGAAGCGCATGTTTGTGACCCTTGCTCCCGGGACGAAGCCGAAGAAGTCCACGGAGAAGTCAGCCGCGACGACTTCCTGACAAATAGCCTCACAGCTACACCTGAAAGCCCCTCCACTCGGAGGGGTTTTTGTTGTAAGTCCTTATCTCTCAATAGGTTGCATACTTTTGTATCAGGGAAAATTCAGGTGGCCTAGAAGGAAAACGAAAACTACGAAAATTTTGTTTGACTTTGGCAAAACAGGTGATACCATTGAGCCAGAGTCGTGAGGAGCGCGACACAAAACCTTTCACTCCGACGATAGTCTCAAGGGGAGAAACCAATGCAACGTAAATTCTTTGTCTGGCACGACGCCTCAGCGTCCTTCACGGAAGTCGATCATTCCACATTTGAAAAGGTGCAGTCCGTTGGTGTCGAAGGGTTCATCAATAACACCATCGACGCCCACAAGGAAACCGACGACGATACAACCTTCTGGCGATTCGATGTTGCACTCGGCAACGCTACCGGCAGTGTGATCGCCGAGGTAGTCAAAGTGGCCCGTGTGTGCCAAGGCGTCCTCTTGATTGACTGAACCATTTGAGTAGTAAAGCTCTCCCTTCCTTTCCGTACAAAAAACCAAAAACTAACGAGGGAATGAAAACCATGTCTGACCAAAATGAAAATACGGTTGAACAACAACGCCGAGAGGTGCTAGACAACGGCGGCCTATGGTATGTGATTG
>SDBV01006596.1_pt1 | contig 16052 bp, 18 predicted proteins | sample 2277081 | NCBI WGS metagenome assembly SDBV01 (sample SAMN10402039, study PRJNA504765) | marine sediment metagenome | isolation source: marine sediment core GS10_PC15, 223 cmbsf | place: Arctic Ocean: Southern Knipovich Ridge | collected 2010
ATGGTATCAGATATTTGGCAAGAACGAATTTGCTAATGTTGATACTGGTGCTGCTGATAAGCAGTTATATATTGATGCAAGTACGGCAGGAAGAGCCGATGATGCTGATGTTAGCACAGAAGCTATCATTGGTGCTATCTCTCGTTCTGCTGACTCAAGCAATGTTGCTACTGTGGAAATCAATTACCCATTTGTGTGTGATGCAGCCATTGATTAGTTCGATTTCAACTTAGACTATATTTAATCCTCATCTTTGCTTGACTGACTTTGCGGCAGGAGAAGGTGAGGACTGTAATGTAACTTAAAGGTCTATATAACAATAATATAAAATCATGGCATTAAGAGAAGGAAACGTGGAAACAATTCCACAAGGTATACCAGAAGAAGCGGATGACGCTCCTAAAAAGTTTAGAAATATAGATAAGGAGGAATTTGCATTCAACTGGGACGGCAAACCATTCGGAGGAATATTTGCTAACAGAATGAAAGTAACACAAGGAGCAGACGAGGACGGAAATCCTAAAACATTTTATACATTACTTAAAGCAATACAGCCAGATGAGGTAGTTTCTTTACCTAAATATCTAGCTAATTTTGCTGCTTATAAGTTAGCTAAGAAAATGTTTAAAAGAGATTCTGTCATAGGTTTCAATGAAACTCCTCCTGCTGAAAGAGTAGGTCTTCCTACATTAACTAATGAGAAAGAGGAAAAGAAGCTCAGAGCACAGATATTAGCGGATAACCCAGAAGTGAAAGCTATTATAGAAAAAGGCGGTTTAGAAATTAAATCTGAAGCTAAAAAAGAGGAACCAGTTGAAGTTCCAATTGGTGTTCCAGAGAAATTTAAATGTGATAAATGCGACTTTGAGGCTAAGTCCAAAATAGGTCTCATATCACATATGAGAACGCATAAGGAGAAAAAGGAGGATAACTAAAAGGTCTAACACTCAGCCCAGGCTATCGAAGTTTGGGTTGGGTATCGAATTGAAGTCTTTTCCCCTCCTGAAAGACGACTCTTCGATACCCTATCAAAGTTTTGATAGGAGGGTGAACATTATGGATATTCATGCAAGTGTAGCGAGACTCGCTATGTTGAATGGAAAGGTTGATGTTAATAGTACATCTCTTACTGAAGTGAAAGTTGGAGACACCGCTTTATTAGAAAGAAAATGGTTGTATATAGTTAATGCAGGAACAGCACCAGTTTATATTGGTTCTCAAACTGCGTTAGGCACAGATGTAACTATGAATTCTTTAGGTAAAGTAGGGATAAAATTAGCTGCTGCAAACGAAATTTGGTTGCCAGTCAGTGATAAAATCACTGTGTATGCTCGGAGTAATTCGGGTGCTGGGAAGAGATTACGTATCGCAGAGTTTTCTTAAAAGTATGCCAAATCTAGGAAAATTTGATTCAATATTAACTTGGACATCAAGCAGCTCTAGTTCCTCTACTACTACCTCTGCCACGAGTACTACTAGTACAACTACTTCTACCACGACAAGTACAACCTCAACGACGACTTCCACCACGAGTACATCAACTACTTCTACAACAACAACTACAACCTCTACCACCTCAACGACTAGTACTACATCTACGACTAGCTCAACTACTACTAGTACTACCACTAGTGCAACAAGCACTACGTCAACAACAACCTCTACGAGTACGACTACTTCGACTACGAGTACGACTACTACGACTACATCGACTACTACGACATCTACTTCTACTACCAGTACGACTACTACGACTACTTCAACTACAAGCACTAGTACATCAACTACGAGTACTTCAACAAGTACTTCCTCGACTACTACTACGAACCCACCAGCGTAAACCCTTCTAAGTAAAATGAAAATTGGAATACTGACAACTTTTTATAACTTCGAGAGGTCATATAGTTTGACTTCAGTTGTAGAAAATCAGTTGTTAAGCTTAGTAAGACATAACTACGAACCAGTTTTATTCGTCCTTGGGAATTTCGAGGGAGAAGTTCCTGAGGGCGTAGAAGTAAGAAAGGTAATACCTCAGTTCGAATTAGTAGATTATCGACCTGGGATGAAGGCTGAGAGCTCTTTTCAAGAGCAAGCAAAAAGCGTACAGAAAGCCCTAGAAAAGAATATGCAAGACATTGACGTTGCAATAACGCATGATTGGATATTCCAGGGATGGTTTTTGCCATATAATCAAGGCATGAGGGATGCGAAGCTCAATTGTAGATGGCTACATTGGGTACATTCAGCTCCTTCAGATAGACCAACGGATTTAGAATATCCGCATACGTTGAGATATACGGTAATGCCTAACTCTAAATTGATTTATCTAAATCACTATGACACTCTGCGGTTAGCAGAGATGTATGGTGGAGTATTAGATGATGTACGTACTGTAAGCAATCCGTTAGACCCTAGGGTATTTTATGATTACCATTCTTTTACGAATGAGTTGATTAACAAATATCGTTTGATGGATGCTGACATTATAGACGTTTATCCGCTTTCTTCTACTAGATTCGCAGGTAAACAACCAGAGAAGGTGATTAAGATAATCGCCAATTTGAAAAAGCAGGGTAAGTCCGTGAGGATGATATTCTGTAATGCACATGCGAATGGTGAGAATGAAAAGCAAGCAGTCCGTGATTTAGTACATTTGGCCATTGAGTATGGTCTGACTAGAGAGGAAGTTATCTTCACGTCTCTAGAGGGGAAGGATGGAGAATATGAACAAGGTGTACCACACAAGGTGGTGCGAGATTTGTTCACATTGTCTAATCTGTTTATTTTCCCGACATTGTCAGAGAACTGTCCTTTAATTTTGTTAGAGGCAGCTATGGCAAAATGCTTATTGGTGTTAAACGATAGTTTTCCACCATTAAGAGATTTCTTTAAACAAAACGCTTTGTACTTTAAGTTCGGTTCTACTAGGGAAAAGGTAGAGCATCAAGATGAAGAGAAGTATTATTCTGATATTGCTAGTATCATCTTAGGCGAATTTAATAAAGATAAAGCACTTAATTCTTTTGTAACATTGAGAAAAGAGTTCAATCTTGATTATGTATTTCAGAATCAACTTGAGCCTTTATTCCATGAGGAGTATGCAAAAAAAACAAATTAAAGTAGGTATCATTGGTTATGGTTACGTAGGCAAAGCGGTCTACGAGTTCCTAAAGGACCATTATGAATTGTTAGTATATGATGTTGTCGGAGACCACAACACGAAAGAAGAGATAAATGAGCAGTGTGATTATGCTATTATAAGCGTACCCACACCGATGAAAGCTAATGGTAAATGTGATATATCTATCGTAGAGAAGAGCATTGACTGGTTGAAGGTACCTAACATCATGATTAAGTCTACTGTGCCACCTGGGACCACTGAGGGCCTCAGAAACGTATCTGGTAAGAACATCGTGTTCAGTCCAGAGTACATCGGAGAGAGTACGTATACTATTCCTTATTGGAAAGGTTATCCTCATCCTACAGATATGAAGAAGGTTGAGTTTAATATCATAGGTGGTGAAAAGAAAGACACTACAAAATGGGTTGAGTTGTTTCAGAAGATATTAGGCCCTGATGCTATTTATATGCAGACTGATTCCAGCACTGCTGAGATGGTCAAGTATATGGTTAATAGTTGGGGTGCTACTAAAGTAACATGGTCCAACGAGTTCCATGAGATATGTAAAGTTCATAATATAGATTATAAAGAAGCACGTGAATTACTCTTGCTAGATAAGAGAATGGAAAGAATGCACACTACTGTCTTCGAAGACAAGCGTGGATTCGGAGGAAAGTGTTTCCCGAAAGATGTTGCGGCTATAGTGAAGGCATCTACTGATGCTGGTTATAAGCCTGCTTTACTTGCACAAGTATTAGCAAGCAATGATGAATTTTTAAAAATGAATCAATAATATGCCTGATAAATCCATTAAAGACCCTAATTACCAAGAGTGGCCAGAGCGTGATTATACGGTAGGTACTCAGTATTTAAGAAACTTTAAAGTATTTGAGAAGACTGGCAAGCCCTTATACCATAATACTGATAATATGTATAAGTATATCAGAGATTACTGTATTGACTATGTCAGGAACCATCCACAATATCCATCTAAGTTTATATGGAAACCTAAAATCATAGATGTGGGTTGTGGAGGTGGCTTTGGAAGTTATATATTATCGCATGAAGCAGACTTTGTGTGGGGTATAGACTTATCTAAGGAGAGTATTGATTGGGCTAAGGCAGTGTTTGAGAAACATAAGAATGGTGTATATTATTCTTCTCAACTTACTTTTGAACAGATAGATATTAGGAATGAGCAAAGGGAGATAATGAAGTTTGATATAGTAACTTGTATAGAAGTCATTGAACATATTGATGATTATGTCAAGGTACTAGACTTTCTTAAGGCTAGATGTAAGATTGATAAGAAGGGCAATGTGGTTGAACCACCTGATGCTACTACTGTATTTATTTCTTCTCCTAATAGGAATTATAAGAAGATAAGTAATGAGAAGCCTAAGAACAAAAGTCATGTTCGAGAATGGACACCATCTGAACTCTATGAAGTTTTAACTAAGCACTTTAAGTATGTAGTCCTTATGGACTCTAAAGGTACGCCAGTAGGCTTAGATACTGAACATGCGATAGTTCTCTTTAAATGTCAAGTACCGATATATGACCAAGCCACTAGTTAGTGTTGTTATACCATGTCGTAATGAGTTCCCTCAGATAACATTTACTGTACAGAGTATAATCAATGATTTAGAGACGTTTCTGGAACCCAAGGAGTTTGAAATAATAATAATGAATAATTGTCCTTCGGATGAGATATATCCGAGAAGGGCATTGGGAGGAAGTGTAGATTATCTATCGACAAGAGGGATGTATTGGAATAGAGTTCTGAGATTTGCATATGACCCAATTGCAGGTAACCATTCCACGAGAAATAAGGGTGTTATGCTAGCAAGAGGGAAATATATATTCTTCTCAGATGCTCATATGAGTTACAGGAGAGGATTTTTTCAGTCAATGATGAAAGCTATCGATGATACTGATGGCATTGTACACGGCACGATAGGATGGCTTGGGGCTTTCCCCCCAGGTCTATCTATGGGATACCAGTATACTATGAAACTTGGGGAGGAGATTAAGGGCACTTGGAATAATTATAAGCTGAGCGATGAACCTTTCTATATACCATTACAAGGACATTGTTGTCTAGGAGTTAAACGGGAACAATTCATTGAGTTCGATGGTTACCCAGCATACCACAGATGTTATGGTGGCGGTGAATTCTATATGGACATGAAATGGTGGTTATTTGGCTCAAGGGTCAGTGTAGTACCAGAAGCTATAGGTTATCATCTATGTGCTCCTAGAGGCTACAGTTATCATCTAAATGATTATAGACATAATGTATTAGCTATAGGAATGGCGTTGGGTGCAGATGAATGGGCCGAGAGAGCTTACATCAATTGGTGTAAGAAGGGAGATAAAGAGACGATGGACAGGCTATGGGCTGAAGCTGAGGAAGAGACTAAGGAAGATAAGGACTTCATAGCTGGTAAGTCTAAGACTACCTTTAATCAGATATTGATAGATAGGCCATGGGACAAACTGAATGACGAGAAGTTCGGTAGACATAACTCTTCTATGCTAATTTATCAACCAACTTGGTTGGCTGGTATCAGGGGCACGGATGCCGAGGAGATGTATAACAGGTCTGAGAAACAACAGAAGTTAGAGAAGTTCATTTGGGATAATCTTGCTGATAAGGTTTATAAGCCTGATTACAAAGAGCCAAATGTGAATAATGAAAGAATAGTAACACATGAGAAATGAACTTAGACAAGCTATCAAAATATCAACCTATAGGAGATGCAGTAGGTAGGCTTACCAAGGAACCAAAGTGGGGTACTCGTACCAACAAGAGACTTGAGATGATGGAAGGATGGAAGGAGAAGTTGAAGAAGCGTACTGTTCTGGATATGGGGTGTAATAACGGGATGCTCACTATGAAAGCGACAGAACTTGGAGCTAAGAGAGCAGTAGGTGTTGATAAATATGATTGTATTCAAGGTGCGAGAGAGATAGCGAAAGAAAAAGGATTGAATACTGAGTTTTGGCAGTTTGATTTAGATAAACCAGAGTTCAAAGACTTCTGTCCTAAGTTCGATGTTGTATTTGTCTTTTCATTGTTGACACATTTAAAAGACCCGATAGGTATGCTCAGATGGATAGACTTTCACACAAATGATTGTTTATTTTTTGAAACGAATCATGGGGCTAAGAATGAGAATCAGATAGACTTAGTAACGAAACATACAACATTTGTTAAGAAGTATTATCTTGGACAGAGTGGAGATGAGCAGAGTGGTATACACCACATGTGGGTGCTTACAAAACATATTCAAAGAAGGAGGAGAAAGCACCGTTACTGGAATGAATTACCAGTTACGTTTATACCGCTAAACAAAATAGAAGGATGGAAGCCCAGTAACATGACAAGGTATGGTAATGGTCATGAATATCATGAGAACCTTGTAGAGAGCATAAAGAAACATGGATTGAGGGAACCTCTTATTGTCGAGAAGTTCGGAGAGGAGGATTTTTATAGAGCACATGAAGGAGGGCATAGGTACTTAGCCTTAAAGGAACTGGGTTATACAGATGCACCTTGTAAAATAGGTATGACACATATAGAAGAATTAGAAAAAAGAATTAAAGAAGCAGTAAAGCCTTACATGGGATTACCGATTGCTTTGTCTGGCGGTATCGATAGTAGCTTATTAGCTGCATTGATTAAACCAAGATTTGCTATCACAGTGAAACTACCAGGCGATGAGAGATTCAATGAGATAAAATATGCAGAGATGGTAACTAAGCATCTCGGTATAAAGCATATCATTGTAGACCTAGACGAGAGCAAGTTTGATATGTATATGGATGATGCTGTTAAAGCCATCGGGAGACCTATACCGCATTTTAATATTTTTCCACTTTATGTAATGTATAGAAAATTACATGAATTAGAAGAAAAAGAATTGATATTAGGAGATGGCCCTGATGAAACAATGTGTGGTTATGCTAGAGAACTTATTATTGCTTACCTTTATAAGATATATGAATTTGAAGCGTTTGAACATTATAAACCTATAATAGATAAGATGCTTCCTGAGCCAGCAAAAGAGATTAACAAGGAGAGCATAGAGGAAGATAGAAAGGACATGGATGATATGAGCGATGGGATTGCTAAGTTATTTGTTATCACTAATCATAGACCATATCAAGATGAAAAGACACTTGATAATTTCATGTTTGACCTTCCGATGAAATGGAAGATTAAGGATGTAGAGTATGGTAAGTATGCTTTAAGAAAGATAGCTGAGAAGTATCTACCTAAAGAGATAGCATGGAGAAAGAAGAAAGTAGGTGGTCCTGTATATCCAGTAAATCAGTTAAAGGATTGGTTGGATAAAGGTGAATTTGATAAGACTGAATACTTAAAATATCAAGAATGTCTATTGCAAGAAAACAATTAGAATCGTATCTGAGGACATTGAATATAAAAGTAGACAGAGTACTCGATGTAGGTGGGGTTACTTTCCCCATAAAGACTAGAGTGATGACGTGGGATGTTAAGGATTATAAGATATTAGATATACAGAAGTCTGGCAGGAAGGCTATAACAGACCACATATGTGATTTGAACGAGGAGGTTAAGGAGGACATTAAAGAATCGGATATTATATTCTGCTTAGAAACAATGCAGTTTATATGGAATCCAGTGATGGCTTTTCAGAATTTGAATAAGCTTATTAAACTAGGAGGAAGATTGTTCATTACATTTCAACTAGTATTTCCAGAGATGAAAGGTAGTGATTATCTTAGGTACACTGAATTAGGTGTTAGAACCCTTTTAGGTAAACATGGATTTATGGTACATGATTTTCAGCCTACCTTGTGTGGTTATTTAGTAGAAGCAATATGCCAGACCAAGATATAAGAGATAATTATATTAGTATAATATTTGTACACTGGGCTCAGAATGAGACTAGGTCTCAATTATCTAGGGCTTCGTTGAAGTCGTTACAAGATACTGTTCATAGTTCTTCTGAGATAATAGTAGTAGATAATGGTGATAACCTAGAAGACTCACACTTCTTCTTAAAAGAATGCCATGAAAAAAGAATATCCCAGTATATTAGAAATGCTGATAACTTGCATTTTGGTTTTGCAAGGAATCAAGGTATTATATCTTCTACTGCGAATTGGGTTGTCATAGTAGATAACGATATCATTTATAAGGATAAATGGTTAGAGCTCTGTTTACAGATGTTAAAAGTACATGCTGATAAAAAGCTTATAGCTAGTCCATTAAACTATCCCTACGTACATCAAAGAGACCCTCGTTGGCGACATGGCACACTTAATGTTAAAGGAAAGACATGTAACCTCACGGAGAGAGCAGGTAGTAACTGTATGGTTATGAGACGAGAGGTATTTGAAGAAGTAGGATTATTTAGACATCATAGAATAGCGGGTTCTTATTTCGTAGATGAACTTGTTAAGGCAGGTTACCTAGTCATTACCCCTTCAATGAACTGGGCATTTGATGCGGCCTTGAGAAAGGGATACAATTTTAAAATAAAGGCTGAACCTAAGAGAACACTCCATGATGGAGAGCAAATAGATATACCAAGATTCATATGCAATTGTCCACAACAATATCTGCCTTCAACGACCATCCAACCACGGCAATCCATGTTAGAGAATGCCTCCTCAACACCAGACCCCCAGACGAAATAATAGTAGTCAATGACCATGGTACTCCTGATTTGAAAGTTATACTGGAGAAGATTGTAGAGAAATACAATAAGAAGACTAGAGTTATATATGCTTACATCAATGAGGATATTAAATGGAATTATACTGGCTCTCGTAACCTAGCGTTCTGGATAAGCAGAGGAGACTTTATATCTGTAGAGGACAATGACCATATTCCTTCTAGAAAATATTATGAAGATTCTTTAAAGGCGTTTGAGGAAAACCCTGAGATAGATAAGACTAAGTCTCATAAGCGTTGGGTAGTGGATAGAAACGATGTACTTACTAAAGAAGTAGAGGACTGGGATGTATTGGCTAGTAGGCCAGCACATCAAGACTGTAATATCATTACGAGGGAACTGTACATAAAAGTTAAAGGATATGATGAGAGATTCGCTGGTGCATATGGTTGGTCAGCAACAGATTGGCGTAGAAGGACATTGAGAGCTGGAGTTAAGAGCAAAGATGCTGGCTATTTATATGTATTGCAATCTCCTAAGACTAGAGGTTTAAGTGGTAGGAATTACCATTTAGCACGTAATCAAGATAAGATGCAATCCCCTAATGGTGTTATAAACTTTACCTATGAATACGAAATCTTATCTGATAAGAAATAAAGAGAGATTCGAGGTCATTAGTAAATACATAAAACGACATGATACTATCCTAGACTTAGGGATAGGTAAGGCAGGTTATTACCGAGGGACCAATCCTAAGAGAGTGTTAGGAGTAGATAACGATAAGATAATTCTAAAGAGAGCTCGTGCTATCTTCCCAGCACTTGATACTATACAATGTCAGTTGGAAGAGTTTGATACTGATGAGAAGTTCTCATTGGTTGTGATGACCGAGATTATAGAACACTTTAAAGACTACCAATTTTTATTAGACATAGCCAAGAAAGTATCAGATAATTATTTAATATCTGTACCAAAATCATGTCATATCAAAGAGCACTTTCATCCAGAATGGGTTAAAGAAGATGCAATTAAGCTAGCGAATAAATTAGGTCAGTTAGAAGATTTAATAGAGGTAAACACCTCATGGATAATATATGCAAACAGAAATTAGAATGGATGATGTATTGCAAAGTTCTTTTTTCTCCCAATTTCAGAAGCGAGCATTGAAGGAGAGGTCATTCTTTGAATGGTTTAAAAGAGCAGATAAAGTATTTGAAAAGTATGATTTTCCTTGTATACTAGCTATACTGGCTGGTGATATAGACCAAGAGCCAGAATGGGTAGAACATATTAAAAAGAATATCCACAGGTATAAGATAGAGCTTCATGGCTACTATCATAACAATTATAAAAACTTCAGTAAGGTAATAGGCAAGAATGATTTAAGACTTGCTTTAGATAAGATAGAGGATACATTTGGAGTACGCCCTACTACTTGGTACACTCCTTGGGGAAGAAAAGGTATGCCATATTGGGGGACACAAGTGTGCGAAGAATTAGAAATAAAGTATGATATACAAACTAGAAAAGTAGATGCCAAATTTTGGTTAAAAGAATATAAGGAGGGGAAGCCTCCTTTTTTTCATGTAAACTTCCATTATTGGAATCAAGCACAAAACGAGCAGGTGCAAAAAGTCATAGAACAAATAATAAAAAAATAATATGCAAGATTTAGTCCCAATAAAAGTTAAAATAGGATTGCGTACAAATGGACACGCTGACCACCCAGATTGGCAAAGGTTACCCCTTTCGCTATCTGAGAATCCAGCTACTCATATGTTCCATGGCTGGAAGTATGATAAAACATGTGGGCACAAAGAAGCAAGTGCTGACAGTCCTTTAGGTATGCAGTGGGGTATGATGTTGGTAACAGAACAGTTAGCTAACGAAGCTGTTGCTACATTCCCTGAGACTATTACTATAATGACTGAGGCAGAGGCAGAGACATTCTGGAATGAGAAGGCTCATGCACATATGCCTGAGAACAAAACTTATTTTCAAGTTTTACAAGCATTACAGACAGAGCTCAGTTTGAGGGAGAGCTTAGGTCAGAATACTGATGTTTTAAAGGCTAAGATTGTTAAGGCACTTGACCCTGATGATGATACTGAGTTAGGCTTGAAAAAGGATAAGCAGAAATACTGGGCAGATGCTAAAACACGGTTAGACATCAGTATCAAAAAATGAAGTCTATTTTAATCACAATTCCCAACCAACACTTTATCCATAAGGTTGTGGTACATAGAATTATGATGTTGCAGCACGATGACCGTTATCGGTTAACATTCAAGTTTCCGTCTCATAAACCTTATGAGAATAATTTGCACCATATTGTGCAAGAATTTATAGATGGTAAATGGAATTTCTGGTTAAACATAGATAATGATAATCCCCCTATAGGGAACCCTCTTGATTTAGTGAGTTTGGATAAAGACATCGTAGGACTACCGACACCAGTATGGCATTTTAAAGATGATGGCAAAAAAGGCGAAAGACCTGTTTATTGGAACGCATATGATTATGTATCTACTAATGATGCTTATTTAGAGCATACCCCAAGGGAAGGATTGCAAAAGGTTGATGCAGTAGGCACAGGTTGCCTTTTAATTAAACGTAGAGTATTTCTAAATAAGAACATGCAGAAAGGTGCTTTCACAAGAAAACTATATCCAAACGGAACGGTAAACAAAGGAAACGACATTTCATTTTGCGAAAGAGCAAGGAATCAGGGCTTTGAAATATATTGCCATTATGATTATCCTTGTCAGCACTTTAACAAGCTAGAACTTAACGAAGTCGTTAGGGCATTTAGGAATCTGTACGAGAATTAAATATGCCGAATACTCCATGGTGTGCAAATACACCTGACATACTGTATCTTCAATCGGGCCAGTTCAGTGCAACTGTCAAGGATAGTCTTGATGTAACTGGTGTCGACACTGGACCAGCAGGAATCTCCTGGGACGGTACTAACTCTCCTTGGTGCGGTGTGGGTGGGCAAAAGCTGTACCTCCAATCAGGCCAATTTAGTGCTACGATTAAGACATCTTTAGATATTAGTGGTGTAGACACAGGCTCAGAGGGTATCTCCTGGGATGGGACACATACTCCTTGGTCAGGGACACAAGCAGGTAAATTATATCTAACCTCTGGACAGTTTGAAGCCACTCTTAAAACTAGTATTGACGTAGGGACTGGAATAGATAATTTCCCTGGTGGCATCTCCTATGACGGAACCAATACCCCTTGGTGTGGTTATGATGATGATAAGCTATACTTGACATCTGGTCAATTTGAAGCTACTCTTAAGACAAGTGAAGATATTAGCGGCATAGATGCTACTCCTACTGGTATCTCTTGGGATGGAACAGATACCCCGTGGTGTGGTTTTACTGATGATAAGTTATATTTACAAAGTGGCCAATTCGAATCTACTCTAAAGACTAGTTTGAGTGTAGGTTCTGTAAACCCTTATGGGATATCAGCCGAAGATGTTAATGCTAGGCTTGGTGTTGCATCTACTACAACTTCCACTACCTCAACAACGACTACCACCACGTCGACTACTACAAGCACTACAACTTCGACTACAACCTCTACCTCTACTTCGACTACTACATCCTCTACTACTAGCACCACCACTTCGACTACTACATCTGCTACTTCGACTACCACAAGTACTACCTCTACCTCAAGTACTTCGACTACCACAAGTACTACCTCTACCTCAAGTACTTCGACTACCACAAGTACTACCTCTACCTCAAGTACTTCTACCTCGAGTACAACATCTAGTACGACTTCTACCGTAACAACATCATCGACATCTACGAGCACAACAACTACAACGAGTACTACCTCTACTACTAGTACCACTAGTACTACTTCTAGTACAACCTCTTCAACTACTTCTACAAGTACGTCAACGTCGACCACGAGTTCATCTAGCACCTCTACTAGCACTAGTACTTCTACTACGACAGCACCACCTTTTACAATACCAACGCTAGAGATATTCAACTTCAAGCCAATTTTAAACATAGGTAGGACATAGACATGGATATAGAGCCGATTATAATTGTAGGACCGCCAAGGTCAGGGAGTAGTTCTGTCGCTGAGATAGTGCAGAATCTTGGTGTGTTTATAGGTGATGAGTTTGTAGAATTAACATATAATCCTAAAGGTACCTTTGAGGATAAAGAATTTTTTAATATTACCCTTAGATATACTTCTGGTTGGATTAACTTAGACAAATTTAAAAAAAATATAAATGCGGTTATACAAAAAAGAAAAGATTTAGGGAAAATGTGGGGATGGAAAGACCCACGTACATATAAGTTACTTGATATTTATTTTGAGTACTTTGAAAATCCTCGATTCATTCGATGTATCAGACCTGCCCATAAATGTATGGACAGTATGACAAGGTGTTTTGGATGGGAGCGAGAAAGGGCATATGAGACATTCAATGCTATAAATTATATATTAGATGAAAAGTTAGAGGGTTACCTTGTGTTAAAGGTGTTTATGGAAGATTTGATTGATGGGACCGCTAAAGATAAGATAGAGGAGTTTATTAAGAAGTCATATGTCTAATACTCTTTGGGTTGGTGGTGTTAATGATATACTGTATCTCCAGTCGGGCCAATTCAGTGCCACGGTAAAAACGAGTTTAGATGTCAGTGGAGTAGATAGTCAAGCCGTTGGTATCTCCTATGATAGTACTAATACTCCATGGAGCGGAGACACAGGTGGTAAGCTATACTTACAGAGTGGACAATTCTCAGCTACCTTGAAAACAAGTTTAAGTGTATCTGGTGTAGACTTTTATACCAGAGGTATCTCTTGGGATGGAACTAATACCCCGTGGTGCGGGGATGATGCCAATAAACTATATCTTCAATCAGGACAGTTTTCTGCTACAATGAAGACTAGTCGGAGTGTGGGTGGTATAGACAGTTCACCAGAGGATATCTCTTATGATGGTACAGATACCCCGTGGTGCGGGGATGTTGCTAACAAACTCTATCTAACTTCTGGCCAATTCTCTGCTACTTTAAAGACAAGTATTGAGATAGGCACTAGTATAGATACTTCTCCAAGAGGTATCTCATATGATGGTACAAACACTCCGTGGAGTGGTAATACGGGCGATAAGCTCTATCTTCAATCTGGTCAATTTGGTGCTACTTTAAAGACATCTTTAGATGTCAATGGTATAGATGCTGCTCCTAATGGCGTAGAAGATGATGATGTAAATGCTCGACTAGGAGTAGGTGGTACTACTACAACATCAACTACTAGTACCACTACATCTACGACAACGAGTACTACCACTAGTACTACAACCTCTGCTACCTCTACAACCTCTACGACTACCTCAGCAACTTCCACTACGTCTACTACTACCTCTACAACAACAAGTGCCTCCACAAGTACAAGTTCTACTACCAGTAGTACCACTAGTACCACCACTTCTGCGACTAGTACTACGTCTACCACTTCAACATCGACATCAACTAGTACTAGTTCTACTACTTCTTCCACCACGAGTACTACTACATCAGCTACTTCTACCACTTCTACTACTAGCACAACAAGTACTAGTACATCTACATCTACCAGTTCCACTACTTCTAGTACAACTTCAACTACGACAAGTGCCACATCTACAACATCAACTACTAGTACAAGTACTTCGACATCAACGAGCAGTACCACGAGTTCCACTACAAGCACTACCACATCAGCCACTAGTACCACTAGCACAACAACTAGCACAACGACTAGTACCACGACCTCTACTACCTCCACGACCACTACTTCCGCCACTAGCACTACATCCACTACGTCTAGTACTTCTACATCCTCGACCACTACATCAGCTACCTCAACTACCTCTACAACAACAAGTGCTACGTCTACAACGAGTACATCTACTTCTACCACTAGCACCTCTACAAGTTCCAGCACTACTAGTACCACTACTACTGGTCCATTCACGACTTCTACCACAAGCTCAACGTCTAGTACTTCTTCGACTACAACCTCTACTACTTCTACTACAACTTCCACTACCTCGACTACTTCTACCAGCACAAGTTCGACAACATCGACTACTAGTACTACATCCACTACGACTTCAACAACCACTTCTGCTACCAGCACAACGTCTACAACGTCCACTACAACTACGAATACATCTACCACGAGTACTACGTCAACGACTTCCAGTACATCTACCACGAGCACCAGTACAACAAGTACAAGCACAAGCACATCCTCTACTTCAACTTCCAGTACCTCTACTAGTACAACCACTACAGGTCCCGTAGTCCAAGTAAAATCTCATTTGAAGCCTATACTTGACATTATCGATATTAAACCCATATTAGACATAGATTATAACTGGAGGGATAGGAGTTAAATTCATGCTATTTAAAGCAATCAACAAAATACTTACAGAAGGACAGCCCAAGACACTCTTAACTGTATCTGTCTCATCTGGAGGCACGACACTAACTGTTAAAAACAACAGTGGTTTTGCTAATGCCGATTACATTATAGTAGGAGAGATTGGAGAAGAGAAAACAGAAATACGAAAGATAGGTGGTGCCGTCAGTGCAGGTACATCTATTACAGTAGATGCTTTAACATTCAACCATGACATAGATACTCCTGTCTATAGAGTAGACTTCAACCAAGTTGAGGTCTCAAGAGCCGCTACAGCCACAGGTGCTAAGTCAGTACTCACTACTACAGCCATTACACCTGATAGCCTATTCACGAGATATGAAGATACTGCTAACACTACTGGTTTTGGTTTTATAAGATATAAGAATTCAACCACAGGTTCTTTTTCTGTATACTCTGCTGCTATACCTTATACTGGCTATACAGACAAGACATTTTTCAATATTAAAAAGAAAGTACGAAGACTCCTCAATGAGCCAGATGAAGTCGTTATATCTGACCAAGATGTAGAAGACGAAATAAATCTGGCACAAAGGGAAATAGCACATGATAGGTTATGGGGTTTTTATGAGAAGACTAAATCATTCTCTTCTGTAGCCAATCAATTTGAATATAGCTTAGCCTCTGATTCATTTAAGCTCTTTGATTCTATATATGATACACAACCCTTAGCAGTGATAGATAGACGTAAGTATGATACTTATAGGTGGGACAGTGATACTACTGGAGACCCTACTCATATATGTATATGGAGACGTAAGGCTTTTGTATATCCGTATCCTTCTGAC
>SDBV01006597.1_pt1 | contig 16052 bp, 20 predicted proteins | sample 2277081 | NCBI WGS metagenome assembly SDBV01 (sample SAMN10402039, study PRJNA504765) | marine sediment metagenome | isolation source: marine sediment core GS10_PC15, 223 cmbsf | place: Arctic Ocean: Southern Knipovich Ridge | collected 2010
TTTGGTATTTGGCCTATACCTGCAAACTCAAGTGATACTATTACTTTGACTTATAACCTGCTTCAAAAAGACCTTGTAAATACTGACTATACAGACGGAACAGTTTCAACAACTCAGAATAGTCAGACAGTTACAGGTTCAGGAACTACTTTTACCGCAGGAATGGTGGGTAGATGGTTTAAGGCAGATAGTGATGGCGAGTGGTACAGAATAACCTCTTTTACGAACTCTACAAGTATTGAACTAGAGAGTGTTTTTGAAGGGACAGCAGTATCAGGTGATACTTACATAATAGGAGAAAGTCCTGAAATACCTACTGAACTACACGAACTCTTGCCTCATTTCGCAGCTGCTAAGTTTTATGCAGGGCCAAGAAGAGACGCAACCAAGGCACAAGAACAATTAAATTATTTTTACACTTCGGATTTCTTCAACACCAGTCGTAGAATGAATAATGCTGCAGGTGGGTTATTATATGCGGTGGCCAGATATGCTGCTGGTGGCCGTAGCAATAGTCGGTTGGTCAGGAAGTTACGATCTCCCGTAAGTAGATATGACGAAAGGTGGAGAATTACACTCTCGTGATATGGCAAAAACAAAAGGAACAATAACCTCATGGAGTGGCGGTATCTCGGATGGTGAAAAGCTAGGAATACCCAATAGCTTCAAATTCGGCAGGAGTATTCAATTTAGGGACGATCCAAGCAAAATTACTATTCTTCCCAGAACCACAAAAGATTCAGGAACTGTTGTAACTGATCTTCCTAAATGGGCAGAAAGAATAAAAGGTGGAACTGACACTTATATTTACGGTGATTCAGGAAACTTATACAAAAGAGACTCTTCAAGTACATGGAGTTTAGAACACACCGCTTCTGATTCGTCAGGTAATGGTTTAGCTTATTTCGGTGAAGATGATTTTCTTTACTACACTCAAGATAAGACATTTGGACGCTTTGGGCCTCTTGGTGGAACACCAACATGGAATGACGACTTTTTAGGTTCAGAAGGTGGGACTCCTACTAACACAAATTCAGTAGACCTTGAGTCAGGAAGTTCACAATTCGCTGACAGAGTAGATACAGCTTCACTTTCTATTACGGGGGACTTGACTTTAGAAACTTATATTAAACCAGAAAGCCTGCCCGCATCTGGTTCTACAATGACTTTAATATCTAAATGGGATGAAAGTGGGACTTTAAGAAGTTATAAAATGGACATTAAAGGAACTTCCGCTTCTTTTGGTGATGGTGGAGATGGAGCTTTAACAATTTCATCTAATACCACAGATTCACCTACTGACTCCTCCGCTTCAGGAACTTCAGGTACTAAAGCACTTACAGCTACTGCCTCATTCGTAGCAGGAGATAAAATCTTAATTCATCAGACAAGAGGTACAGGAGCAGGAACAAAACAAGAAACTGAAATTGAAAGCTATACCGCAGGAACTATTACTACTTCTGACAACCTTAATTTCTCATATAACTCTACAGGAGCAAATAAAGCACAAGTATTGGTAAGAAAAGAATATACAAACATAACCATAAACTCAGGTTTTACTTTAACAGCAAAAGCATGGGACGGAACAGTTGGTGGAATAATTGCTTACATGGCAAGTGGAACAGTAACAGGAACTGAAAATATAACAGCTACAGGCAAAGGTTTTAGAGGAGGTGCAGGAAAAGGTGCAGGTCAAGGATTTGGTAATAGTGGAGAAGGAACAGAAGGTGCATCTGTACAACAAGCAAGTGCTAATGGAAATGGTGGAGGAGGAGGACAAGAAACTTCCAGTGGTGATGCTGGAGGTGGAGGAGGAGCAAATGGTGGAGCAGGAAGTAATGGAACAAAAACTGGTTCAGCAACTGGAGGAGCAGGTGGTAATGTAGCTGGTACTGCTGATTTAACTACTATGGTTTTTGGTGGTGGAGGTGGAGGTGGACAATCTGATGATTCTACTTCTGGTGCTGGTGGAAACGGTGGTGGAATAATATTTATAGCAGGAGCAACCATTGCAGAAATAACTGGTTTATTTAGCTCAAATGGAAATGCTGGGCAAGCCTCTGGGCAAGCTGGAGGTGGAGGTGGAGGTGGAGGTTCAATTCTATTAAAAGCCCAAACAGCAACATTAGGAACGAACAAGGTAACTTCTACTGGAGCAAGTGGTGGAGATACGGTAGGAGCTGATGGAGGTGCAGGAGGAACTGGTAGAATACATTTAGACTACTCGTCTTCTTTTACAGGAACTACTAACCCTACACTTGACTCTACCCAAGATGATAATTTGGCAGTAACCAGTGGACACCAATTGAGACTAGGAATTTCAGATGATGGTGATGCAAGTGAATTTCTTACAAAAGATATAACAGGACTAATTGCTCTTGATACTTGGAACAGGTGGGCTATAAGTTGGGATGCTTCAGGTTCATTAGCAACATTCTATAAAGATGGAACTTCATTAGGTACGGCAGTTAGAACATTCACTGCAATTCACGACAATGCTTCAAGATTTGCCATAAGTAAAGACGAAAACAGTGGTGGGAGTGCTGCTAACTTTTATGATGGTTTAATGGACGATGCAAGGGTTTGGAATGATATAAGAAGCGCCACCGAGTTAGTTGCCAATAATGATGACATATTGTCTGGTGCAGAAGCGGGTTTGGTTGCTTATTATAAATTAGACACCGACTACACAGATTCTCAGGCTTCAGGACTTAATGATTTAACAGCCTCTGGTTCACCAGTATTCAGTACAGATGTACCTTTTAGCGGAGTTACAGCAAGAGCCGACCTAGACCAAAGCCTAGATACTTCGGGAAGCACTTACGCCCTAACTACGGGTGTAGATGAGGGTGCTACTCATAGACAAACATTCGTACCTACTAAAGACCCACAAAAAAGTATTCAAGTTAATATCGCAGCCATAGGATCGGGTAACTGGACACTTACAGTTCATGATGCACTAGATAGAGAAGTTGCGGCCTTAACAGTTGCCAATGGACAACTTAATACAGGTTTGTTTGAGTTTATTTTTTCAAGTGTGTGGAGGCCAGTAATAGGGGCTTCATATCATTTTCATATAACAAGTACGGTTGCAGACGGAACAATAGTAAGCACAGGTTCAAACAATTTGGAAACAGGAGAGTTTTTTGCATACTATCAATTTTTGGTATCTGATACAGACTTTCATCCTGCTACGCAGTTTCTTAATTTTATGGTTATAGGAAATGAAAGATATGTTGCTAAATGGGAAGGTACGGCAAGTGCAAACTATAATAACCAACAAATTACACTTCCTTCAGGACACCGTGTTAGAGCATTTGGTTTTTGGAGAGAATATCTAGCAATAGGGACGTGGGTAGGTACTAACATCACCGACTTTGACTTAGGGCGTATTTTCTTTTGGGACGGAACTTCAGATACATTTAATTTTTACATAGATGTACCCGAAGGAGGGGTTAATGCTTTACTCGGTACGAAAGGACTTCTCTACATATGGGCGGGCTATTCTGGGGATATGCTTGTTTATCAAGGAGGCGACTCTGCCCAAAAGGTCAAAAGAATACCAAAAATAGAAGAAGACAAAGATATTGAAATTTTCCCTGGTGCGGTAAATATGTGGAGAACTTTAGTACATTTTGGAGTCTCAGGAGGGGGTACTACTACGGCAGTAGAAAAAGGTGTTTATACATGGGGTTCGTTAAATAGAAACTTTACTAATTCTTTAGGGTATGACTACCCTATCTCTACAAGCACAAGAACAGGTACTGGATTAAAGATAGGTATGGTTATGCCCGTAGGACAGGAACTCCTAATAGGGTGGCAAGACGGAATAAGCTACGGAGTAGACAAAGTAGCCTTATCAAACGATCCATTTAGCACTGCAACAGTTGAACTGCTAATATCAGACTTGGGAGACTTATCAAGAGACAAGATACCCCTTTTGTTAAGAGCCGACTTTGAAGGGTTAAATAGTGGTGAAACCATAAATGTAAAATATAAAGCAGACAGAGAAAGTGATTGGAAAGAGTCCACCGCAGAAGATACCGCAGATGCACTGGAAACACGAATGAAGATAGCAGAAGAGCTGAAAGAAATAAGCGTTGCAGTAGACCTCCAAACATCTACGACAAGTTCACCTGCTTTAATTGGAATCACTTTGGAATCAGAGGATGCTAAAAATACGAAGGGTGCATAGACCCTTGTTGTCAACTCGCAAGCATGATAGAATGGTACTATGATTAAAGCCTGTGAAATTTGTGATAAAGAATTTTATGCAAGACCGTCTCTTGTTAAGAAAGGTCTAAATAAATACTGTTCTCGTGGATGCAGTAATAAAGGACTTACCACTTCCATTCAAAAAAAATGTATCACTTGTGAAAAAAGCTTTAAAATTAGGCTGTCTGAATTAAAACGAGGAAAAAAAGCCTGTTCTTTTAAGTGTCACCTTAAATATAATATGGGGAAAAACCATCCTATGTGGAAAGGTGGTAAGCTCAAAAAGAAATGCTTAACCTGTAATAGAGTTTTTTTGGTATGGCAGTATAGAAAGAATGCTAAATGTTGTTCAAGAAAGTGTGTAGACAAATACGCCTCAACAAAACGAGGCAAAGAAACAGGAAACTGGCGTGGTGGTAAACTAATAAATAATAATGGATATGTCCTTATTAGGAACTCTGATCATCCAATGGTAAATAGACACGGATATGTACAGGAACACCGCCTTGTAATGGAGAAAAAATTGGGCAGATATTTAACAAAAAAAGAAGTAGCTCATCATATAAATGGAATAAAAAATGACAACAGAATTGAAAATTTACAACTAATGGATTCAACTACACATAAATCATACCATGCCAAAGAAAGGGGGCTAGGAACCCATGCCTGACACTAAAAAAGAATTACCATTAGAAGAAAGAGTTTTTTCAAGAACCAATAGGATGTTGCATCAAAGTGATTTCCCTGTAAAAATTGTAAAGCAAAGAGCGGTAGAAGCAATGATAATTTTTAGGGGTTTAGACGCAGACTTGCCTAGTGGAAAAACTGAGGTAAAAAGTTTTTTTGCCACAGACACAGATAAATTGTATATTTGGAACAATTCAGCTTGGGTTGCAGTAACTCTTTCTGCTTGATATAATTAGTAAGTGATAAATAAAAGCTGTAAGATTTGTGGAAAAACATTTCAGACCCGTAAGCCCAGTAAAAAGAAAAAAAGTGGTATTTTTTGTAGTATAGGATGTTCTGCTTATAGTCAAAGAAAAAGAACAAAACGAAAATGTCTTTTTTGTAAAAAGGAATTTGAGATTCCAGAGGCTTGGATTAGAAAAGGTGGGGGTAAATTTTGCAGTAAGAAATGCAAGAATAATTCGCAAAAGGGAAAACCCTCTTGGAATAAAGGGAAAAGGCATCCTCAAATAACTGGTGACAAAAACCCAAACTGGAAAGGCGATAATGCAACTTACGAATCAATACATCAATGGCTTAGTAGGTGGTATAAGAAAAAAAGTTGCGAGTTTTGTAATAATAAAGAAAATTTAGAGTGGTCTTGTAAAAATGGATTATATTTAAGAAAAAGAAAGGATTATCGTGTTTTATGCAGAAAATGTCATAGGGGATTAGATGCAAAAAGTCCCAAAAGCAAGTTCAAAAATTCTCGTTTAGTTTTTGACAAAATTGTCCCTAGTCAGAAATATCCCAAACAGAGACTTGAGCACATGAAACACCACGTCTGATGAGACGTATTTGGCCGTGCTATACTAGAAGTAGGACGTAATAACTCCCTTTGTGGGAGTTTTTTATTTATATGCCAAACGAATTTAATATACAACCATTCGCTCAGGGTTTTGACCTAGAGGCTCAAAAAAAAGAAGGACAAGACTTTTTAAGTCAATTTGGTGCGGCCATTCCACAAATAAGAGGACAAGTAGAAACTTCTTTAGGACTTCCTGGTTTAAGAGAAACCCAACGTGGACTTGGTGAAGCTATTACAGGTGTAACAGGGCAAATTAGAGGCATACCTCAACAAGTAGGAGAAACCACAAGACAAAGTTTAGTAACAGAAGGGCAAAGGGGAAGGCTAGTCCAAAAACAACAACAACCCCTAAGAGAGGATCTTGTAAGATTGGCAGAGTCTCAAGCGGCAATTAGTCCTCAACTTTCTGCACTAGAAGAACGAGCAAGTCAACAAGTACAAGAACAACTTTTACCTTTCCAGGCTGGATTTACACTACTCCAACAGCAACAAGCGAGAGAGGAAAGTAACTATCAATTTTCAGAACAGCTTGAACTTAATAGGCTTATTGCGAATGGTGATTTTGGTATTCGTACACAAGAATTAGCTATGAAAGAGGCCCAATTCAGGAACAACTTAGAACAAATAAGACTCACTGGAGAACAGGCAAGAGAAACAAAGAAAGCACCAACAGATTTGGGATCGTTGTTTAAAAGTATATTTGGATAAATGCCTAATGAAACTCAAGACTTATTTCAAAAAGCAATTAAAGAAAGAGGGATAGATATTTCTGCCACATCCTCTAAAGAAGAAATATTTGAAAAAACAGCACTATCTCAAGGTGCAACCCCAGAAGAAATAGCCCCATTTTTAGAGTTTGCAAAGAAACAAAGAGTTTTAGAAACTCCAATAGAAATAGGGACAGGTGTCCCAACTGGTTTTAACCCTTCTTTTGGTACGCCATTAAAACAAGGAGAAGGACTTGAGGGGGGAAAAGCAGCACCAGGTATAAAAATTACACAAAGGTTTGGTGCATTTAACCCAAGAGTTGAAGTTTTCAGCAAAGGTTATAATAGAGGAGTTGATGTAGGATTGCCCGTAGGAAGCAGGCTAAAAGCCCCTAAAGGAAATTGGATAGTCAGAGAAGTGTTTAGCAGGGCAAATCCAACAGGAGGTTTTATTGGAAATTCGGTAAACAATGGGTATGGTAATTCTTTGGTGCTTGTTTCTCCAACCACAGGAGAACAAGTGAGGTTTTCTCATTTGAGTTCAGTAGGGAATTTACGTCCAGGGCAAACTGTAAATGGGGGGCAAGTTGTGGCCTTGTCGGGGGATAGTGGTTCGTCCAGTGGAAGCCACACAGATTTCGAGTACGTAGTTGGTGGTAAATTAAAAGATTTCTCAAGTAAACTAAAGGAGGTACTATTCTAATCGGTGTATAATTAACTATGGCATTTGAAGACGAAAAATTAAATTTATTTGAAAGTACGGCAAAAAGCCAAGGCTTCTCTGAAGAGGAGATAGCTCCGTTTTTGGAATTTGGAAGAATTAAAGCCCAAGAAGCAGACGAACCTATTGATTTATCAAAAGATCCTGTTTTTCAGCGACAAGTAGAATTTGCGAAATTAACAGGAACAATTTCAGATACTCCAGGTGGTGGATTGACAGGACAAGCAGCATTTTCAGAAGTGGTAAGACAGGGGGGAAGAAATTTGCTTAAAGGAAAAACCATATCTGAAAGAGAATCTGAGGCAGAAGTGATACTTAGTTTTGGAGGGGTAAGTTCTTTCAGGCAACAAGCACCGTTGCGAGACCTATTAAGTGTAAAACAACTAGAAAAAGATCAACAATCGACAGACCTTCTATCAGACGTGCAGGTTCTGCAACAATTATTCCCAGTAGGCACTAAAGCTGACTTCTTTCGCCAAGGAAACTTAACTGGCCCAATTGCATCAAAATTAGGTTTTCTTAGAAGCCAAGACCAACAAACAGCACAGGCGTTAATTGCTGAATTAAGTACAGAAAAAATTAAAATACTTTCTGGTGTTGCTGTGTCTCCTAAAGAGTTCGAGAGACTTAGAAAGTTTTTACCTGACGCAAGAGATCAGGAAAATGAAGTTGCGACTAAACTCGATGCTTTAGATAGAGCTATTAGAATGAATCAGGCGATACGAGAAGAAGCCTTAAGAACGGGGAAAACAGTGAGTGAGGTATTCAGAATGGATAGTAAGAGGTTTTTCCGAGAGTTTGGTTTTGATCCTAACAATCCATCAAAAGATTTAAAAGAGGGTTTGCCTGCAACACCTCCACAAAGTTTGGCACCAGAAATAGACGATATTGATACGTTTTTAAATTCATTCTAATGGCAGACTTAACAAGACAACGAGAAAGACAAATTGTCGAAGAAGGAAGAAAACAGGGAAAGTCTGACGATTTTATAAAACAGGCTGTGCTAAGAGACAGAGAAGCATCCTTGCCTGAAATACAACAACCAGAAGAAGAAAAGTTACTTTCTCCATCCACGATCTTATCCACGATAGGCGACATTGCAGGAGGAGACATTGGGCCACTTTCGGCTTTAGGTGCTGGCATAGGAGAGTTTGCAGGAGAATTGATAGAAGGTTCTGATGTCAAAACCGCGGGTAAAGAGGCTTTAAAAGCTGGTGCAATAGCAGGAGTTACACCAGTTATTTTTACAGTTGGGTTTAAATTGGCAAAACCTGCGTTCAAAATACCTGGAAAATTTGTTAAAGACTTCTTTGGTAGAAACTTAACTAAGCTAGGGAATAGCGTTTTGGCTAAATTAGGAGGACAAGCTTCTAAGAGAGGAATCAATGTATTTGACGAAATGGGGAGACTTGGGGTGTCTTCTGTTAAAAGAAAAGATGCTTTAAAAATCATAAACAAAGGTTTTGATGTGCAAGAAAAAGTAATAAAAGAAGGCATAGAAACAGCAGGAAACCCCGTCATTATGACAAAGAAAGAACTTTCTAGAATATTTGGAATTGTTAAGGAAAATGTCTTGGATGCCACTGATAAAGTGTCGTTGGATAATTTAGAGAAGGCAATTACTGCCAAATTTGGAAATGTTTTAAAGGCAGATGATGCTTTGGTTGCAAAAAGACTTGTTTTCAAAAAGGCCTCAGGTAGCAGTATCGTGAATGAGCAAAAAAGAAATATTGCGAGAGGAATAAACAGTCTATTGAAAGATAAAGTAAAAATAGCAAAAGAGGGGTTAAGAGAAGAAGAGATACTTTTTTATATGAAAGATATTTTTACCAGACTCAAAAACCAAGAGTTCGTGAAAAGCGGTTTTGACCTTAATATAATAAAATTGCCCAAAGACCTTTTAAATATTGCGGGGCCAAGGGTTACTGCTGGAGTTGGACAGTTTTTCGAAAAAGTAGGACAAGGACTTTCAGCAATACCTGGGGTAATACCAGAACAAGGGATAAGAAACGTTATTAGAGGGGTGAGACAGCCGTTGAGAGAACAAGCATTACCTGAAACGCCCCAACCTCTTCAATAAATAGTGAACTCCGTTAATCAATAATCCTATTGGTACTAACGCAATTATTGACAATATTATTAACACGGGAAGACCGAATACAATAAAAAGCCCTATTTGAGTTAGCATCCACATTTAATTACTTAACCACAGAACTATATAATTCGCGTAATGTCCCACTCCTGCTTTTGTATAAATACTGCTGAATAAGTTTACCGCGTGTGATGGACTCTGTTCCCATGCCTGGACAGCTTGTTCGTCTGAAAAGTTAATGGATATATTTTCTGCATATTTTCCCTTGCTTAATCCAGCTGCTATTAGAGCCTCATCTAGTCCTTCGTGTGATTTCTGACCAGTTTCTGTGAAGGTTTTGGCTCTTTGTTCTGCTCCCTTGGCCAATTCGATGTTTTCAGTTAATGGTTTCAACCCTTTTTCTTTTCTTAATTGGTTTACTTTGACAACAAGCTGATTGTGGACAATAGGAGTTATGCTGGGTTTCGCTGTAAAAACAACTACACTAGGTTCTTTTAGAACTATCGTTTCAGATTCTTCAATGTATTCATTTCTTGCCGTTACTAATTCTTTTATATTGTCAGAGAAGTGTTTTACCGTTAAGTACTGAATTAAAATGAATATCCCGATAAGGATGATAATTGGTATGTATTTTGTTTTCTTATTAGTCATAGTTTCCCCTTACATTTATTATAAACGTTTTTCAGAAAATTAGGTTACTACGCTTTAATTACTGTTCGGGCTTAACTGGACTCTCACCAGTTGCTTCCGAGATAGCTCATTTGCCTTATGGCTTTAGGATGGGAGTGCGTATCACCCTGTTTGCTATCATCCCTAACACTCGGTCTTTAACATCTCGCGACTTCTTATAGTTGCGGCTTCGCCTGACTTTCTTATGTTAATAGTTCCAAGTCATGCCCTTGTACAAGGAACAATTATTTGGAATTATTACATCCGTTTTTAAAATTCGGGTAAATGAGATACAATTGAAGTATCTTATTCACTTAAGCTAATTGTACACTGTATTGCCCGAGTTCGCAAGAAAAACTATGGTGTATGGTGGAAATTGCCTCCCTCTGGGGGGCTTTTTCTTTAAGTGTGATAGAATATAAGTAGGAAGCAATAACTCCTTTAGTGGAGTTTTATTTATTTAATATGGCTATACCACAAACAGGCTCAGCATTATCAGGAGACCCAGACGCACAGGCTGCTGTCAAAGCAGCCATTCAGGCGAGGAGTCAAGGAACGAGTGTTCCCCAAATAGCTCAAACTGGACAACAGCCACAAGGTCAAGTTCCTCAACCAATACCAGGAGTCCCCTCCCCTCAAGGACAATCACCCACACTAGGACAAGGAGCGCAAGCACCTATTAAAACAGAAGCTGAGTTAATTGGACGAGGACTTATGCAGAGATTAAGTGCAATAAGTAAAATAGAAACAGCAAGTGTAGAAACACCAGACCAACCATCAGCCAGAGTAGCCCCAACATCATGAGTGAAAATAATGGCGAGTTTAAAGGAACAGTGAAAGAAGCAATAGCAGACCTTAAAGAAGATGTGGGAGAGATTAAACTTGATGTAAGGTCGCTTAATAAAAGGTTTTGGATACTTCTAATAATTGGAAGTTTGGCACTTGCAGACTATGTACCTGATCTCCTCAAAGTTGCTTTCGCCTCTCCACTTAAATAATAAGTAATGTGTTAAAATATAATAGATGATTTATCCTATTGGTTTGGGAACTAAAGAAGACTTGGACGCTAAATGGTATGTCCCAGATGGGGGAGAATTTGGGTACAATAGGGGTACTTATTTTCATTCAGGTACAGACTTGAATCTAAAGACGGGTGGAAACACAGACTTGGGAGAACCGATAAGAGCAATAGTAAGCGGTAAACTTGTTTATTATCATTTTGCATCCCATCCTACGACCAATTTTGGTAGACACAATGTTTACCGCATAGATGGCCCTTGGGGGACAAGATGGATAGGCAGTTGCCATTGTCAGGACAAGGACTTTATGGGTGTTGTTAAAGATGTGGCTGAGGGCGATCTTATAGCTAGGATAGGAAATAGTGGTACGAAATATAGCCACCTCCACTTAAAGTGCTTTAAAGTCGATCCTAGTGGCTTAGATAAGGGAATAGACACGGTTGCCAAGACTAAAATACAGTTAGACACTTGGTTTGAAGACCCTTTAAGTTTTATAGAAAAATGGATAAACTTTGAAACAGAACAGAATATGCCAAATTGGTTACGAACAATGTATTTGGAGTTGGGGATTGATATTGCAAAACCAGAAGGAGAAATTAGAGATAGAGTTCAGACTGTGATTGACGGGTATAAACGCTATGAAGAACTTGAGGAAAAAGTGGATAAACTTCAAAAGGAGCTTGAGGCAAGTAATGCAGAAGTTGGGGGTCTTGAAAAACGGCTTCAAACAATTGAGCAAGACAGAGGGGAAGCTGAAAAACAAATAACTATCTTACAAAGAGAAGTGCGTGCAAGAGATAAGGAATTGGAAGAACTTCAAAGGAAGATAGAAGGGAAAGTAATTATCACAGAAGATGAATACCAAAGACTCCAAGAAAAGAAAGTCTTAACCAAAAACACCACATGGGAACTCATTAAAGAAATTTTCAGTAGAATATTTAAAGGAAAGAGGTGATTGAGTATGATTACAAAAATAAAAATATCTAAAGCTAATAAGAAAAAGTGGTTAAAGAATTTACTTAAATTCTCGGCACCTATTTTGGCAATTTTTTTCTACCAGCTCTCACAAGAGGTGGCAATTGAAAAAGCTCAATGGGTAGCGGTACTTGCACTATACGGAGCTTTAGCAGACTTATTTGGGAAGGTTAAGTGAATGAAAGAATTATCCACGAGGCGGAAGAAATCGGAGCAATCCATGTAAGAAAACAAGTTGAAGACAATATTGAGTTTATAGAACTTTACATGGACGGTGGTCTTTTAATTAAGGATGCCTTTGAACTCGTAAAGGACACTAATGGTTGGATAGGTTGGATAGCAGGAGGTCAAATTGAGGTTTATGATCTTTTTAGGTATAGGTTTTTTGCGACAGATGGCGGATATAGAATTATTAGAGCAGATGAAGAACTACCAGAAGGATTAGAAATAAATGTAAATGAAAAAATAGGATAGGTTTGGCCTTAAATTGATGGTTTTTAAAGAGAGTTCGTGTGGTAAAATTAGATATGGCCAAAACAAGACTTACTACCCCCGAAAAAGACTTCATGGAAGAATTAAAAGAAAAAGGAGAACTTACGGTTTGTAATTGTGGGACTAGAATATGGAAGTATTGGCATAAGAAAGTAGGACGTGTTGGACTTAAAGATCGTCCAGTGATGAGTGAGTGCGCTCCTTGTTTCTTCAATAATTAACTCCAAAATAAAACACCTACTTGCAAAAATGCTTTCGGTGCTTTAATATAAGTTTATGTCTAAACTTTCTCCAAGTATAACACAGAGAAACTTCAAAATTGTTAGATATGTAAAAAAGGGCATCCGTTGTGTTGATGTGGCTAACATCGTTGGATTGACCAGAGAGAGGATAAGACAAATCTACAAAGAAATGGATGGACGAAATCCCAGTGAAAGAAAAGTACCAAAAGAAATCATGTATAGAAAGCGACTTTTCTGCAATTTCTGTGGGAAGAGATTTTTCGCTGGGTCTAGGTTGAGATTTTGTTCTAAAAAATGTTGGGTAGAGTTTAATGTCAGAAGCAATAGTTTTAAAAAAATTAACACATGCCGTTTGTGTGGAGTAAAATACTACCCTCTCAGAAATAAAGAAACTCCAAGCATGTCAAGTAAATTCAACTTCTGTTCTCGAAAACACAATATAATTTATCAAAATTATATAAGGTCATTAAAAATTTCCAATGAATGATTCAAAACTCCAAGGAGATTGGTATTCTTCACTCATAGACGACCTCAATGAAACCATTACAGAAGGTGTTTTTACTTCAAGAGATATACTTATAGAAACCTATCATGATGTAGGTAAGATGCTTCGGGAAACTTCAGATAAACAGAGTATCCCGATATCAACTCTTGTGAACGGGTGTGCAGAGAGAATGGAAGTATCAGACAGAACACTTTGGTATGCGGTTAAATTCTTCAACAAATACCCAGACAGAAGCGTACTCCCTTTAGGAAAAAACCTGTCATGGGCAAAAATTAAAAACAAATATTTAACAGAAGGTGGAGAAAAAGAACCAAAGAAAAAGACGTGTTGGAGTTGTGGAGTGGAATTATGAAGATTAAACGAGGAGAGTTGAATGTTGTTGGCAATAAAATATATGGCATTTGTGAAAGTTGTGGCAAGGTGGTGTGTATTAGTAAGTTTCTTTCAGGCTCACTACACCTTTGTAGAACAGAGCAAGAAATTGAAAAACATGGTAAATGGGGGGATTAAATATGAAAAGAAAAGTTAAAAAAATAATTGAGTATGCGGTTGAGAGAGAATATATACTTCCCAAATGGATGTATAATCCTAAAAGCATAGAACATCTTGGCAGTGCCATTATCCGATTAAAGTATGTAGAAAGACTTCTCTTCTCCCACGACTTTGCAAAGGCTGTGTTTGGGGAGAAATATGTGTGTATAAATTGCGGTAAAATTAGAAGTACACCATCAAATTATTGTGGTGGGCATGAACTTTTTGAAGTCATTTGGCAACACCATCTCCAACAAGCAGTAATCAGCAAAGACCCAATAGAATATTATTACAAACATATAAACACGGAGTCCTGAAATGAAGATCTATACGATAGAAGGGTCGATAGAAAAGAAATTAGGCACGAGGTTGAGGCTAAATAAGTTACTTAGGTACTTGGATGGATAAGAAACAACCCTTTTTAGGGTATTGAAATGGAGGAGAATTATGAGGAAAATATATTACAGCTCAACAGAAACGGCAAATGCTTGGAGTAGAGGAGGATACTTCACTTTGCTTAGAATATGGGAGCTTTTTGGATGGAGAATTGTGCTGTGGAGGAAACCTAAAAATGAAAACTAATAGACTTCCCTTGGGGGAAGGCTGATTGGTGATACGGACGTAGAAGAGGTTGTTCAAGCCATTTGGGGCTTTAAATAGACCTAGTTGCCTTTAAGGGTGCAAGACCCTAGCGTCCTCAAGAACATTTAAATAGTGTTTAAATATTTTTGGGGCGGTCTTAGCGGATCACCGAGTACGCTAATATTCGGTCGTGGTCGGCCCGCCGCATGAGTATTTAACTCTAAGACGTGGAAGTAGTCAGCAGGAGCGTCATTAAATAACTTGCTGCGAACTAGGGATGCCTACTCGGTGGCTGTCGAAAACCGAGTCAGAGGGATTAACCTCGAAACGTTGCAACGACATTAGTAAGGCTCAATGTGCGCATGGTTGGGTAAGGGAGGATGTTTTTAAAAACACTTTCTTCTCTTCCGAAGTCTAGCGTTATCAGGAGGGATTAACTATTATCTTTAACAAATAAAATGAAAACTATACTTACAAGATTAAGGGGTAAATATGTTTGGAGAACAAGAAAACACTATGCTTTTCTTCTCCCTTTTAAAAATAAACTTAGTAAAACAAAATATCTTAAATTACTCCACAAAAGAATGGACACCTTACCAGAACGGCACTTGTATATTAACTCCAAGTACAAAAGTTAATTTGATGTAGTTTTAAACAAGTTTGAAGCCAAAAAAACCACTAAAACGATTCCCACCAAGCATTACATTCATCATTTGTCATGATATTGTATCCACCCTCACCATCTGGGCATTTAACCGCAGTTGAAGATGAAATAATCGGTGCGGGAGTGGGAGTTCTAATTGTTACTGTTGCTGTTACAGTGCCTGTACTTGTGTTTTTAAGCGGGGTGGCAATCGGCACTGGTGATACTTCGGGTAATGTGGAATTTCCAGAAAGAGAAGTTGTCAACAAAAACACTCCAAGAAGTCCTACAAAAATTAATATTATTAGTTTCATATAAAGTGGGACAACCCACTGGTTCTTTCAGCTGCGAAGCATTTAGTCCTATTGCGAGTTGCCCCACTCTAAGACTAAATGATTGGTTTTACCCAATAAAAAATCTTCGCAGCTATTCTGATTGTAGTATACTTTAATTGTGAAGAAAAGAAAGTCTCCTAAAAAGTCTCTTAAAATGAAAAGATTTGAAAAGTTGCTTAATAAAGCGATCCATCCTCCAAAGAAAAAGACTTGACATGGTTTGATATACTCTTTTGCATGAATATCAAAGAGCTGTGGGATGAATACCCTACTGAAGAGTCTTGTCTTAAAAGAATCCTCGGAAATAGGAAATGTAAATGTGGAGGTAAATTATATAAGACTAAAAGAAGATCGTTTGCCTGTAGTAAAGGACACCACACTAACCCATTAAAGGGTACTATCTTTGAAGGTACTAGAATCCCTCTAAAGAGCTGGTTCTACGTTATGTACCAAATGACCTCTACCAAGTCAGGAATCCCCGCTAAACAAGTTGAACGTGAGTTAGGAGTTACTTACAAGACCGCATGGAGGATGTGCCACAAAATAAGGAGTTTAATGAAAACTACAGGTAAATTAAAAGGCACTGTTGAAATAGACGAAACGTATGTAGGGGGAAGAAGCAAAAACAGAGCTGAATATTTTTACGGTAAATATCCTCCCAAAGAAACAGTATTAGGAATGGTCGAAAGAGGAGGAAGAACTAAAATAGTCCACCTTGATAAATACAAATACGGTCCACACATGGCCCTTGGGACCATAGGCAAAAATGTACACATAGACTCTACTGTTT